>Ga0265294_10005814_pt1 | contig 14975 bp, 8 predicted proteins | sample MunlanPumphouse3_FD_192504 | JGI IMG/M metagenome (GOLD analysis project Ga0265294, IMG submission 192504) | Groundwater microbial communities from a municipal landfill in Southern Ontario, Canada - Pumphouse #3 | ecosystem: Environmental > Aquatic > Deep subsurface > Groundwater | place... | reverse complement strand
ACCCATGGAGCACATCCGAAAAATGAGTCAAGGTCTGAAACCTGGAAGATCTTTGAAACAGGCTCTGTCCGATTCTTCGACAGGCATCATTTCAGAGTTTAAACGAAAATCACCTTCCAAGGGATCCATTTATATGGATGCAAAAGTAGTTCCTGTGGTTCAGGCTTATCAAGATGCAGGATGTACAGGCGTCTCCATTTTGACCGATTATGAGTATTTCGGTGGTACTATTGGAGATTTTAAAGAAGGCAGAGCAGTGTTGAATTGTCCGGTCTTGAGGAAGGATTTCATGATTGATTCCTATCAGGTGTATGAATCCAAGATACTGGGAGCCGATGTCATTTTACTGATAGCTGCTTCGTTGACCTTGGATGAAGCTTATGACTTGGGTGAACTGGCGCATGACTTGGGTATGGAAGTCTTGCTGGAAGTACATACCGAAAAAGAATTGGATTACATCAGCCGTTATACGGATATAGTAGGTGTCAATAACCGGAATCTTAAAGTATTCAAAACGGATGTGCAAACTTCTTTTGACTTGGCTTCTATGATTCCTTCAAACATTCTACGAATTTCAGAGAGTGGATTGAGCGAACCTTCAACGATCAAAGCTCTTCGGAAGGTTGGATATCAGGGTTTCCTGATGGGGGAGACTTTTATGAAAAATAATCAGCCTGGAGAGGCCCTGAAAGAATTTATCCGAGAAATGACCTTATGATTAATTGGAAGATGAAACTGAAAATCTGTGGCATGCGGGAAAGTGTCAACGTCTCTAAAGTGATAGCCCTGAAACCAGACTATATGGGCTTTATCTTTTATCCGGAATCATCTCGCTTTGTGGGTGACCTGGAGTATAATATCATTTCCTTAGTTAAAAGCCAGGGAATTGAGCCAGTGGCCGTTTTTGTGAATGCTTCCATGGAAACCATGATTCAGACATGTACATGGTATGGCTTTACACACGTTCAGTTGCACGGAGATGAAACCCCGCAGACTTGTGAGGTTTTAAGGACGAAAGGCCTTCAAGTGATAAAAGCTTTTAGTGTGGCCGACTCTTCGGATTTGAAAAAGACAGCAGTTTACGAAAATTGTTGTGATTATTTCCTGTTCGATACTAAAACCGCTCTTTCTGGAGGCTCAGGCCGACATTTCGACTGGGATTTGTTGAAAGACTATTCCGGTACAAAACCCTTCTTTTTGAGCGGTGGTATCGGGGTGGATGATGCAGAAAAAGTCAAGGCATTTTATCACCCCTTGCTTTTAGGCATCGATTTGAACAGCCGTTTTGAAATTGAACCTGCAGTAAAAGAGGTTGGACTTCTTAAATGTTTTATAAATCAGTTAATGGAAAAATAATGAAAATCAATATGCAAAATAGAATAAACAAACTTTTCCAGGAAAAGGATTCAAAAATCTTATCTATATATTTTACGGCAGGTTATCCCAATCTAAAAGACACTTTGCTGGTGTTGCGCGAGCTTCAGGCTCAGGGTGTGGATATGGTGGAAATTGGTATACCGTTTTCTGATCCAATGGCTGATGGCCCGGTCATTCAGGCCAGTGGAAATATAGCCCTTAAAAATGGTATGACTTTACACAATCTTTTTGACCAGCTCTGGGATATGCGTCCTGAAATCCATATCCCTGTGATTTTGATGGGGTATCTGAACGTGGTAATGCAATTTGGACTGGAAGCTTTCTGTAAAGCATGTAAAGAGGTTGGTGTGGATGGTGTAATTTTGCCGGATCTGCCCATGGATGACTACCTTTGTGAATATAAACCGATGATGGATAAGTATGGTTTGGCGATGGTTCTTCTGATTACACCTGAAACCTCAGATGAACGCATCCGAAAAATTGACGACAATACCAGTAGTTTCATTTATATGGTTTCGTCTGCCTCTACCACTGGTGCGCAAAAGAGTTTTGATGAAATGAAGCAAGCCTATTTCCGTAAAATTAACGGTATGGGATTGAAAAATCCTCGTCTGATAGGTTTTGGCATTTCAAACAAAGCCACCTTGGATGCTGCTTTTGAAAATGCCTCAGGAGCGATTATCGGAAGTCGTTTTATGGAGTGTCTCCGTCAGGAGGAATCGGTATCTGACGCAGTAAAAACTTTATTGTGCGGGTTGAAATAAAATATAAGAACAGACTTTCTTTGTAGCCTTTATTTCTTCTCGGTGAACGCCTTTATTTCTTCTGTAAAAGATTTTTTTGGTGGAAAAATATAAATATTTTGTTAAATATGTGTTTTTTTCTCGTTGGTGATTAAACTGTTGACTTCTTTTTTGTTCTAAACCTTGTAAAAAGAAACGGACAAATATAGTTATCCACATTAAAAAATGATTTAACAATGAAAACAATTAAAAATGTATTGGTTTTTGTTCTTTTGATTGCAGGTTCAACCACTTTTGCAGAACAAAGAAATGGAAATGGATTGGGTGCACCGGGACAAAGACAAGGTAATCCAATTGTGGCTCAACTGAGTTTGAGCAGCGAACAACAAGTCGAACTGATGAAAATCAAAAAAGATTTTCATCAAAAGGATTCCATTGCTACAGCAGATTTTCGTAAGCAAAGGGAAAAAATAAGCATTGAAAGGATGAAATCTTTCAAATCTCTATTGAACAAGGAACAGCTGGAAAAAATGGAAAATATGAAATTGATGAGAGCTGACCAAGCCATTTTTGCCACTCCAGGTAAAAATAAGAAGATGCAAAAGCAATCTTGCGGAGAACAATATCCGAAGCTGGATCAAATGAAAAGGAACACAAGACAAGGAAAAGTGGGACAGCAATGTCAGAGAATGCAAGTCCCTGGTTCGCTTATGCAGGGTAAAGAAGCAATTACTTGCCAGCAAATAGGTTCGCAGTGTTGCCAAAAGAACTCCAGATCTATACAAGCACCTCATGCCATGCTTTCTGTGAATGAACGTGCGCAAAAACAATCTGTGATGATGACCAAGGTTTTAAACCTTGATGAGAAACAATCAGCCAAGATTCAGAAAATCAATTTGAAGTATGCTCTAAAGGATTCAGTGAGTATGGCAGAAAGGCGTAAGAATCAATCTGGAAATATGGATCGTGAAGCGATGAGAAAAGACATACAGGTTGACAGAGATGCCAAAACAACGGAGATTAAGGTCCTTTTGACAAATGACCAAAAGGCAAAATACGATGAATTCTTGAAAGGAAATAAAGAGCGTGGTTCACGTCGTGACGGACAAGGTAGTCCGAATAAACGTTCTGAGAGTGCACGGCCTCAGGAGAATATGTAATATTTAGCTTTTTTATGTCATTAATTTTGATGAGGTCTTAGTTCTTGAATCGTTAAAAAATGAAGAGGGTGTCTTAAAAGTCCAAGACACCCTCTTTTTAATCCCTTTCGGGTTGATACCTTCTCAGCTTGCGTTGAAGTGGTTGATTTTTATTTCAACAACATTATTTTGGATGTTGTTGTATTCCCATTGATAACTATTTTACAAAAATATAATCCATTTGCTAATTCTCCGGCATTGTTGCTTTCAATATTCCAAACAGTACTGTATTCTCCGGCAGTTTGATTCTCATCAACGACACTACTAATGAATTGTCCATTAGAATTATAAATTTCCACTTTTACTTTTCCGTCTTTTGGAACATTGTAACATATAGTAATTTCGGAAGAAAATGGGTTTGGATAACATTTAATACTACATTTGTTTGGATCTATATCAATAGAATCTAATGATTCAGTTAAACTGTATAAGGTTTGTATCTCGCTCATAGATAATGCATTATCGTAAATTTTCACTTCATCAATAGCCCCTTTAAATGGAAGCTCCCAAGTGGTGGCAGTAGTTTGCCAGTTTCCGATATGAATATCCCCTGTTGGAACAAATATGGTTGAAAATCCGGCAGCTACACTTGTATTTAAAGCTCCGTTCAGGTAGATTTTCATCGTTGTTCCGTCAAACGTGGCAGTGATATAAGTCCATACATCTCTGGTTATAGTATCTGTTGTTGATAGCCATTTTGATGCCGTCCCATTATTACTTAAACCAAAAGCAATAGTTCCCGTGGCGTCAACATATAAGTTAAAAGATCTTTGGTTTACTCCTGTTCCATAAAGCCATCTTTCTATGACTGTAGATCTTGCTGTATTAGCACTTGCTTTTATCCAAGCGCAAAGAGTAATTCCACTTGTTATAGTATTCAAACTTGTTGAGCTCGGAATATTGATATAATTATCAGTGAATTTTAATGCGTTGCCTAATTTACCGGATACCCGAGTTGGCGAGTTTGTTAATGTGCCCGTATTTGCGTTTATTGAATTATCATAGGCAACAGCACCTTCATTTTCGTTAAATCCCCAGTCAGCAATAATACTTGCCTGATTACCATTAATAACAAGCGTTTCTGTAGTAGCTGTTGACCAATCACCTACATTGTCTTGAACTCTGAAAGATATTGTGTGTGTCCCTACACTTAGTGCCGAATAGCTTGGGTCTTCGGATGTGCTGAAAATACCATTTATGCTTGAACTCCACTCGTAAGCGGCTATAGTTCCGTCAGCATCGGTACCTGTGCCTGTGAAGGAAACTGTGTTGTTTTGCACCACAGGATTTGGAGTAATGTTATCAATTACGGCTATAGGGGCTTGATTGCCAGTTGTATATTTTTTGGAGGCTTCCGTGGTGTTTCCATATCTTCCCATGTCGATACGTCCGACACCCCCGGTTTCAATGGGCTCATTGTCATAAGAGTCGGAAGTATTACCTGTATTTATACATGGACTTGTTACGTCATCATTAACCCATGTTGTCCCATTCCATCTTCCGTAAAGTGATTTGAGATGGTAGTCGGTTGTACTGGCAAAATATGGATTTGAGGAAATATTACCTATTCCCGAAAGTGCCGCGAAACCGTTGAAAAAGTCTGTGTAGGTAGTAGAAACATTTGCCATATCATTGTATCCTGCCTCATTGGAATAGGTCGAACCTGTCCAAAGTCCCCACCCATTGCTCCGGGAGACGGTTTCATAAGGTTTTGTAACACTAGAAAGTATGCAGTTTCGAAGAACGGTTCCGGAGTTGTCGTCTACTCCCCCTAGACTAGTTACACTGAATCGGAATAGATTTTCAATGTTAACAAAATTGCAATTTTTGAATGTTGTGTTGATTGAACTCCGTAAAAATGCACCAATTACCCCGGTCTTGAAAGTACAGTTGGTGAAATTGTTTCCGGTCTGAGTCTGACCGGAGCCCCCTTCAACAGATCCATCGTATACGGCTACAACTTGTGTAACACCGATCGCGGTGCAATTTTTGAATGTGTTATTATCGGCACCATCCCTTATCATCAAAGCGGTATTGAAGCCCCCAGCTTTGCCTGTATTGTCTGCAGTACAACTATCAACAACATTATTGTTTGACTCATGAGAAAGACAAAAGCACTCCGAAAATTTCTTTGCTGTGCAGTTGACAAACAGATTGTTGGTGCTATGGGTTCCAGTTACGTCCGTTTGGTCTTTGATGACGAAGCCGTGGTCACCCTTGCCCCATCCAACGATACCCTCTACATAACAATCTCGAACAGTATTGTTGCTGCTCCACCCTATTACGATGTAATAATCGGTGGCGAACTTGTTGTCTGCCGACTGTTTTGAATACGCCTGACAATTTTGAACGGTGCAGTAGTTCGACTTGAACAATTGGATGTTATTTCCCCCGTTGTCTGTCGCCGAGCAGTTTTTGACCACGCAGTAATCGGAGTATTTCAGTTGTATGCCGTAGCCATCGTAGCCTTTATTGACGTAGTCAATGTTTGTACATGAGTCCGCAACGACATTGTCTATAGTATTGTAATCGCAGTTCCTGTCGAGGATAACGCCGGTGTTGTAATTCTTTACTTTAAGTCCTTTCAGGGTTATGTACGATTTACCGGTCATGTAGATTCCATCTCCGAGCCAGTCGACACCATCGAGTACTGGCGTACCACTGTAACCCTGAAATATGATAGGTGCAGATATAGTACCACTATTGGCCACAGTTACGTGCACGTGACCATAGTCGCCTCCTTTAATGTTCACCACATCTCCCGCTAAGGCTGCGGAGAACCCTTTAGTAATTGTCCACGGTGACGATGCTGATGTACCGGTATTCGAGTCATTCCCCACTGGAACAGTACCACTTGCAGGAGCTACATAATAAGTTGCCGCTTCGGCAGACATGGAAACCAATATAAAAACAACTCCAGTAATCAGCACTTTAGCTGAATTCAATAATATTAACATAGATTCATTGCAATTTTTCTCATCATAACAATAGTAATAACTATTTGTTAATAAAAAATTTTAAAATAATAAAACCAATGTAGAACAGGCTGTTGTGTAAATGAGCTTCTATTAAGAAAATTAAAAGTAAAAATTTAATTTTTTAACTGCAAGGAATTCTTATTTAAAAAAAGAGGAGTGAATATTGTTATTCACTCCTCTTAATCCATTTTGGGTTGATGTCACCTCAACGCGCGTTGAGGTGGTTGATTTTTATTTCACCAACATTATTTTGGATGCTGTTGCTTTTCCATTGATGATAAGTTTACAGATATATAGTCCATTTGCTAATTCTCCAGCATTGCTGCTTTCAATATTCCAAACAGTACTGTATTCTCCGGCCGTTAGATTTTCATCAACAACCTTACTGACTAATTGTCCAATAGAATTGTATATATCTATTCTTACTTTTCCTTCTTCCGGAACATTATAACTAATGGTTATTTCTGAAGAGAACGGATTTGGATAGCATTTTGTAGATATGCTTGGTTTATTTACGGGTTTATCTTGACTGTCGTCAACAAAAACGGCTGATCTGGTTAAACCATACAGTGCTTGAATTTCGCTTAAAGATAAAGCCTTGTTATAAACCTTTACTTCGTCTATGGCACCTATAAACGGAAGCTCCCAAGTGGTGGCGGTTGTTTGCCATTTTCCGATTTGAACATTTCCTGTCGGAACAAATATGGTTGAGAATCCGGTAACGTCACTTGTACTTAAAGAACCGTTTATGTAGATTTTCATCGTTGTTCCGTCGAATGTAGCGGTAACATAGGTCCATACATCTCTGGTGATGGTGGCTGTTGTAGTCAGCCATTTTGCGTTGGTGGATGTCCCATCATTACTTAAACCAAAAGAAAGTGTCCCAGTGCTGCCGACATATAAGATAAAGGATCTTTGATTGACACCTGTTCCGTAAAGCCATCTTCCAATGATTGTAGAATTGGCTGTATTGGCACTTGCTTTTATCCAAGTGGAAAGGGTAATGGCACTTGTGATAGTATTCAAACTAGTTGAGCTTGGAAGGTTGACATAGTTATTAGTGAAATTCAACGCACTGCCTATTTTACCGGTTGTCCAAGTTGGCGAGTTTGTTAATGTTCCGGTATTCACGTTTCCTGAATTATCAGTAGCAATGGTACCTGCATTTTCATTAAATTTCAAGTCAGCAACAAGATTTGCCGGATTGTTATAAAGGCCAAAGATTTCAGAGGCACTTAAAGCTTTCTTATACAATCTCACTTCATCTAATGAGCCCTTAAATGGATTTTCCCAAGTGGTGGCGGTTGTTTGCCAATTTCCGATATGAACATTTCCTGTTGGAACAAATATGGTTGAAAATCCGGGAACTAAACTTTTACTAAAAGTTCCGTTAATATATATTTTCATCGTTGTTCCATCGAACGTTGCAGCGATATGAGTCCATTGATTTCTACTTATGGTTTCTGTCGTAGTTATCCATTTTGCATTAGTGGATGTTCCATCGTTACTTAAACCAAACGAAATTGTTCCATTGGTACCGACATACAAAGTATAAGCTCTTTGATAGATGCCTGTCCCATAAATCCATCTTTCTATGATGTTGGAATTGGCTGTGTTGGTATCAGCATTTACCCATGCGGAAAGAGTAATGGCACTTGTTATTGCATTTAAACTGGCAGAACTTGGTATTTCTACATCGTTTGTTGTAGCTGTAGTGAAATTTAAGCCCATGTTCTTTTTGCCTGCAACATGTGTTGCTCCATATATGGTGCCATTATTAGCACATGAAGTAGAGTCGTAAGCAGTTGCTCCTGTACTTTCATCCAATGGCCAGTAACCTACCAAATCTGGATATGAAACTGCAGCATTAACAACAAGTGTTCTCGTAGCATAAGTTGACCAACTACCGGAATTGTCTTGTACTCTGAAAGAGATGGTGTGTGTTCCTACACTCAACCCCGAATAACTTGGATCTTGCAATGTATTGAAAATACCATTGATGCTTGAACTCCATTCGTAAGCGGCGATCGTTCCGTCAGCATCGGTGCCTGTACCTGTGAAGGAAACAGCAGAGCCTTGTGTTGCGGGACTTGGAGTAATGTTATCAATGACTGCTAAAGGAGTTTGGTTTCCGGTAGGATATTTTTTGGAGGCTTCTGCTGTATTACCATACATTCCCATGTCGATACGTCCGGCACCTCCGGTTTCAACCGGTTCATTGGCATAAGAATCGGAAGTACTACCTGTATTGATACAAGGGCTTGTTGCATTATCAGTAACCCATGTCGTTCCATTCCACCTTCCGTATTGCGATTGGAGATGGAAATCGGTTGTGCTGGCAAATAATGGATTTGAGGATACATTCCCGGTTCCTGTAAGTGCTGTAAAACCAGCATAAAAATCAGTATAGGAGGTTGCAACATTCCCCATGTCACTGTATCCGGTCTCTGACGAGAGATTATTTGCCCATGCAGCGGTTCGATTTGAGGTTTCATACTGGTTTGTGATACCTGAAAGGATACAGTTTCTCAGAACGGTTCCTGAGTTTAAATCCGATCCAGCGTTACTCTTGCTGAAACGGAAAAGAGCACCCACATTGACAATATTGCAGTTCTTGATTGTTGTGCTGACGGCATTACGTAGGAAAACTGCCATACCTGTACTGCCCACACCCGTAAAACTACAGTTTTCGAAAGTGTTCCCAGTCTGTGTCTGACCCCATGTTTCTGATCCATCGTATGCTGAAGCTACCCCACATCCACTTTTGCCTATTGCCTTAACATTTCTGAAGGTGTTATAGGATGCACCATCTCGAGCTTGAAGACAGAAGTTGAAAGATGAATTTTTACCGGTATTGTCAGCGTTGCAGTTTTCGACGGTGTTGTTGTGCGCCCCATGTGCAAAACCAAAACACTCTTCGAATTTCTTCGAAATACAGCCTGTAACCAGGTTGTTAGCACTATGCGTTCCCGTATCACTTTGTGTGTCTTTGAAAATGATGCCATGGTTTCCTTTGAATGATCCGTTTATATCTTCTGCCAAACAGTCTTCTATCGTGTTATTGCTACTCCAAGACACGATAATATAATAATCGGTCATGAACTTGTTGTTTGCTGTCTGCTTGCACTTGGCCGTACAGTTTTGAAGGGTGCAGTAATTCACATGATCCATGTGAATGTTATATCCACCGTTATCAATTGTCGAGCAGTTTATTATTGTTCCATAATTGCTGTTTTGCAGTGTGATGCCGGTGCCATCCCATCCATTATAAACATAATCTGTATTGCAACATGAGTCTGCCACACACCCGTCAAACGTGGTATGGTGACTTCCATTACTGAAATAAATGCCGTATCGGTAGTTTTTTACCCGCAGACCTTTTAAGGTTATATATGATTTTCCTGATGCAGAAATCCCTTTTTCGAGCCAGTCAACTCCATTGAGTGTTGGCGTGCCGGTACCGGCCTGTGCTTGAAACGTGATTGGCGATCCGGAGATACCGCTTTTTGCTACGACAAGATGTAAATGGCCGTAGTTGCCGCCTTTAATGTTCACGATATCTCCTGCTGCGGCAGTGGAAAATGCATGTGTTATTGACCACGGCGATTCTTGTGTACCGTTGTTGGTATCCTTCCCTGTTGTGGAAACATAATAAGTTGCCGCTCCGGCGAACATGGAAACCAACATAAAGATAACTCCGGTAATCAGCATTTTTGCTGAATTAAAGAGCTTTAATGATGGTCCTTCTTGATTTTTAAAGAAAATTTTCATCATAAAAATTTTTAATTAGTTAATAATAAAATAAAAAAACACTTAAAAAAATAAAATATAAATGCAAAATTCAGAATAGGTTGTTGCTGTGTTGCACGAGTCTAAAACAGCGGCTGTTAAAGATAAATAGCTGATAAGAGTTAAAAAGAGGAAGGGACTAATAGCGAAAATTTCAATTTGTTTGATTGATGTTATAACATTTCAAAGAGCTATTAGCAGGCTAAGCCTGCAAAATAATATTAAACTGTTCTGCTCCGTAAGAGATAGCTTAATAAAAAATTCTTTTAAAATATTTAGTAAAATAGCGTTATAGAGTATAATCTATCGCATAAAAAATCCAAAGATATATGATGCAAAAAATTCTATATCTATATGAAATCTTGTATAAACTTAATATAATCTTATAATATTAAGATATTACTCTGATTAAATCCTTTACTCCATATTCTCTGAGCCACTACTATTTAATTCTGGGCTAATTATTTGATGGGAAATGGTATGGCTCGAATAACTTCCAGCCTGCATTTTTGAAGGATATTATGATGAAAAGCAGGTTGTCTCATAAGTTTTTTTGGAGTACGAATACAAAGAGGGTGTACCAGACTTATGATACACCCTCCTTGATGATATGCTAAAATGAAAATTAGTTTCTAAAAACCAAAGCGTCTTTAACTTCATCCACCACGATCGGTACCGATCGGTTGACGTCTTGTGCAATCAGACGCTTGGATAACTCATTGAGCAAATTACGTTGTAATACACGCTTGATGGGTCTTGCACCGTATTGAGGATCGTATCCGATTTTTGCAATCCAGTCGAGGGCCTTGTCTGTTACTTCCAGCTTGATACCGCTTTCTTCCAGTTGCCTGGTGATGCCGTTCAGTTGCAGATTTACAACCTGTCTGATTTCAGACTGGCTTAGCGGTGTAAACATGATCAATTCATCAATACGGTTCAGGAATTCCGGCCGGATGGTTTGTTTCAGTAATTCGAAAAAGGATTTTCTGGTCGATTCCATGACTTCATCCCGATTGGCATTTGTCATCTTTGCAAAACTATCCCTGATCAACGACGAACCGATATTGGAGGTCATGATAATGATGGTGTTCTTGAAATTGACCACCCTGCCTTTGTTGTCTGTCAGCCTGCCGTCGTCTAAAACCTGCAAGAGCACGTTAAAAACATCCGGGTGTGCTTTTTCGATTTCGTCAAACAGGACGACAGAGTAGGGTTTATGCCTGATGGCTTCCGTCAACTGACCACCTTCGTCGTAACCTATGTATCCCGGAGGAGAACCAATCAGTCGGGTAACGGAAAATTTTTCCTGATATTCAGACATGTCGATTCTGGTCATTTTGTTTTCATCGTCAAATAGATAATCTGCCAATGCTTTGGCCAATTCTGTTTTCCCGACACCTGTCGTTCCAAGGAAAATAAAGGATCCGATGGGGCGTTTGGGGTCGTTCAGACCCGCCCGGCTTCGGCGCACAGCATCAGAAACGGCGGCAATGGCTTCTTCCTGTCCGATGACCCGTTTATGCAATTCTTCTTCCAGGTGGAGCAGCTTGTCTTTTTCGCTCTGCATCATCTTGTTGACAGGTATTCCTGTCCAACGGGAAACGATGTCTGCAATATCTTGGACATCCACTTCTTCCTTGATGATTGGGCTATCTCCCTGCATCTGATGCAGCTTCTCCTTGGTGCTGTCAATGGTTGCCTGGGTTTCTTTCATCTTTCCGTAGCGGATTTCGGCCACTTTACCGTAATCGCCTTCTCTTTCGGCTCTTTCGGCTTCATATTTCAAGTTTTCCAGGTCAATCTTGCCTTGCTGGATTTTGTTGATTTGTTCTTTTTCGGAACTCCATTTTGCTTTGATCTTGCTGCTTTCTTCCTTTTGGTTGGCTATTTCTTGATTGAGCTGAGACAACTTAGTTTGGTCGTTTTCGCGTTTGATGGCTTCACGCTCGATCTCCAGCTGCATGATATTCCGTTCGATGATATCAAGCTCTTCAGGAACGGAATCAATTTCCATTCTCAGTTTGGCTGCTGCTTCATCCATCAGGTCGATGGCCTTGTCCGGGAGAAAACGGTCGGTGATGTACCGGCTTGAAAGTTCTACGGCGGCAATTAGGGCATCATCCTTAATTCTGACCTTGTGGTGGTTTTCATAACGTTCTTTCAGACCACGCAGGATGGAAATAGTGCTGGCTTCGTCCGGTTCGTTGACCTGAACAATCTGGAAACGACGTTCCAGAGCTTTATCCTTTTCGAAATATTTTTGATATTCGTTGAGCGTGGTTGCACCGATGGCTCGGAGTTCGCCTTTAGCCAACGCTGGCTTGAGGATGTTGGCTGCATCCATGGCTCCTTCGCCCCCGCCTGCTCCAACCAAGGTGTGAATTTCATCGATGAAAAGGATGATTTCACCTTCAGACTGAATCACTTCATTGATGACCGATTTCAAACGTTCCTCAAATTCGCCTTTGTATTTGGCTCCGGCCACCAATGCACCCATATCCAGAGAAAATAATTGTTTGCTTTTCAGATTATCCGGTACATCACCACGGATGATACGGTGAGCCAGACCTTCGGCAATGGCTGTTTTTCCCGTCCCGGGTTCTCCAATCAGGATGGGATTGTTTTTGGTACGCCGGCTTAGGATTTGCAGTACCCGTCTGATTTCTTCATCACGGCCGATAACTGGATCCAATTTGCCTGAACGTGCGCGCTCATTTAAATTGATGGCGTATTTGTTTAGGGCGTTGTAGGTGTCTTCAGCAGACTGGCTGTTGACTTTAGAACCCTTTCTCAGTTCCCGGATGGCTTCATGCATGACCTGTTCGGTGAGGCCTGCATCCTTTAATAAACCAGAGACAGCATTCTTTTCGGTGAGTAAAGCCAAAAGAATGAATTCCAGTGAAACGAACTGGTCGCCTTCCTTGGTGGAATATTCGATCGCTTTCCGGATGACGGCATTGGTCTCCCGGGAAAGATAGGGTTCGGCATTGCTTACCCGCGGATAGCTGTTCAGCAGTTTGTCTAAAGCTGTATTGAGTGTATTTGGGTTTGCTCCGGATTTTTGGAAAAGGAAATTGGTCACATTTTCTCCGACTTCCATGACTCCTTTTAAAAGGTGTGGCGTTTCGATGGCTTGCTGTTGTCTTCCCTGAGCCAATTCGATGGCTTTTTGAACAGCTTCCTGTGATTTGATGGTAAAATTGTTGAAGTTCATAGTTGTTTGTTTATAACAACGATGAAGCAGCAATTGTTTTGCCAAACAATCAATATGCCATTATGACATTATATTTGGTTGTATAATGTCATAATGGCATATTTTAAAGTTTGCTTTTATTCGTAACGGATTGATTCTATCGGATCCAGTTCTTATGCCCGCTTTGCAGGATACCACCCGAAAAATATTCCGGTGACGGAGCAAACCAAAAAAGACAGAAAAACAGAGTAAGCCTGAATTTCTATCGGCCAGTTCGCTATCCACTTGATGCTGTACGATGACATGACGCCGAGCAAGATAACGATAAGGCCACCTGTTAAAGTTCCTGACATAGTCTCCGGCAGTATTCCGTATTTTACCGTTGGTATAATTCAGGTTGCTCGATGCGCTAAGACTTGGAAAAAGTGTTTTTTTGCTCTGATTGAGTATGATGTCGCTTTTCTGAGTGGAAATACATGATTAATGATGAAGAAGTTAAATCCAGTAACAGTCGGGATAAAAGATATAGACAAAAAAAGTCGGAAAAAGTATTCTGAAAAGAAAATTGTTAGCTTTGCGAAACTTTTGTAATCGCAATAAAAGCATGAATTTAATGTAATTGTGTTTTGCGGTTCATTGGAAAATTATTTTCGCACGATATGAAAGAATTTGAGAATAAGAAAGTATCTATAAAAGATGTTGCAAAAGCAGTCGGCGTTTCTACTACTTTAGTTTCCCTGGTAATCAATGGGAAAGCCAAACAATATCGCATTGCTGATGAAATGGCTGGTCGGGTGATGGCTAAGGTTAAAGAAATGAATTATACCCCCAATTTAATGGCCAGGAACTTGCGGGGTGGCAAAACACAACTGATAGGTCTGATAGTCACAGATATCTCCAACCCCTTTTTTTCTATGATTTCCAGAGTGATTGAAAATAGGGCGAACGAATTAAATTATACGGTTATTTTTGGCAGTTCTGATGAAAAATATACGAATACCCAAAAACTGATTGATGTATTGTTGAATAAGGGTGCCGATGGCTTGATCATTGTTCCCTGTGACGGATCCGAGAGAATTATGGAGAAACTACATTTAAATAAGACCCCTATAGTCTTGATAGATAGGTGCTTTAAAAATATAGACATCAGCTTTTCGTGTTTAGACAATCACCGTGCAACGGTGATTGCAACTCAGCATTTGATAGAGCAGGGTTTTAGGAAAATTTCATTGATAGCTTATCAATCACAAATGAGCAATGTAATGGATAGAATTTCCGGTTACAAGGATACGATGCGGAAAGCAGGATTGGAAAAACAGATCAACGTGAAGCAGGTGAGTTTCTCAAACACGAAGTCTGATGTATTTGGGACAGTGAAAAGGTTTGTTGAAAAGGACAAAACAGAAGCGATCCTATTTTCAACGAATATGCTTTCCATTCACGGTTTGACTTGTCTGAAGGAAATGAATGTAAAGATTCCGGATGATGTTGCTGTTGTTGGCTTTGACGAAAGTGATGTTTTTGATTTATATGAATGCCCCGTTTCTTATATCAAACAACCTGTAGAGCAGATTGGAAAAACGGCTGTGGATATTCTGGTGGATAAAATCAAAAATGGTGAGTCTACGAAACAATCAATGGCTGTATTGGAGCCTGAATTGATTGTCAAAAGATCCTCTTTAAGAAATGGTTGAAT
>Ga0265294_10005813_pt1 | contig 14975 bp, 14 predicted proteins | sample MunlanPumphouse3_FD_192504 | JGI IMG/M metagenome (GOLD analysis project Ga0265294, IMG submission 192504) | Groundwater microbial communities from a municipal landfill in Southern Ontario, Canada - Pumphouse #3 | ecosystem: Environmental > Aquatic > Deep subsurface > Groundwater | place... | reverse complement strand
TTAAATAAATTATTTCCAACAGCTTCAATAATTCGTATTGATCATGATTCTGTACAAGGCAAGGACGGTCATATTAAAATATTAAATAAATTTAAAAATGAAAATATAGATATTCTTATTGGTACACAAATGATTGCGAAAGGACATGATTTTCCTAATGTAACATTGGTAGGAGTGCTAAATGGAGATATGACTTTATATCTTCAAGATTATAGAGTTAATGAATTAACATATAGTTTATTAACACAAGTAGCTGGAAGAGCTGGTAGAGATAAAAAACCTGGTAGAGTATTGATACAAACTTATCAACCCAGTAATGAAGTATTTGAATCAGTTATTAATAATGATTATATAAAGATGTATGAAAATGAAATAAATTACAGGAAATTATTAATTTATCCACCATTTTGTGATATAATACAAATACTGATTACTTCAAAAGATGAGATATTAGCTGAGCAATTCTCTAATAAGTTTTTAAATGTTTTAACAAATAAGTTAAGTGTATTTATAGACAAAGAAGAATTGATTATCTATCAACCTGTTAAAGCTGTTATATCTAGAATTGAAAAACAATATAGGTATAAGATTATTATTAAATGTAAATACTCACCAGATATTGCGGTAGCATTAAAGGAAGTACTAGTAAATAATAATAAAAATTTTAACATAAGTGTTGAAATAAATGCAACAAGAAATATATAGTAAAGGAGATAAAATGGCAATTAGGAATATTAGAAAATATCCAGATGATATATTAAGAAAAAAATCTAGAGATATAATTATAACAAATGAAAATATGGATAAACTAAAATTATTGATTGAAGATATGTTTGATACTTTAAAAGTAAATGATGGAATTGGTTTAGCAGCTGTACAAGTTGGTATACTAAAAAGATTAATTGTTATTGAATATGAAAATAAAAAATACGTATTAATTAATCCAATTGTTGTAGAAGCTGAAGGTAGTCAAATGTGTGAAGAGGGATGTTTAAGTTTCCCAAATGAGTTTTTTAGTGTAAATAGACCAACAAATATAGTTGTTGAATATTTAGATGAAAATGGCGAAAAGCAGGTATTAAAAGAAAAAGGTGTATTAGCAGTTGTATTAAGTCATGAAACAGATCATTTAGATGGTATATTATATATAGATAAGAAAGTTGAATAGTTATGGAGGTAATGTATGTATAAAATTATATTTATGGGGACGCCAGATTTTTCAGTAAGTGCATTAGAAGAAATGTATAATAATGGTTATAATGTTGTACTTGCTGTATCTCAACCAGATAAACCAAGTGGCAGAGATTTGAAAATAAAGCCAACACCAGTAAAACAATATGCTTTAGCACATAATATTGAAATATTACAACCAGAAAAGATAAAAAACAATATAGAATTCTTTAATAAATTAAAAAAATTAGAACCAGATATTATTGTTACAGCTGCATATGGTAAAATATTGCCACAAGAAATATTAAGTTTACCTAAAATTGCATGCTTAAATATTCATGCTTCGCTATTGCCTAAATATAGAGGTGCTGCACCAATACAATGGTCAATAATAAATGGAGATAAAACAACGGGTGTAACAATTATGAAAATGGATGTAGGAATGGATACTGGAGATATTATATTACAAAAAGAAGTAGCTATTGAAGATAATGAAACTTATGGAATATTATATGAAAAATTAAAAATTATTGGTGGTAAATTATTAATTGATGTTTTAAAAAATATTGAAAATATTTCTCCAGTAAAACAAGGAGATAATTATACAATGGCACCAATGATAGAAAAATCATTAGGTTTAATAGATTTTAATAAACCTGCATTATATATTCATAATTTAGTAAGAGCTTTAAATCCAACTCCTGGAGCATATTTTGTATATGATAATAAGACATATAAAGTTTGGGAAACATCTATTATACAAAGTAATAGTGATAAGAAAGTTGGAGAATTTGTTTTTTCAGATGCTAAAAATGGGTTACAAATACAAACTAGTGAAGGAATATTAAATATAAAAGTAATTCAAGCAACAAATTCAAAAAGAATGAATATATTAGATTATTTAAGAGGAAATAAAATATAAGGAGGCAACATAATGGGAAAACTTTTCGGTACAGATGGTATAAGAGGTGTTGCCAATAAGGAATTAACACCAAAACTTGCTTTTGATATTGCAAAAGCAACAGCTTATGTTTTAAATAAAGAGTTACATCATAATATAACTGTTTTAATTGGTAAAGATACTCGTATTTCAGGAGATATGCTTGAAGCAGCTATGGTTTCTGGATTTAATTCTGTTGGAGTAAATGTTAAATTATTAGGTATAATACCAACACCAGCAGTTGCATATTTAACAAGAAAATATGAAGCTGATATTGGTGTAGTTATTTCTGCATCACATAATTCTTATGAATTTAATGGAATAAAGATATTTAATAACAAAGGTACAAAATTATTAGAAACAATTGAAAAAGAAATTGAAGATGAAATAGAATATGAATGTAAATTAGCTCAACCTACAATTAATGAAAAAATTGGTACATATGAATTTTGTGAAAATGCAATACAAGATTATATAGATTTTATAGTTTCAACAGTAAAAGATATTAAATCTAATTTGAAAATAGGATTAGATTGTGCAAATGGTGCAACGTCAAAGTGCGCTGAAAATGTATTTAAGCATTTCGGATTTGATGTAACTGTAATACATAATGAACCAAATGGCATCAATATAAATGATAATTGTGGATCAACACATATAGACTCTTTAAAAGAATTAGTTAAAAGTAAAAAATTAGATGTTGGTTTTGCTTTTGATGGAGATGGAGATAGATTATTAGCTGTAAATAATGAGGGAGAAGAAGTTGATGGTGATCAAATTATGGCAATATGTGCTAAATATTTAAAAGAGAAAAATGCACTTTTAAAAGATACAATTGTTGTAACTATAATGAGTAATTTAGGTGTTAGTATATTTGCTGATCAAAATAATATCAAAACAGTTAAAACTAAAGTTGGAGATAAATATGTATTAGAAGAAATGATGAATTCAGGATATAACTTTGGTGGTGAACAATCTGGTCATATAATATTTAAAGATTTCAATACAACAGGTGATGGAATAATAACTGCATTACAAGTTATAAATATTATTGTTACTACTAATAAATCTTTAAAAGAATTATCTAATATAATATCTATATTCCCGCAAGTTGTCGTTAATGCAAAAATAGATAATGATAAAAAACATGAGTATATTGATGATATAGAAATTACTAAAGAGATAAAAAAATTAGAAGATGAGTTTGAGAATGATGGAAGAGTGTTAATTAGACCGTCAGGTACTGAACCTTTAATACGTGTTATGATAGAGGGAAAAGATAAAGAATATATATCCAAAAGAGCTAATGAATTAGCTAAAATGATAGGAAAAAAATATCAATAGAGAAATTTTCTCTGCTAATTATATTTTTTTCTTCTTTCTTATTACATAATATATTTATTCTTATGTTAACACTTGATTTAAATATAAAAATTTGGTATAATATAGATGTATATAAGTTTTGTAGTTTATATAAATAGGGGTGTAAATATGAAATATGAAGATTATGTTAAGTCACAAGAGAGAATAGAACAGATTGATTTAATATGGCAAGAAATAAATAATTCACCGGAAAAATTTAAAGTAGGAGTGGAGAATAATTCAAAAATTATTTTTTATGAAGACTTATATAAACAGTTACCACTAGTGTATAAAGAAGAAATAACTTCGGCAGAAGAATTAAAAAATGATTTAAAAATATATTTTAAATGTGAAAATAATCCATATATGTTTATAAAATCATATAAAGATTATGTGCTAAAAAAATTTGAATCAGGATATTTGTGGAATAAAATTACATCAGAAAAAAAATATGATACTTATTTTAAAGATATAGAAATAATAGATAAAAATAAATCCCAACAAAAGTTTGTAGTTTCATATACAAAAATGTTTGATGCGGTACAAAAATCATATCCTAAATATTTTACTGTTAAAAAGGATATGAAAAAAGTATTAAATATATATTTTAAAAATAACAATATAAATTGTTTATTTACAGATGATAAAGATGTATTTGAAAATTATAAAAATATCGTAATTGAAGAATATAAAAATAGTAATAATAAAAATAAAAGTGAAAGTAATTAATCATGGAATTTCATGATTATATATATATATTGTTTTAGTAAAATGAATAATGTAAATTATTCATTTTACTTTTATATATAATAATAGGAGAAAGAGGGGCTAATTATTTTATTTTTTTAATTACTTTTATTTACAAAAATATAAAATAATGATATAATAAATATGTAATATTATGAACTACGAGCAAAAAATTGATTTAATTTGTAACTATCTTGCAAATTTTGACAAAGCTGATGCATTAATTGATGAAATTAAGCAAGGCAAAAAAACATTTTGTTATGTAACAAAATGTAATGAAAGAAATGCTTTGATAGAACTTTTTCTTAATCAAGCTGAAAAATATGATTTAAAGGTAGAGCACAATGTTGCTATTTCCGGAAATTCATGTACTGAAACACTTATAATTAAAAGTTATAGTGTAAAACAGGTTGCTGAATTATTAAAAGAGAAATTCAAGCAAAATAAACGAGCATTAGAGTTTGTAAGTAATTTCGAAAGTTCAAAAACATTTTTTTTCGATGATGTTTTTATATCTGGCAATGGAGAAGAGGCAATTCTTTTGTTTGCATCGGAATTAAGAAAAAATGGTGTGAATGTAACAGTTGAATTTTTACCAACTGGAGATTCTTCATTTGAATCTTGTTACGTTAAAATAGAATAAATGAGATATTCATTTATTCTATTTTAATTATGTGCATTAAAACAGAATTATTGTCGTATAAAAGATATATTAAAAAGCTTGTAAATGTTGACATTTACAGCTGTTAGTTGTATATTATTACTGAAAAGGAGAAACAAATGGGAGAATTCAAATCTGGTTTTGTAAGTATTATAGGAAGACCTAATGTAGGAAAGTCAACATTATTAAATGCTTTAATAGGTGAAAAAATATCTATAATGACATCGAAGCCACAGACAACAAGAACAAATATAAAAGGAATATTAAATAAAGAGAATATGCAAATAGTATTTACGGATACACCTGGAATACATAAGCCTAAAAATAAACTTGGCACATTTATGAATAAAAATGTAAATCATTCAATGGAAGGAATAGATTTATTAATATTTATTGTTGAAGCAGATAGTAAAGAAATTGGTAAAGGCGATATGTATATATTAGAAAAAGTTAAAGCTTCAAATATGCCATGTATATTGGTTATAAACAAAATAGATAAAGTTAAAAGAGATACTTTGTTGCAATACATAACTAATTTTACTAAATTACATGATTTTTCTGCTATTGTACCAATATCTGCAATTAAAAATGATGGAATTGATGGATTACTAGTTGAAATAGAAAAATTATTACCAGTTGGGCCAAAGTTTTATGACGATTCAGAAATAACAAATCAATCTGAAAAAGAAATTGCTGAAGAAATAATACGTGAAAAGGCATTAAAATTATTACAAGATGAAATTCCACATGGAATTTTTGTTGAAGTAACAGAGTTTAAAGTTAAAACTAAGTTAGATGGAGAAAAGTTTTATAACATAGAAGCAACAGCATATTGCGAAAGAGAATCCCATAAAGGAATAATAATAGGAAAAGATGGGGAAATGTTAAAAAAAATATCCACATATGCAAGACAAGATATTGAAAAATTAATGAATAGGAAAGTTAATCTAAGAGTATGGGTAAAAGTTAAAGATAAATGGAGAGATAATGAAAATGATCTAAAAAAATTCTTTAACACTACGGAATAGGTTGGTGGTCTTATGATTAAGGATTTAGCATGGCACTTTTTTAAAAAAACAGGAGATATTTCTACATTTTTAGAGTTTAAAAATGTAAATGATAATTTAAAAAATATTACTGAAAATAATGTTATTGATAAAGAAAAGTTAGGTGATTTATTTGGGAATAACAAAAACAAAGGGAATAGTAATAAACCACGCAAATTCTAAAGATGCAGATAAAATATTAACAGTATTAACACCTGATTTAGGGAAAATATCTGTTTTAGTAAAAGGTGTTAAAAATAAAAATGGCAATAATATGTCTATTACAGAATTGTTCGTTTTTTTAGATTTAGTACTTTACAAGAATACTGGCGATGTATACTTGTTAAATTCTGCAGAGATTATTGAACCATTTTATAATATAAGAGTAGATATTGAAAAAATATGTTTTTTAACTTATATTTCAAAGTTAATATCGGATATTTCTACCGAAAATCAGAATTCTTTTGAATTAATGCAACTATTATTAAATACTATTTATTTATATTCACAAAATACAAAGGATAATATGTTTTTAGTTACAGTGTTTCAAATAAGACTATTAAGAATATTAGGATTTAATCCAATTATTGATAAATGCTTTTATTGTAAAACAAAAGATGTATCATCATTTAGTATTAAAGAAAATGCATTAATATGTGAAAACTGTGCAAAAAACGATACCGGTTCAATATATTTATCAAAAAGTGCTATAAATGCATTGAAATATATATTAGTTTCAGATTCCAAAAAGGTATTTTCATTTGATATATCAGAAAAATCTTTTGCAGAATTAAAGTTGTTTATAAAGATATATTTGTGTGAAAAACTAGATAAACAGTATGATATAGATAAGTTTATTGCTAAATATATAATTTAAAATTGTTTTTATATTGAATTTCATATTTAATTAATGTATACTTAAATTGTTATAGATATTTCTATGACACATCAAATTTTTTGAGGTGATACAAAAATTAATATAAAAATTGCATGTATTTCTCCGCAGACGTTATCCATTTAAGAGTTTTCTTTACGACCACTTGACAATTCCAATTGCAGTATATAAATGGATATTTTGCAAAGAATAAAGGTTAATATGTTTTAACCTTTATTCTTTTATTATAAATTTTATATTTAAACTATATATTTTATTGATATTTATATTAAAATATGATATATTATATTCCGATTGGAGTAGTGATAAAATGAATATATCAAAGGATGAATTAAAGCATATAGCTGACTTGTCTAATTTATATTTTACAGAAGAAGAATTAGAAAAATATGCAAAAGATATGTCAAGCATAGTAGAATTTGCAAATCAATTAAATGATGTAGATACTACAAATGTTGAACTTACAACTTCTATATTAGGCGAATACAATGTATTTAGGGAAGATGAAGTTAAGCCTTCATTTAAACGTGAAGAATTATTGAAGAATGCCCCAGAACAACAAGATGGCATGTTTAAAATACCAAAGGTTATAGGAGGTTAATAATGGATATAACAAGTTTAACAATACATGAATTAAAAGATATGCTTTTGAAAAAAGAGATCACATCTTATGAATTAACAAAAGCATATATTGATAGAATAAAAAAATTAGATCCAAAGATTAATGCATATATTACTGTTTGTGAAGAAAGTGCATTAGCTAAGGCAAAAGAAATAGATGATAAAATCGATAAAGGAGAAAAATTAGGTGCATTAGCAGGTATTCCAATTGGAATAAAAGATAATATTTGTATTAAAGATATTAAAACTACATGTGCATCTAAAATGTTAGAAAATTTTGTTGCACCATATAGCGCAACTGTAATAGAAAAACTAAATGCAGAAGATGCTATCATTATTGGTAAACTAAATATGGATGAATTTGCTATGGGAGGTTCTACTGAGAGATCCGCATTTTTTATAACAAAAAATCCTTGGGATTTTACAAAAGTACCAGGTGGCTCAAGTGGCGGAAGTGCTGCTGCAGTAAGTGCAGATTTGGCAACAGCAGCTTTAGGTAGTGATACAGGTGGTTCAATAAGACAACCAGCTTCATTTTGTAGTTTAGTTGGATTGAAAACTACTTATGGTTTAGTATCTAGATATGGGTTAGTTGCATTTGCATCTTCTTTAGATCAAATAGGCCCATTGACTAAAGATGTTACAGATTGTGCATTAGTATTAAATTGTTTAACAGGTAAAGATGATAAAGATACTACATCTGCAAATATAGAAAAAATAGATTATACACAATATTTAAAAGCAGATATTAAAGGTTTAAAAATTGGTATGCCAAAAGAATATATGGGTGAAGGTTTACAGACTGATGTAAAAAATGCTATTTTAGAAGCTAAAAAAGTATTTGAATCATTAGGTGCAACAGTTGAAGAATGTACAATACCAGTAACACAATATTTATTGCCAACATATTATATTTTAGCTTGCGCTGAAGCCAGTTCAAATTTAGGAAGATTTGATGGTATTAGATATGGTTATAGAACTCCTAATTATGAAACACTAAAAGAGTTATATGCTAAATCTAGAAGTGAAGGTTTTGGACCAGAAGTAAAAAGAAGAATTTTATTAGGAACTTATGTTTTATCTTCAGGATATTATGATGCATATTACAAACAAGCACAAAAAGTTAGAACAATTGCTATAAAGCAATTTAAAGAATTATTTGAGAAATATGATGTTTTGTTAACACCAACATCACCTATAACTGCATTTGAAATTGGTTCAAAAACTGATGATCCAGTTGCTATGTATTTAGCAGATATTTGTACTGTTTCAATAAATATTGCCGGTGTTCCTGCAATTTCTATCCCCTGTGGATTTGATTCAAATAAATTACCAATTGGTATGCAATTAATTGGTAATCACTTTGATGAGAAAACTCTTATCCAATTTGCTTATACATATGAGCAAAATACAAGTTGGCATAAAAATAAACCAGAATTGGAGGTGTAAATATGGATTATGAAGTAGTAATAGGATTAGAAGTGCATGCTGAATTGTCTACAAAAACAAAAATATATTGTGGTTGTTCAACAGAATTTGGAGGAGAACCAAATACTCATTGTTGTCCTGTGTGTACTGGTATGCCAGGAGCATTACCTGTATTAAATAAAAAAGTTGTTGAATATGCTGTTAAAGCTGGATTAGCAATGAACTGTGAAATAGCAAAAGATAGTAAACAAGATAGAAAAAACTATTTTTATCCAGATTTACCAAAAGCTTATCAAATTTCTCAATTTGATTTACCATTATGTTATAAAGGACATTTAGATATAAATGTTGATGGTGTAGAAAAAACAATAGGAATTACAAGAATTCATATTGAAGAAGATGCAGGAAAATTAAATCATGATGAATATGGTGGAGAAGCTTTAGTTGATTTGAATAGAGCTTGTGTGCCTTTAATAGAGATAGTATCTGAACCAGATATGCGTTCTGCGGAAGAAGCAAAAGCATATGTTGAAAAGATAAAATCTATATTAGAATATCTTGAAATATCTGATTGTAAAATGCAAGAAGGTTCTTTAAGAGCAGATGTAAATTTATCTATTAGGAAAAAAGGGGAAACAAAGCTTGGTACTAGAACAGAAACTAAAAATTTAAACTCATTTAAAGCTATTGTTAGAGCTATAGAATTTGAAATAGATAGACAAATTAAAGCAGTTCAAAAAGGTGAAGAGATAGTTCAGGAAACGAGAAGATGGGATGATGATAGAGGTATAGGTTATGCAATGAGAGGTAAAGAAGATGCCCATGATTATAGATATTTTCCAGAACCAGATTTATCTTTAATTAAATTAACTGATGAATATATTAATAACCTTAAAAATATTCTACCTGAATTACCTGAAAGTAGAAAAAAAAGATATATTAAAGATTTCGAATTACCTGAATATGATGCAAATATTATAACAGCTTCTAAAAAATTAGCCGATTTATTTGATGAAGCAGTAAAAACATCAAAAAATCCTAAATCAATTAGTAACTGGATAATGGGTGACTTAATAAGAATGATGAGTGAAAATAATATTGAAGATGTTCCTTTTACGGGAAAAGATTTAGTAAAACTAGTTGGATTAATAGACAATGGTAAAATTAGCTCAGCAATTGCAAAAAAAGTATTTAAGGATATGTTTTCTACTGGAAAAGATCCAGAAAAAATTGTTGAAGAAAAAGGCATGTTACAGATTTCTGATGAAGGAGCAATAAAAGAAATTGTAATGGAAGTATTAGAAAATAATCTTCAATCAATAGCGGATTTTAAAGCTGGTAAAGATAAAGCATTAGGATTTTTAGTAGGGCAAGCTATGAAAGAAAGCAAAGGTAAAGCAAATCCTCAAATGTTAAATAAGATGTTTTTAGATGAATTAAGTAAATAAGTATTAAAAGAAGATTTATAGGTTGTAATCTATAAATCTTTATTCTTTATATTATATAAATTATTACATAAATATTTCATTTTGATAATATTTTAAATATTTTAAATGTATATATATTTTTTTATACGATTATATAATATAATATAATATATATAATTAATTATTATTTTATAAATATAAATGTAAGGAGAAAAATTATGAATGATATTAAGAAGAAAAAATCTAATAAAATATTTTATATAGTAATAGTGCTATTGGTTATAGGAATAATACTCGCATTAGTTTTAAAACCTAGTAATACAAAAGCATATAATACAGTAAAGGTTGAAAGAGATAATATAAATATAACAGTATCTGGAACAGGTGCATTAAAAGCTTCAGATTCAAGAAAAGAATATTCAAAAGTTTCAACCACTGTTGATAAAGTATTCTATAAAGAAGGAGATTATGTTAAAACTGGTGATATTATTGCTCAACTAGATAATGAAGATTATTTAATAACAGTAAAATCACAAGAAATAGCTTTAAAACAAGCACAAAATAATATAGATAATATAGAACAACAAATTAATAATTTGAGTATTATAGCTAACCAAACTGGTTATATTGATGGTTTAACAATTGATGCTAATAGCTATGTTTCAACAAGTATGAATGTATGTAATGTTTTAATGGATAATAACTATGAAATTGTTTTACAATTTATATATAATGCTAATAATAAAATAAATGTTGGAGATAATGCATTAATATGTTTAGTTGAAAGTTTTAAATATCTACCTGGCATTGTAACAAATGTATCAGATAAGATTTATGTAACAAATGAAGGTAGTAGAGTTGTTGAAGTAACTATTGCTTGTACAAACAAAGAATATTTATTAGATAATATGAGAGCAAATGCAACCGTTATATCAAATAACAAAGAATTAATAAGTTTTAATGAAACCATATTTGATAAAACTGAAAATTCTATAGTTAAATCTGAAGTAAATGGTTTTATAAAAGATGTATTAGTTAAAAATGGTAGTTATGTTGAAAAAGGTGATGTTATTGCAATTGTTAGAAATACTGATTTAGAAGCAAATTACGAAAATGCGAAATTAGTATACCAAAATGTATATACTCAATTAACATATATGAAAGATAAATTAGAAGATTATAAAATAATTGCAAAAATTGATGGTACAATTACAATGTTTGATTTAAAAGAAGGAGATGCAATATCTGCTGGTATGCAATTAATTACAATATCTAACGATAAAGTTTTAGAATTTGAAGTACCAATAGATGAATTAGATATATCTTATTTGAGTTATGATAATAAAGTTGAGATATCTATTGATGCATTACCAGATACATTAAATAATCCGTTAGAAGGAAAAATTATTAAACTTCCATTAGAAGGATATACACAAAGTGGAGTTACAGATTACTATGTAACAATTCAAATAAATAAAATTGATGGTATAATATTATCTATGAATGCGGATGCTGATATAATAATAGCTAATAAAGAAAATGTATTAAAAGTTCCAGTTGAAGCTATTCAAATGGTAAATAAAGAACCATTTGTGGAAATAGTAAAAAAAGATAATACAACAGAATTAGTAAAAGTTGTTACTGGTATTAGTAGTATAACATATACTGAAATTATTGAAGGATTATATGAAGGACAAGTTATAGTAGTTCCAACTTTAAGTTCAGGATTTAGCTTTATGATGGGGGGATTTGAATGATAAATCTTCAGCATGTATATAAAATATATAAATTAGGGAATAATGATGTTTATGCTTTAAATGATATATCATTAGAAATTAAACAACATGAATTTGTTTCTATAATAGGACCATCTGGTTCAGGTAAATCAACATTAATGCATATACTTGGTTGTTTAGATGTACCGACAAAAGGAAAATATTTTTTAGATGGCATAGATGTAAGTTTAAAAGATGATCAAGAACTTGCATATATACGAAACAAAAAAATTGGATTTGTATTTCAGGGGTTTAATTTATTATCTAAATTAAGTGCTATTGAAAATGTAGAATTACCATTGATATATAATAACATATCTCAAAAAGAAAGAACACAAAAAGCAATTGAGGCATTATCAAAAGTTGGATTAGAAAATAGACTATATCATAAACCCACAGAATTATCTGGAGGTCAACAACAAAGAGTTGCAATTGCTAGAGCGTTAATTGGTAATCCACCAATAATATTAGCAGATGAGCCAACTGGAAATTTAGATTCTGCTTCTGGTATAGAAGTTATGGAATTGTTTCATAAATTGCATGAAATGGGTAATACAATTATTTTAATAACACATGATTCTAATATTGCTAAACAAGCATCAAGAATAATTAAAATTATGGATGGTAAAGTTCAAGAATAGGAGAAAATATGAATATATTATTTGCATATAAAATGGCAATACAAAGTATAATAGATAATAAAATTCGTTCTTTGCTTACTATGTTAGGTGTTATTATTGGTGTTGCAGCAGTAATTGTTGCAGTTGGATTTGCTGAAGGTAGTATGAAAACTATTACAAATAAAGTTGAAGGAATGGGTTCAAATACTGTTACTGCATATATAACTTCAAGATCAGCAACTAGTGGTGTCACTATAGAAGATTTAGAAAAATTAGATAAAAATAATGATAATATTGTTTCTATTGCTCCATATATAATTAAAACAGATATAGTAAAGAGCGGTAAAAATAGTAAGAATACATATATTACAGGTACAAGTTCTAATTATGAGGAAGTACAAGGTACAACAGTTTCATCAGGTCGATTTATAAATGATAATGATATAATAAAATCTTTAAAAGTAGCTGTTATTGGTACTGCAGTTGAAAATGAATTATTTCCAACAGAAGATCCTATAGGCAAAGAAATAAGTATAAATGGAGTCAAATTTACTGTTATAGGAGTAATGGGTGCTGTTGCAAATGGTGCTGAAGGTACAGATGATGATATTGTGTTAATACCAATAACTGTTGCGCAGCGTGTATTAAAAATTAGTCAGATTACTACATTTATGGTAAGTGCTTCATCAAAAGAGACTGTAGATTTAGTTATGTCACAAGTACAAAATTTCTTATATAAAATATATAATGATGATTCAAAATATATTGTATTTTCACAGGAAGCTATTTTATCTGTATTAGGTGATATTAGTGATGTAATGTCATTAGTTTTAGGTAGTATTGCAGCAATTGCTTTAGTTGTTGGTGGTATAGGAATAATGAATATTATGCTTGTTTCTGTATCCGAAAGGACTAAAGAAATAGGTATAAGAAAAGCAATTGGTGCTACTAATAGAGATATATTAGTACAGTTTTTAATTGAAAGCCTTGTAATAGCTGGAATTGGAGGAATTATAGGCATAATAATAGCAATATTAATAATCAAATTTGGAATAGGTTCCACAGGATTGATCGAGCCCGTATATTCTATACCATGGATTATTGCAGCATTTACAATATGTTTAACAATTGGTATTATATTTGGTCTTATACCAGCTAATAAAGCTGCAAAATTGAATCCAATTGATGCTTTAAGAAATGAATAATTGAAATTTAATGAGTAATTTGATATAATCATATAGATTTATAAAATATAAAATAAATATAAGGAGAGATAAAAAATGACAGTATTTGAAGATTTAAAATGGAGAGGTCTAATACAAGATATTAGTAGTCCAGATTTAGAAGAAAAATTAAATAAAGGTGGTATGGTTTTCTATATTGGTACAGATCCAACAGCAGATAGCTTACACTTAGGACATTATTCTTCATTTTTAATTACAAAAAGATTATCTATTGCTGGGCATACTCCAATAATATTAGTTGGAGGTGCTACTGGTTTAATTGGAGATCCAAGAGGTAGTACTGAAAGAGAAATGTCACAAGAAGCTGTAATCAAAAATAACTTTGAAAAACTAAAAGAACAAATTCAAAAATTATTTCCATATGAAATTGTAAATAATTATGACTGGGTTAAAGATATTACTGTAATTGAATTTTTAAGAAATTATGGTAAATATATTAATATAAACTATATGTTAAGTAAAGATTTAGTAAAAAGACAAATGGAAAGTGGTATTTCATATGCTGAATTTTCATATATGTTATTACAAGGATTAGATTTTAAATATTTGCACGAAACAAAAGGAGTTAGTTTACAAGTAGCTGGTTCTGATCAATGGGGTAATATTACTACAGGAATTGAATTAACAAGAAGGACTACTGGTGATGAATTATATGCATTTACTATGCCTTTAGTTACAGATGCAAGAGGTAATAAATTTGGTAAGAGTGAAGGTAATGCCGTATGGTTAAATAAAGATAAAACAAGTCCTTATGAATTATATCAATTCTTATTAAATTCTGAAGATGAAAAAATTATAGACTATTTAAAAAGATTAACATTTTTATCTAAGGAAGAAATTGAAGAAATTGAAAAGCAACATTTTGAAGCTCCTCATTTAAGAATAGCACAAAAAAGATTAGCAAAAGAAATCGTTACAGATATTCATGGAGAAGAAGAATACGAAAATGCAGTTAAAATAAGTGAAAATTTATTTGCAGGAAATATAAAAGAAATACCAGTAAACGATTTATTAATTGGGTTAAAAGGTGTTCCTACAT
>Ga0265294_10005812_pt1 | contig 14976 bp, 13 predicted proteins | sample MunlanPumphouse3_FD_192504 | JGI IMG/M metagenome (GOLD analysis project Ga0265294, IMG submission 192504) | Groundwater microbial communities from a municipal landfill in Southern Ontario, Canada - Pumphouse #3 | ecosystem: Environmental > Aquatic > Deep subsurface > Groundwater | place... | reverse complement strand
GGAAAAACTGTAAGACAAAAATAAATCTGTGAAAAAATAAATCCGTGAAAAAATAAATCTGTAAATCCGGCATAAATCTGTAAAACAAACATGAAACTATAGGATAAACACAAAACATTCAATTTTTAAGGTCCGGAAATGGAATTTGATATAATATTTTAATATATTTTTAGCTCCTGGGAGGAGCCTAACATCCCAAACTTTATTAATATGAATGCACAATCTATTCTAAAGTTGCTAAAAAACTTCTATTAAGCGACTGATTCCACTAATAATGTTAATCACAATATGAAATATTTATTACCAGAAAGTGCCTTGTGGATAGGCCACTGGATAGTTACTGGCAATATAAATAAGATCTAAAAATAGATCTACCGGACGAATTATTCCACCGCCATAATGACTATCCGGTTGCCTGAATAATTAATAAAATACATACTTGAGGAATATGAGGCTAATTTCGAGCAGAGACAGGAAAAGGAAAATTGAGGCTCTGAGAGGACGGGACTGCTTTAAATGGGGCAAACTCAGTTCTCAAAACCGGGTTGAGACTATGGAACAGGCGTCTTTTCAGGTTGCAGTTCATTGTTACAATTTTTAAGGGACGACTTTGCTCCATATCATACGAATACTTTCACCCCGCATCACTCAACTTTATATCCTCTGCTGCAGTAATTTAGAGTGCCTCACAATAAAATTATGATAACCATGAGGCTTGCGGAGAATGAAATATGAAACAAACTGCAGAATCCATTAGAGACCGGTTTATGAAACTCGGCATCGATGTTCCTGTTGAGGACATCGAAAGCAGACTCGACGAGCTGATTAAGAAGTTCAAGGTACCTTCTAACGAAGCGCAGCGCAGCGTAACAAACTACTTTTTGAAGAAATACTCCATTCCTAAAAATGAGTTTTATGTCAGGCAGGCTGAACCCCAGCTCACCAAAATTGTGGACATTGTAGAGAACGGGCAGTGGGCAAACCTTAAAGCAAAGGTTATTCAGCTGTGGGAAAACACTCATGAATCCATTTCTCAGGTCGGGCTTCTTGGGGATGAGACAGGAATCATAAAGTTTACCATCTGGAAAAATGCCGAACTTCCCCTTCTTGAACAGGGGGAAAGCTACCTTCTAAGAAGCATAGTTGTCGGGGAATACAATGATAGGTTCCAGGTCCAGGTTAACAAGAACAGTTCCATAGAGAAGCTCTCCGAGCCCATTGAAGTTGGAGGCGGCGATTTCACTCCAGCAGCAAGGGAAGCTGAGCTGAGAAATATTGCTGACCTTACAGGAAACCAGTGGGCAACAGTAAGAGGGAAAGTTATCCAGCTCTGGGAGAACTCCCACGAATCTATAGAACAGGCAGGGCTTATAGGGGATGAGACCGGAGTCATCAAATTTACTAACTGGGCAAGTTCCGAGCTTCCGGATATGGAAGAGGGCAGGAGCTACCTGCTGAAGAATGTTGTTGTTAACGAATGGAACGGCAAGGCTCAGGTCCAGCTTAACAGGTCAAGTTCCATAGAAGAGCTCGACGAAGATATTGAAGTAAGGACCTCCATGTCTTCCTATTTCGGGGCAATGGTGGATATACAGACCGGTTCCGGGCTCATAAAACGCTGTCCTGAATGTAAAAGGGCTCTTGTTAAAGGGGCATGTGCAGAACATGGTAAGGTTAAAGGGGAATATGACCTCAGGATAAAAGCGGTCCTCGATTCCGGGACTTCCACTCAGGACGCCCTTATCAACAGGGAACTTACGGAAGAGCTTTCAGGCATCTCTCTTGACAGCGCCATTGCAATGGCTGCAGATGCTCTTGATCCGGGAGTCGTACTGGACAAGCTCAAACACGAGCTTGTCGGCAGGTATTATACCATCACCGGACACAAGCTTGACCGCTATATCCTTGTAGAATCGATTACTCCACGGACTTCCCTTGACAGGGAGCTCCTTGACCAGATGCTTGCTGAACCGATTGCTCAGCCGGAGGTGGAGTGAATGGCAGGCTTCTTCAGAGAAGCGGCTCGCAGGGTTTTTGCCCGGGAGCTGAAAGACTCGAACCTCACCTCAAAGGATGAAAGCGACCAGTATGCCCCTCAATATCTCCTTACCCCCACAGGGGCGAAAGTGAACCGCATCTTTATTGTGGGCACACTCATTGAAAAAGAAGACATCGGGACCGACTCCGAATACTGGAGGGGCAGGGTTTCCGACCCAACAGGTTCCTTCCTTATTTATGCAGGACAGTACCAGCCAGAAGCCGCTCAGTTCCTTGCAGAATGCGAACTTCCGGCTTTTGTTGCCGTAATCGGCAAGACCAGTACCTATACCACGGACGACGGAAATGTCCTGACCTCAATCCGCCCTGAGTCTATCCAGCAGGTAGACGAGCTGACGAGGAATCTCTGGGTACTTGATACTGCAAAGCAAACCCTTGAAAGGATAAGAGCTGTTGAGGCACAGGAAGACCCCAACGCAAGGCTTGCAAAAGAGCACTATTCCATTGATACTGAAATTTACCGCGAAATGGTGAAAAAAGCTCTGGAATCACTTCAAGATAATACCTGAAAACAGTAAAGCCTTAACTGAATAAAAATTATATTAAACAGTGGGAAATTCAGGGAATTTTTATCCTGAATTTTTTTACTTTTTATAAAGAAACTTTCTTTTATTGCCTATCTTTTTACCTGTTTTTCTTATTCCTTTCCGGATTTCTTTCCAGATAGTTTCCCAAAATTAATATCTTGAAGGAATTACTTCTTTTTTTACGGGATTAGAAAAGTAAAAGGCAAAATCTTGATAAATAAACGAAGCAGATATAAAATAAGTATTGTGTGCTTGAATTAGAACCTGTGCTAAAATTTATCAGTCAATCAATAAAATGAGATGATCCTGTGAAAACCTATCTTGTGGTCTGGTTTAGTAGCGAGGGAGTCCGTCCGTCTGAGGTCAACCAGAGGCTGCTGTCCCTGGGCTTTGAGCCCATGCAGGGCAGCTATGATTTTGTATATAACTGGAACAGCAATGTTGGTGTTGAAAAGATTCTCGAGTTTGGGGACAAAGTTTATCTGAGCCTTCAGGGCACCGGTGTAATGTTCAAACTGGAGACTATGTAAATTTTTGGTTTACTGAATAAGCAGTTCCAGAGACCTCACCTAGCGAGGCATGTGCCTAGTTCCGGCATTTAAGATTCCTTCAGTTTCCCGGAATCTGGCATTTAAGACCCCCTCGAGTTTTAAATTTCCACCCCCATTTTTACTCTCACTTTTATTTATGACCCTCTTCTTCTTTTTGCCTTTTCAGAGCATCCCGGAACTTTATATATCCGCAGCTGTCTCCTTCCAGGGTAATTATCCTTCCTTCTATGCTCCCTTTTTCGATTATGAGTTCTACAACACCTGGGTTTGACATCCTGGGCTTTGTAGGAGAACCCGGGCATACAAGCATTACATCCTTCCTTTCAATGATAGGGCGGTGAAGGTGCCCGAAAATCAGGACATCGACTTCCATTTCTTTTGCCAGGTAGCCCTGTGCGGTCGTGTCCATCACTGAGAGCCCTGCCTCATGGACCACTCCTATCCTTACCCCTTCAACCTCAAATTTCAGCCTTTCGGGAAGGAGCTTCCTGAGTTCGGGGCTGTCATCGTTTCCGGAAACGGCTTTCAGCTTGCCGCTGGCATTAAAAGCCCGGTATGCTTCTACAGTGCTAAAATCCCCTGCATGGACAATAAGGTCGCAGTCTTCGAGAAGGGTTTGAAGCTGTCCAGGGATCTCTCCTGTCTTGAGATGGGTATCGGAAAGTATAATCAGTTTCATGGAAAACCTCCGCTATAAGTAAAATATACCATTTTAAGATAAAAATGTACAGCGTAAACTTCGGGAAGCCTTGGAATCAGGCTTAAATCCGGAATTCATACTTGAATCCGAAATCATACCGGGACCTGTAATCCATACTTGAATCCGAAATTATACCAGGACCTGTAATTCATACTGGAACCTGCAATTTAATTTACATTAAAAAAGTAAGTTTCGAGTTCCGGATACGTGGAACCCAAAATTAAATATAAAACGTTAAAAAGACTCTTATTCGACTGTCAGGTCAACGAGTTCATACTCGAGGTTTTCGGTTTCCAGCCTGTTAAGAAGAGCAGAGACCTGTTCGTCCACAGAAACCACAAGGGATGAAAGCCCGTGATATGCAGCCTCAATAACGGATTCGTTTGTCCCGAACATTACATTCGGGCTTATGCCTATCTTGCGGAGTGCGATTAAAGACTCAACGCCTATTGCTGCTATATAGGGTTTTGCGTCTGCCAGCATCTTCAGGCGCTCGAGGTCAACTTTTCTTGACCCTCCGCGCTCAACCCTCGGAACCTTGCAGATCGTGATGGTTGCATTTTCCAGGTCTATAAGGCCCTTGAGGCTGGTTACTCCTACATCTTCTCCTTCAGCGGCGTCGGATATAATGGCGCCTGATGCGCCTGTTACTTCCCTGCTGCTTACATAGAGGAGTCCGTGATCCATTTTCAGGTAGACCTGCTGGCCCTCTTTGACCTCCTCTCTTGTAATGGCTGTCCAGGTAGAGACATGGCTGATTATATCCTCCATGACAAAGCGGGCATACTGCTTCATTTCGGTTGCATTCTCAAGAACCCACTCTACGCCTTCTTTCGTTATCCTGTACCGGACACGGCCCTCGGTGACGATCAGCCCGTCATTCACAAGCTCCTTAATGTATTCGGAAACTGCCTGGGGGGTTATTCCTATTTTTGCGGCAATTTCTTTCTGCCTTACATTGGGCTGGTGGGCTGCAATCTCAATGAGGACCTGAAATTTGGTGACTCCGCTCTTGGTCTGGAGGATTTTAATCATCAATCGTAATTCTCCTCTACATCTTCAATTAATTTTAATCTCTGCCCCATTACTGAAAGCCTTTCGGACCTGCGGGCAACAGCACAGATATAGAACGGATTCCTATTAAGAGTCCTTGTGAGGTTGCTCATCGAGGTATTGCCTTCTTCTACCAGTCTTTCAAGTTCCTCCATAGCGTCCTTAACCTCTTCATAAGGCTTGAAGGTCAGCATAATAATGTCGCTGAGGTCTTCAAAAGAACACTGGAAGTTCACCTGGACCTTTGAATAAGAACTGTGGTATTCTTTCGAGGGTTTTTGCCCTGCTTCGGGAACTCTCCACTGGCTTTCAAGGAGCCCGGCTTTTTTCAGAATATGAAGGCTTTTTGATGAGTCTGTGCCTATAAACTCATCGATTTCCGCTCTGGTCATCCATTTGTTAGAAAGTGCGTCGAATATTTTTTTATGGGTTCTGGATCCAAAAGTCCTGAGTAATGGTACTAAATAGGAAGGATCGTTAATTATTCGAGTTCGTTTACCCATTTATGTCCTCTCCTTCTCGCCTTATCTTATCAGTTTCAAATATAATAAAGATTTGTAATGTAATTATTCGTTATAAGCAATCTCAAGCCCTTCGGGCCCGTCCCAGGAAAAGACAGGGGCAGTGCGTTTAACTCCGCGCGTCTTTTCATGCAAAGCATGGGCAACAATAGGAAGGGCAATGGTGGCATCCACGAAAACCTGCACTTTTTTTGCCTGAGCTGCAACCTTGCCCCAGGAAACCGCTTCGTCAAAAGTGCAGCCTGAGAGCCCACCCCAGTGAGGAGAGTCCGAGGTATACTGGATAGCATATTCATGCCCCGGAACGTCCATTCCCAGAATAGAAGCTATCACTTCGGTCTGCTGGATAAAATTCTTCGGGACTCCTCCTCCTACATAGACCACACCCGTATGCCCTGACTTTTCAACGATCTGTGTGATTTCGTCAACGTCTTTTATCTGGTCTATTTCAAGTTTGAGCCCTCTTCTCCTTGCAATGGTAAGCCCTATACCTATGGAACTGTCCGATAGGGCGGGCACGAATATGGGGACGTTATGCCTGTATGCACTTACTACTATCGAATCCTCGGCAGCTCCTCTCCTTACGAGCTCCTTCCCAAGAAGGTACATAAACTCTCTTGAAGAACAGCTTATCTCTCCGATTTCCTCTGCAAAATCCGCAATCAGGTTGTCTGCGTTCCTGAACTCTTCTTCAACTGCAAAGACGTCATAAATCCTGTCCACACCGTGTTCAAAGAGTTTTTCATCATTGGCAAGATGAGAGCCCACATAATGTTTTCTCCCGAGGGCTTCGTGAGAATCATGGAAGAGGTTTGCTCCTGTGCTTACAAGGCAGTCGATCATTCTTTCCCGGATAAGGTAAGAAATAACCCTGCGCATGCCGGCAGGAACCATGGCTCCGGACAGGCCCATGAGTACGGTAGTGTCCTTTTCTTTGAGCATGTTGCTCCATGCCTGAACAGATTCCGCAAGCTTTCTGCCCTGAAAACCTGTCCTGAGCATTCCGTCCATTAATTCGCTTACAGACCTGTCCTTTACATCAATCGGAATTGTCGGGGTGTTAGTAAATACATTGTGATGCATACCATTCTCCATATAAATATAACAGATTGCGATATGTTTTGCCTGTAGCCCTTACTGCCTTCCCGCAGGTACCTGGCAATATACGGTAAGAGGCGCAAACAGCGTTAAGGGATTATATATTTTTTATTAAATATCAATATATGCAGACCCTCTTGCCTGCCGGCTTTTCACAGAGAGCGGCTACTCCCGGATAAGCTTTATTTTCTGTGTTTAAAAGTCATAAGTTAAATGAAATGCGTATAATGAATGATAATGATTACTGGGGACTCCTATGATAGTCGTATACCAGATAATGGTCAGGTAATCTGTAAAGGGACATCAATAGCAGACTTATCGCAAACAAACAATATACTGTAAACAACCAGTGTAACCAGTACTGTTATAATGTATATGAAATAGCAGTATTACCGTTTGTACAGGATATCCTGTTATTTAAATAACAAAAACTGCTGCGGATATTACAGTCATCCAGTCGCCGCTATCTTTTACTGTTGACGATCTGGGGATGCTGAATGTTTTAAGAGGCTCTTCTTTTGTCCAGGTGCTGTACATGCTTTCTGCAAGTTTTACTGCGTGTGCACCTGCGTCCTGCGCGCTTTCTTCATAAGCGTGGTATTCGGAGATATAACCATGTTTGCTGATATCCACTGGAAGAGCACAGCCCACTGAACTTGTTAACGTTTTTCCGGGATCATTCGAAGAGATTCTGGACATTACACAGAAAACTATCTCTCCGGGGCTGAGTTCTTTCAGACCTTCCTCCTTTGTTACAATTTCACATCTCGGAGGCAGGATAGAACTCACAGTTACAAGGTTAAATTTTTCAATACATGCGTCCCGAAGGGCAGCCTCAAATGATTCAAGTTTTTCGGGATGTGTACCGGCACCACTTGTAAAGAACACTTTTTTTGGAATTAACTTTGTAATCATCTTTGCATCCTTAAAATATCCTCAGTTTAAGCCTAAACCAGATAGCAATTATCATTTTTAAGCGTTGCCCTTCAATTTAGCTGAAAAAAGCTATTTTTTTGTTTTCCTGGTCCCCGCCGGACTTTAAAATTATATATCTTTATTTTAATTTTAATTTTCTTTTCAGGTAATCTTTACGTTGATTTTTTCTAATCTTCAGTCCTTTTCTTTTGATAGAAGAAGCTTAAAATCTCCAGGTTTTCAGCCTGGTGGCAGTTCACTTTTTCTGCTAAAGGAATATTCTCTAATATTAGCCTGATATTCTCTAATATTAGCCTGATACTTTCAAGCTTTATTTGTTTTTTACTTTCTTACTAATTTCTTTTTATTTTCACATCTTTTGTTAAGATTATTTCTTTTTATGAGCTTTCTGCAAAATCTCTCATAAGCTTTATATTGTGCAGGATAATTACATCGTGTGTTACTCCCTGCAATTTTCCTGTCCGCAGCTTTCTTATCCGGGAAAATTTTATTTTCCCGGAAGCTTCCGGAGTGCGGGTCTGATTACCCGGTTATTGTAGCAGGAGATTGTGTTTTTTCCGGCCCCGGGCCTGAAGACAACTACCATTAAATAACCTTCATCTTGATATAAAGGCAGAGAAAATGGCAGAGAAACTCAACCTTAAAGTTATGGAACTGCTCAATGGCAGGCGGCTCTCAATAAGTGGGCTCACGCGGGAACTGAAAGCTGAGGGAATAGAAGAACACAGGCTGGTTCTCACGGGCTACCTCAGGGCACTCAGAGATCTTGAATTACTGGACGAAGTTGAGGTCCCCCCTTCGAAAATTTATACTCTGCCTGAAAAAAACAAAGATCTTTTGCCGGATAAAGGCAGGGAAGTAAGGCCTGCGGACCCTTCTGATCCAGAAGACATTTATCTCATTTTCAGGAACCAGCTCCTTAAAATTGACCTTGACTTCAGGATTCCTGTCGGAGTGTATGTAATTTCCCGGCTTTTCGAGAGGCCCTGTTTCCGCAGAGAGTTAAAACTTGTAGGAATTACCCAGAAGCACCTTGACCGGTACATGGAAAAACCCGGAATTGTTTGTGAAGCCTCTGACTCGCACCTGAAAAAAGCCAGAGCCGATATCACAAAAATTGAGATACCTCCTGATGACCCTGCATATGAAATACGCGAAAACAGGGAAGAGGTAACAAAGCTTGCAAATGAAGTGCTTGCAGGCATGATAAAACACAGGATAGACCTTGAAGGGCTCGTAGCAAAAAGTAAGCAAACTACCCTGCTGCCCTGAAAGCCTTTATGCAGATTCTTTGCAGGTCCCGAACCCTGAAACCTTTTACCTGTCCGAACCAGGAACGATCTTTAATCAAACCTCATGGTCATAAATATGAAAGTTGCCTGTATCCAGATGGATGTGCTTCAGTGTAAGAAGCAGGAAAACCTTGAAAAAGCCCTCAGCATGGCTCTTAAAGCTGTTGATAAAGGGGCAGAATTAGTCGTTTTTCCCGAAGTTTTTTCCACAGGCTTTTGCTATGAAAATATTGACCATGCAGCAGAAACCTTTCCCTCTCCTCTTCTTGAGAACCTGGCGTGTTTTTCCGAAGCCAACGACTGCATCATCCTGGGTTCTATCATTCTGAAGGATGGCAACGAATCAGGTGAAGAAAAATATTTTAGAGAGGGAGATGCCTGTTTTTCAGGAAATGAAAATGAGATGCCGGTAAATAAAAATTCCACTGAATATAAAAATTTCACTGAAAATAAAAATTCCGCTGAAAATAAAAATTCTCCTTATTATAACCTCGGCTTCTGCTTCGAGTCCGGGGCTCTTGCAGGCACTTACCGCAAAACTCACCCTTTCAAAGCCGAAAATAAGTATTTCTCAAAAGGCAGTTCGATAGAGCCCATTTCCCTGAAAAAACAAGACCTGAAAATCGGCTTTGAGATCTGCTATGAACTCCGCTTTCCCGAGGTCGCAAGAAAACTGGCTCTTGCCGGCTCTGACCTGCTTGTAACCACAGCAGCTTTTCCGAATCCCAGGTCCGAACACTGGAAGGTCCTTGCAAAGGCAAGAGCAATAGAAAACCAGATCCCTCACATCGCCTGCAACCGCACAGGTTCTGCCCCTGACTGCAGTTATTTCGGGCACTCGATGATTATTGATGCCTGGGGAGAAGTAAAAGCCGATGCAGGAAGCAAAGAATGTGTAATAGTTCATGACCTTGACATGTCCCAGAAAGATGAGGTCCGAAAATTAATCCCTGTTTTTGAAGACAGAAGAGTGGAGCTTTACTGATACAGTCTTAACCTTTTTCCGGTCATTTCCAGCTGCCTGGCTGATATTCCATATTTGGATATTTTCCGGCGCGGCTAATGTTTTCAATTTTATATCCAGTACCAGATGGTTCGAGAGGAGCGCGGCACGTTTACAGAAAGAACCTGCGATTAATTTGCTGTCATTCAGGAAATAGATAACAGTAAATTAACCGGAGAGTTAACCGGAAAGAACCAGAAAACGAACATGAAATTCTTCGAAGAAGAGGCACAAAATATGAAAGTATTTGGGAGTACTTTCATGCCAGAGAAAAAAGTAAGAAATTCCGGGCTTTCTTACCTGCCCGGATGAGGAATGTTTCATTTATAAAGAAGTTTTTTATTCTTCCTTCTTTTCCTCGATATAAATTGCAGGCCTCAGGGGTTCTGCAAACCTTGACTTCTTTTGCGGGTCATATTCCGGAGAATCTGCACTCTGGATTTCAACCGGGCAGCCGATTTCTTTCTCGAGGAAGGAGGCTGATTCTTTCAGGAGGTCCTTTTCATCAAGGCCGAGGTAAGCAAAGGTCTCGTAGCGTTCCGCACCCCCGCTCTTGAATTCTGGCACTATTTTCTGGACGAACTTCGGGATTTCCTTGCCAAAACGCTTGAGTTCAGGTTTTGCCATCAGGGTTTTGATAAGGGTTCCGACTTCAAGCGGAGCTTCGACCTGAAGTCCGCAGGCACACCTTATGGCTTCTGCTTTCCAGGCAGGGGCTGTGTAGAGATAGACCTTCTGAGGTGTCATCTTCGTAACCCTTATGATCTCTTCAATATCGTTCAGTGTACTCTTTACAGCCTCTTCTGAAAGCTCTGCACCGTTGTCTATGAGGTCTTCATTGTAGAGGGGGTACTGCGCAAGGGAAACCGGGTCTTCGTGCCCCATGGCTTCCCATACCTCCTCACAGAGATGGGGGGTGAAAGGAGCCATAAGCCTGACCCAGTTGTCCAGCACATAGTAGAGCAGGGCTTCCCCGCCTCTCCTCTGGTACCACCTGACATCATTTATGAGCAGGAAGAAGGAGTTCTGGATAGCTTCCCTGGTCTGGATGGAGTCAAGGGCAGCATTTGTTTCCTTTATGTAGTTCTGCATCCTTGAGAGCATCCAGCGGTCGATCTGCTTCAGCTCTGCACTCAGGGTCCCGCGCTTCCCACTTTCAATAACATCCTTTGCAAAGGCATAGAACCTGTCGACCTGTCTGCGGGCAGAATCTATCCCTGCCTTCTGCCAGTCTGCGTCCTGAGTCTGTTCGGCTGTCGAGAGGATATACATCCTTGTTATGTCTGCTCCGTAAGAGCTGACCGCACTTTCCAGGGTCAGGATGGGACCTTTGGACTTGCTCATCTTTTGCCCTTCAAGGGAAACAAAACCATTTACTGCAAGGGCTTTTGGCCATTTTTCTTCTTCAAAGAGGGCTACGTGGTGGAAGAGGAAAAAGAGCAGGTGGTTCGGGACAAGGTCTTTTCCGGAAGAGCGCAGGTCAACAGGGTACCAGTAATTGAAGTGGCTGCGGATTTCTTCTATTAGCTCAGGTTTAAGCCCGGTTTCCGCAGAAACTGCCGCAGAATCGCCTTTTCCGAGAAGGACATAGTCGAAGAATGAAAGTGTAAGATGTTCAAGGGCAAGCTCGCCTTTTTCGATGAACCTTGCAATGATGTAGTAGCTCATGTAGATTGTCGAGTCCCCTAGAGATTCAATCAGCCATTCCTTATCAAAAGGAAGGCGGGTCCCGAGACCTTTTCTGCGTGCACATGCCTTGTCTTTGAGCCAGTCAATCTTATTTTCAAACTCAACCCTGTACTCTGTCGGGATGACCCGCATCTGGCCGAGGCATTTGTAAACCTTTGCTTTCCAGTCAGGGTTTGAGTAGTTCAGGAACCACTGGCCTTTAACCATGTTCACGACACACGGAGTCCCGCAGCGGCATACTACGGGCTCGCTGAACTCATAGAAGGTCTCGCCTGCGTTTGAAGCCAGGAAGTCCCTGGTAAGTATGTCCTTTATCTTTGAAACAGGGTATCCTTTATATTTCCCTGTGAGCTCCTTAAGGACACCTCCGTGGAACTCTCTCCTGTATACGATTTTTGTTGCTTCTTCGGCTTTAGGGTCTTTCTGGTCTGAAATTCCCATGCTTTCCACAATTTCTTTTGCAGGGAACTCTCCGAATTCGGGGACCTGGATAAGGGAAATAAGTTCGATTTTCCTGAGGTCTTCGGTAATTCCATATTCACTCAGGTCAGCATCGTAAAGGTCGCGGAGGGCAAGGTAGTCAAAAGGCGCATGGGCAGGGACACTCATTACTATCCCGCTACCGTTCTCAGGCTTTACGAAGGACGCCGGAAGGGAGATTACCTCATCCCCGGTTACCGGGTTTGTGAGCTTGATTCCTATGATGGACTTTGCAGGCATGTCTTCAACATACTCGACTGTCCTGTCCGTAAAGGTCAATTTCCTGAAAGCGTCCCTGCTGACGACCCAGAACTCCACGTTTCCGTCCTTCTCAACCCTGGCTTTTACGTAATCGACATTCGGGTTTACCCAGAGGTTTGTCACTCCGTATGTCGTTTCAGGCCTGAGGGTAGCGCAGGGGAGGACGAGGTCTCTGTACCTGAACTTTATAAGGGTGTATTCCACGATTGTGGCTTCTTCTCCGTGCAGGATATCGTGGTCTTCCACAGGGTTGTTGTCGTTAGGACACCACTTTACAGGGTGGGAACCTTTTACGATGAGGTCCTTTTCTTCAAGCCGGGTGTACTGCCATTCTATGAATTTTTTGTAGGTAGGGTCAGTTGTTGTGAACTTGCGCCTCCAGTCAATGGAGTACCCTATCATGCGCATGGCTTTCTCAGCTTCCACCTTGAAATAGTCCACAATCTTTTCCGGAGTATCGAGGGCCGGCAGGATATCTCCGGGGATCCCGTGCAGGCGCTCATATACGTCCATGGTCTGCGGGTCCCGGCTTGCGATCAGTTCGGCAAGCCCGACAATCGGTGTGCCTGTTACATGGAAGCCCATGGGGTAAAGCACATTGTACCCGAGCATCCTTTTGTGCCTTGCAACCACGTCGCCTATTGTGAAGGTGCGGGTATGCCCTGCATGCAGGTTCCCGTTAAGATAAGGGTAAGGGATTGTTATGAAGAACTTTTCCCGCTTATCAGGTTCAGCCTGAAAAATCCGGCTCTCATTCCATTTTTTCTGCCATTTGTTTTCGATCTCGTGAGGCTTATAGTCCTGCTCCATTAGTGTCACGCCCACAGATAATTATCATGATTTAAAAGGATCTGGATACATCAGGGATGTTAATTATAACAGTAAACATCAGGGGAAGCTGATTGGCTCCCGGAAAACCTTAAAGAATTGAAGAGTACCGGACCAGACCGATAATATTTCAACTTTTTTCTGTCCCGGTACTTATGGTACTTATTTATACTTATCTTAGTACTTATCTTCGAATCCTTCCGAAAGGGCCTTTAATACAGTTGCAGTTTCTTGCCGCATATTGTTTTTTTAAGCCAGATTGTCCTTCAGGCTTTATTTTCCCTTCCCGAAAATCGCTTCCCGGATGGACTCGATGTTTGCATCAACGACAGTAGGTTCCTCACAGATGTCAATAACGGTCTGGGGGTCTTTAAGGAGGTGGCCTGTGGTAATGCAGACTACTGTTTCGTCCCTGCCTATGACTCCCATATCAACGAGTTTCTTAAGACCAGCTACCGAGGCTGCACTTGCAGGTTCGACTCCTATACCCTCAAGCCTTGCAAGGTCTTTCTGGGCTGCAAGGATTTCTTCATCAGTTACGGACTCCGCAGTACCGCCGGATTCCCTTATAGCGTTCAGGGCTTTTGTTGCGTTCACAGGGTTTCCTATCCTGATTGCCGTTGCAACCGTCTCCGGGTTCTCTTCGGGAGTGATTTCCGGAGCCCCGTTTTTAATGGCTTTTACTATGGGGCAGGAGCCTGCTGCCTGAATTCCCGTCATCTTCGGGAGGGAGTCCGTGATGCCAAGGAGCTTGAACTCCCTGAAACCCTTGTAGATAGCAGTGATATTGCCTGCATTTCCTACGGGCAGGACAATCCTGTCAGGAACTTTGAAGCCGAGCTGGTCTGCAATCTCGAAGCCGATGGTCTTCTGGCCTTCCAGCCTGTAAGGGTTGATCGAGTTTAAGAGGTAGATCTTTTCCTGGGAGCAGAGAGTGCGCACAAGAGCGAGTGCATCATCAAAGTTTCCGCGGATGCTGAGGACTTTTGCCCCGTGCATAAGTGCCTGGGCTACCTTTCCAAGGGCAACTTTTCCAGCCGGAAGAAGCACAACCACAGGTATTCCTGCTTTTGCCCCATAGATTGCAAGGGCTGCCGACGTGTTCCCGGTTGATGCACAGGCGACGGTACTCATTCCGAGTTCAAGTGCTTTTGTAACCCCAACAGTCATCCCTCTATCTTTAAATGAGCCAGTCGGGTTCATTCCTTCATGTTTTACATAGAGTTCTTTAATCCCTATCTTTTCGGCAAGGCGATCGCATCTGTAAAGTGGGGTCCCGCCTTCATGTATGGTCACAGGTTCTCTTTCTATGGGGAGAAGTTCTGCATATTTCCAGACCGAAGGACATTCGGTCTTTAATTTTTCCATGTCGAGTTTAATTGAGGAATAATCATAAATAACATCAAGCAGCCCATCGCATTTGCTGCATGTATAGATTACTTCATCTTTTGAATACTCTGCACCGCACTCGATACATTTTAGATGATACATTAAATTGCTCCTGTATGTGATTTCAAATTTTTTGAACGCCGGGACCCTGTTCAGACCCGATCTAAATTTAAAGTAGTAAATATAACCCGGACTTCGGATTTTCAGGTTGAGAATCTGGATTTCGGATTAGTATAATATTAGAGTTTAATAATATTTTGTATCCTTAACACGCTACTTGCTTTTAAATTATACTGTTTCTGGCTTTTATATTAGGGAGAGCAACCCCGGTCTCCGGTTCAGGGGGTGTAAGCTTCAATTCTTATATGTGCTTTTTATTGGTGCCGGCTTATAAGGATAAAAACATAAAAGAACGGAACAGGAAATGCTCCACTGCACGAAGCACGTCCCTTAATTTTCGGAGCAGTATGATCTCCTCGATATTAATATACGGGTTTTAAGGTCTCCGCGGATATTTCCGCTTAATCAAACTGGTATTCTTTAACCTCTTTACTCAGGAAATAGCCAAGAGTTGTCCTGATAAGTACGAC
>Ga0265294_10005810_pt1 | contig 14977 bp, 12 predicted proteins | sample MunlanPumphouse3_FD_192504 | JGI IMG/M metagenome (GOLD analysis project Ga0265294, IMG submission 192504) | Groundwater microbial communities from a municipal landfill in Southern Ontario, Canada - Pumphouse #3 | ecosystem: Environmental > Aquatic > Deep subsurface > Groundwater | place... | reverse complement strand
GGGGTCTTTTTTTATAAGGAGGAGTAAACTATGAAGGAGCAATTATTAAAATTAAAAACTGAAGCATTGAAGCAGTTGAAAGAATGCAATGACAATGCTGATATTGAAAAAATCCGTATTCAGTATTTAGGTAAAAAAGGTGAATTAACTTCAATCCTGCGCTCCATGGGCTCGCTTTCCGAGGAAGAAAGACCGGAAATGGGCAAATTAGCCAATGAAGTGAGAGCCATTATTGAAGAAGCAATTCAATCAATGAAGGAAACAGTACATCAAAGAGAATCAGAAAAAAAACTAAAAACAGAAACATTGGATATAACAATGCCTGGGAGACATCCTGAAATAGGGAGAAGACATCCCTTGATGAGGGTTAAAGAAGAGTTGGAAAGTGTGTTTATGCGAATGGGATATGATGTAATAGGCGGTCCTGAAATTGAAACGGTAGCTAACAACTTTGACGACTTAAATGCACCATATGACCATCCTTCAAGAGACTGGTCAGATACATTTTATATTTCCGATGAGTTAGTGCTTAGAACACATACATCACCTGTAGAAATAAGAGTTATGAAGGAAGCTGTAAAAGAAGGAAAACTTCCCATACGTATGGTTTCCACCGGAAGGACCTTTCGTTTTGACGATGTGGATGATACACATTCGCCCATGTTCCATCAAATGGAGTGTTTAGTTGTAGACAAAGGTGTTACAATGGCAAATCTCAAGGATTCTATTGACCAGTTTGTCAAGGAATTGTTCGGAAGCAGCGTGAAAACCCGCTTCAGACCGCACAACTTCCCCTTTACGGAGCCAAGCGCAGAAGTTGACGTATCCTGCCACTTATGTTTGGGCAAGGGATGTCCTTCCTGCAACGGAACAGGGTGGAGCATGGAGCTCTTAGGCTGCGGAATGACTCATCCCAATGTTCTGAGAAACTGCGGTATAGACCCTGAAATTTACTCGGGATATGCCTTTGGTATGGGAATTGACAGGGTTGCTATGGTTAAATACGGAATTCCAAACATCAGGTTATTATTTGAAAATGATGTTAGATTCTTAAAACAATTTTAGGAGGGATGTAAATGTTAGTACCTATTAAATGGATGAAGAATTATGTAGATATCGATGTTGATGATAAAACATTGGCAGATAAATTAACACTTACCGGCTCTCATGTGGATGCGGTAATTGATTATAACAAAGAAGTTATAAATGTTGTTACGGGAAGAATATTGGAAATAAAACAACATCCCAATGCTGACAAATTAGTGGTTGCACCTATTGACATAAATGAAGATGAACCGGTGCAAATTATCACGGGAGCCAAGAATATCAAGGAAGGCGATGTAGTACCTGTGGCTTTGGAAGGTGCTGAATTGCCAAACGGGTTAAAAATTAATAAAACTAATTTCAGAGGACTTCCATCTTACGGAATGATGGTTTCTTACGAAGAATTAGGATTCGAAGATAAAGTTATACCAAAGGAATCAAGAGACGGAATAATTATACTGCCCCCGGATACTCCTTTAGGGAAAGATATAAAGGAAATACTTGAGCTTGACGGAAGTGCATTGGAAGTTGAAGTTACTTTCAACAGACCAGATTGTCTTAATATTGTGGGAATGGCAAGAGAAACTGCAGCAACGCTTGGAACGAAGTTTAAATTTCCTGAAATTGAAATAAAGAATGAAGAAGGAAATATTAAGGATTATCTTAATGGTGTTGAAATTGAAGATGAAGAATTATGCTCTCGTTTTTATGCAAGAGTAATTAAGAATATTAAAATAGGACCTTCACCTTTATGGATGCAGAGAACATTGATGGATGCAGGGATGAGACCAATCAATAATATAGTTGATGTTACGAACTTCGTAATGCTTGAGTTAGGTCAGCCTATTCATGCTTATGATTTAGAAGCATTGGAAGGCAGAAAGCTTATAGTAAGAAGAGCAAAAGAAGATGAAAAAATAGTTACAATTGACCAAAGTGAAAGAGCACTTAATAACAATATGCTTGTAATAGCAGATTCTAAAAAGCCTGCCTGTATAGCCGGAGTAATGGGAGGATATTATTCAGAAATTAGCGATAAAACAAAAATAATGGCATTGGAAACTGCAAACTTTAATCCCAAATCCATAAGAGAAACATCCAAAAAATTAGGACTTCGCTCGGAAGCTTCAGCAAGGAACGAAAAGCCCATGGGATATGTACTCTGCGAAATTGCCAGCAACAGAGTATGCCAGCTGATTGAAATGATTGGCGCCGGAACAGTTGTCGGAGGTTTTCTTGAAGCAGGAAAAAGTGAATATGAACCGCCTGTGGTAACCTTAAGACCTCACCGCTCAAATTTACTTTTAGGAGTTGAAATACCGGTGGCTGATATGCTGAATTCTCTTAATACATTAGAAATTGAATCAGTATACGACGGTGAAAAGATAACATCAAGAATTCCTTATTTCAGAACAGATATTGAGCAGGAAGCCGATTTAATTGAAGAAGTGGGAAGACTCTATGTATTTGAAAACATTGAATCAAAACCTCTGAGAGGAAGCACAAGGGTGGGAAGAAAATCCGACCTGCGCATGGTGGAAGATGAAATCAAATCCATACTAAGCGGAATGGGATTGTATGAAATAACGACCTATTCATTCATAAGCCCAAAGGCATATGACAGCATATGTGCCAAGGAGGACAGTCAATTAAGAAATTATGTGAGGATACTAAATCCCCTTGGAGAAGACTTTTCTTCCATGAGAACAACCCTTTTGCCTAACATGCTTGAAGTAATACAAAGAAACTCTAACAGGGAGGTAGACAGCGCAAAACTATATGAAGTTGGAAGCACTTTCATACCACTAAATCAACCTGTTACTAATGAGCCTCTTGAAGAGTTAAAACTGTGTATAGGAATGTACGGCAGCTATGATTTCTTTGATTTAAAAGGAATTATTTATTCAATGCTGTCAAGGTTCGGAATTAAGGCAGAGCTGAAATATGTAACTGATAATCCCACCTTCCATCCGGGCAGAACTGCCGCATTATGGGTGAATGATGATGTAATCGGAATTTTTGGAGAAGCATCGCCTAAGGTTACAGACAATTACGGACTTGACCACAGGGTGTATTTAGCAGAAATTGATGTTAAGAAAATTCTTCAATATAAAAATACAGAGTGGAAATATAAGCCTTTGCCTAAATATCCTTCAATGGTAAGAGATATAGCAGTAATTGTTAAGGATGATATTCTTGCAGGTGATATGGAAGAAGAAATCAAGAAGGTTAATCCATATTTAATTGAAAGTGTTGAATTGTTTGACGTGTATAAAGGGGAGCATATTAAGGAAGGATATAAGAGCACTGCTTTTTCTGTTACTTACAGAAACAAGGAGCGTACTATGAAAGAAAAAGAAGTCGAAAAAATACACGAAAAAATTCTTCAGGTGCTGTCTAAAAAATTCAACGCTGTCCTGAGATGACAAGGGGCCGGGGGTGTTGTCATCCTGAACGCAGTGAAGGATCTCATTTAAGACGTTGCGAGGGGACGGGGGTGTTGTCATCCTGAACGCAGTGAAGGATCTCATTTAATGTTGACGAGTACTTACATTAAATATATAATAGAAAAAAACATTAAAAGGAGACATAATGAATCCAGTCGCTTTTAGAATATTTGGAATAGATGTTATGTGGTATGGCGTATTGATATCAACAGGAGTGCTGTTAGGAGTTCTTATTGCATTAAAGGAGGCTAAAAGAACAGGCTTCAGGGAAGATGATTTGATAGATTTTTTGTTATACGCAATACCTGCAGGAATAGTCGGTGCCAGAGCATACTATGTTATATTTTCATGGGATTATTACAGTCAAAACTTATCCCAGATTATAAATATTAGAAACGGCGGACTTGCAATCCACGGTGCAATTATTGCAGGTGTAATTACAGGAATATTGTTTTGTAAAAAAAGAAAGATTAATGTATTGGAGATTCTTGATTTGGTGATGCCCAGTGTTGCTTTAGGGCAGGCAATAGGAAGATGGGGAAATTTCATAAATCAGGAAGCCCATGGAGGCCCCACTGATCTGCCTTGGGGTATAATGGTGGATGGGCAAAAAGTTCATCCAACATTCCTTTATGAGTCAATCATAGATTTTTGCATATTTTTATTCTTAATTTGGTTTAGAAAACATAAAAAGGCAAACCATGGGCAAATAATAGGCCTATACTTAATATTGTATTCTGCAGGAAGATTTTTTGTTGAAGGCTTAAGAACAGACAGCCTGATGTTCGCAGGAATGAGGGTTGCGCAGCTTATAAGCATTACATCTATAGTCATAGGAGCAGCACTGTTGATATATGTAAAAAAGAAAAAAATGTCATCCTGAACGCAGTAAAAAATCTCAGGTTTGTCATCCTGAACGCAGTAAAAAATCTCAGGTTTGTCATCCTGAACACAGTAAAAAATCTCAGGTTTTGTCATCCTGAGCGAAGCGAAGGATCTCGGGTTTGTCATCCTGAACGCAGTAAAAAATCTCGGGTTTGTCATCCTGAATGCAGTAAAAAATCTAAGGTTTGTCATCCTGAACGCAGTGAAGGATCTCAGGTTTGTCATCCTGAGCGAAGCGAAGGATCTCATCATTTGAAGGGAGATAAAGTGTACTATGTTTATATACTAACGAATAAATACAATAAAGTACTATATGTTGGTATTACAAATGATTTAATTCGCAGAACATATGAACATAAAAATAATTTAGTCGAAGGCTTTACATCTAAATACAATGTACACAAATTAGTATATTATGATTTAACCGGCGATGTAATGTCAGCTATAACAAGAGAAAAACAGATAAAAGGTTGGACTCGAGATAAGAAAATTAAATTAATTGAATCAATGAATCTGGAATGGAAAGATTTATATAATGAGATATTATAAAGATGAGATTCTTCGGGCTAAAGCCCTCAGAATGACAAAATGTGTACCTTTCGCGAAAGCGAAGGTTTTTTTTTATGCAAAAGATGAGATTCTTCGGGCTAAAGCCCTCAGAATGACAAAATGTGTACCTTTCGCGAAAGCGAAGGTTTTTTTTATGCAAAAGATGAGATTCTTCGGGCTAAAGCCCTCAGAATGACAGCAACCTTGCCCACGGAATGACACTACAAAAAGATTTTTTGCATTTTTTAAAAATAGTTGTGGCATTTTATACCCACTATGTGGTATAATATGCCCAGTAGGTGGTAGAAAATGTTTACTGGTGAATATATACATTCATTTGATGAAAAAGGAAGGGTTATAATTCCTTCAAAATTTAGAAATGAATTAGGAGAAAGTTTTTATATCGGGAAAGGATTGGATAAATGCTTGTTCGTTTATCCTATTGAAACATGGACAGAATTTGTTGGTAAGCTCAGAAATCTATCAACCTTTAACAGAGAAGAAAGATTTTTCTTAAGACGATTTGTTTCCGGTTTTTCTGAATGTTCTTTCGATAAACAGGGAAGGATATTAATACCGCCGCAGCTGAGAAGTTTCAGTGAATTAAATACGGATGCTGCAATTATAGGGGTTATAGATAGAATCGAAATTTGGAATAAAGACAGTTGGGATGATTACTCCAACGATGACCAGTTCGATTTTGACAGCATTGTCGAAAAAATGTCGGAATTGGGGATAGGCTTATAAGGAGGAAACATGAATTACATACATAAACCGGTTTTACTTGACGAATCTATAAATGGTTTAAATATAAAAGAAGACGGTATTTATGTTGATTGTACTCTTGGCGGCGGAGGCCATACTGAGGAAATACTTAAAAGAAATACAAAGGGAAAAATCATAGGAATTGATCAGGATGATTATGCTGTACAAAAAGCTACAGAAAAATTAAGCAATTATAAAAATTTTATACCGGTAAAGAATAATTTCAGCAATATAGACGAAATTTTAGATGAGCTAAATATAGAAAAAATTGACGGAATAATATTTGATCTTGGTGTTTCGTCATTTCAGCTTGATATTCCGGAAAGAGGATTTTCTTACAATAATGATATGCCCCTCGACATGAGGATGGATAAAAGTCAGACAACCACCGCAAGGCATATTGTAAACGGATATGAGGAAAATGAATTATCAAGGATTCTTTGGGATTACGGCGAAGAAAAATGGGCAGCACGAATTGCAAAATTCATTGTACAGGAAAGAGAGCAGGAATTTATAGAAACAACAGGCCAGCTTGTATCTATTATTAAAAAAGCAATACCGAAGCAAGTTAGACAAGAAGGATCCCATCCTGCTAAGAAAACATTTCAGGCAATAAGAATTGAAGTGAACAGAGAGTTGGAAATACTTGAAAGCACAGTTAAGTCCGCAGTTGAAAGACTGAATAAGAAAGGGAGAATCTGCATCATAACATTTCATTCCCTTGAGGACAGAATTATAAAAAATACATTTACAGAATTAAATAAGGATTGCATTTGTCCTCCTGAGTTTCCAAAATGCATGTGCGATCACAGAAGAAAACTAAAAATAATAACTAAAAAACCAATAACTCCATCAGAAGAAGAATTATCAGAAAACAGAAGAGCACACAGCGCAAAATTAAGAATAGGTGAAAGGGTGTAAAAAATGTCAGCGTTAAGAAAAGAAGCTGTTGAGTTACAGGAGTATGGAATTGAAAAAGATTATTCTCCAAAAAAGCGAATAAAAACAAAAAAGAAAAATAATACTTTTATAGAGAGTTTAAAAAATTCAGCTATGATTGCTATTACTTTCATATTAGGAATATTAATAGTTTATAATTATGCCGTAATCACTGACAAGCAAATGGAGCTGAATAATCTAAGTATTGAAATAACAAATCTTAATAGTGAAATCGACAAATACAATATAGCTTTGGAGAGTATTAAGAACACTAACAGCATTGAGGAAATGGCTAAAGTTTATTTAGGTATGAATTATCCAACAAGGAAGCAGACAGTATTCCTAGACTTTACATATGGCTCTGATACAACCGAAGAAAATAATATAATGGCAAAGGATGAAAATCTGTTAGTAGGATTAATTGACAAGGTAAGAAGTTTCATTCGATAAGGGGGTTGCCATATGAGGAAGCGTGCAAAAAGCACTACTAACCTTCAGAATAAAAGAAGGATGTTATTTTTCTTAGTATGCTTTTTTTTAGTTACCATGGCTTTGGTTGTAAGGCTTGGTTACATACAGCTGATAAAAGGTGAAGAATACAGAAAACAAGCAATGGAAAACTGGTCAAGGGATATTACCATAAGTGCCAAAAGAGGTACAATCTACGATGCCAAGGGAAAGAGATTAGCAGTAAGCATTAATTCCAGCACTGTCACATGTTTTCCGGCAGACGTGAAGAAAAGTGTGAAACCTGCCACGGATAATACAGAAAACGAAGATGACGGTATTTTGACTGCGATTTTAAAGAAACTAAACCGAACTATGTTTACGGAAGAAACTCAAGCGGAACAAATACCTTTAAATACCAAGACTCCGGAAGAAATTGCACAGATTTTATCGGAAATTTTAGAGATGGATTATGAGGAAGTTCTTCAAAAAATAACTTCCAATTATAACTATGTAATCCTAAAAAAATGGATTACCGATGAGCAGGCACAAAAAATAAGGGAGCAGGAATTAAGCGGCATAAGTATAATTGAAGACAATAAAAGGGTATACCCCTACGGAAATTTTGCACCCTATGTATTGGGGTTCACAAATATTGACCAGGACGGATTATATGGAGTTGAAGCCACCTACAATGATTATTTGACGGGGATTCCGGGGAGAACTGTTGTGAATACGGATGCCTACGGAAGGGAGCTTCCCTTCGGATATAATGAATATTATGAATCTAAAGACGGCTCGGGGGTTGTACTTACCATGGATGAGGTAATACAGCATTACGCGGAATCAGCAGCCGAAAAGGTTATGGCAGATTACAATGCAAAACGAGCAACAATTATAGTAATGGACCCGAATACAAGCGATATTTTAGCAATGGCATCAAAACCTGATTATGATCCCAATGACCCAAGAATTCCAATAGATGCAAATATTCAAGAACAGTGGGAAACCTTATCCAATGAAGAGCTTCAAAATGCTTGGTTTGATATGTGGCGAAATCCTGCTGTTAATGATATATATGAGCCCGGCTCAACATTTAAGCTCATAACTACAGCAACAGCACTTGAAGAAAATGCTGCAACACTTAACTCTACATATTTTTGTGACGGTTTTGTAAGACAAATTACAAGTCATAATATTAGGTGCTGGAGATACTACAGACCTCACGGACAGCAGACATTGTCTGAAGCGATACAGAATTCATGCAACGATGCCCTTGCACAAATTGGTCTTGATATAGGGAAAGATGCATTTTACAAATATTTGAAATCATTTGGCTTTGAAGAGCAATCAGGTATTATGCTCAATGGTGAAGCATTAGGCATTGTAAAGGAACCTGAATATATGAAGGATGTGGATGTTGTAACCCAGGCTTTCGGTCAAGGTGTTGCAATAACTCCCATACAACTGGTAAATGCTGTTTCGGCAATTTCAAACGGCGGCAATTTAATGGTGCCGAGAATTGTGAAACAGCTCATTGACGAAGATGGAAATATAATTAAAAATTTTGATACAGAAGTAAGAAGAAAAGTTATTTCTGATGAAACATCAAAAATAATGCTTCAAATAATGAAAGAAACTGCAGAAGCAGGAACTAAACAAGCTTATAGACCTGGATATAGAATAGGCGGGAAATCAGGAACTGCACAAAAAGTTATTGATGGTAGATATATTGATGGAAAATTCATATCTTCCTTTATTGGTGTTGCTCCTGTTGATAACCCAAGAGCAGTTGCTTTGGTAATGGTCGATGAGCCTGACATTAGTATAGGGTCCTATGGCAGTATAGTTGCTGGACCGGTTTGTGCTGATTTATTAGAAAATATACTCAAATATTATGATGTAGAGCCGGTTTATACTGAAGAGGAACTCGGTCATGTGGAAAAACAAATGGTGACGGTTCCAAATCTATTGGGGCTTACAATTGCAGAAGCAACCGATAAGCTGATAAATGCGGGTTTGGAAAGCAACATTACAATTGAAGTGGAAGCTGAAAGAACAGTTAAATCCCAGTTTCCCAAAGCAGGAGAGCAGGTTGTCAAATCTTCCATGGTTACTTTGACGCTGAACTAACACGTTAATATTGAATTAGGAAAATAAGAAAAATATTCACTCTCGGTTTCGGCCACGAATAATTCTAAAGCTCATGACGGCTAAAAATCCTACAGCTTGCAAACTCGCTACGCTCAAACAGTGCAAGCTGCTTAACGGATTTTCAACCTGCACTCGCTAAGAATTATAGTCGTGTCCTGCAAATGTTCGCTTAATATTTTTCTTATTTTTAGAGATACTTTTAACAGCTTATGGTTCAGAAAGACATGTTACTCAGTCTCGTTCACAAATTTATTTGCTCCAAATGTCGCATAAATTTGGTAATCGTTGCGGTTGTATTTGGTTTTTAACTATGATAAAATTGCACATACTATCATACATTTAAATAGGAGTATACTTATGAAAATAAAAAATTTACTTAAAGAGATGGATTATTTAAGTTACACAGGCGGAGACGATATTGAAGTATCAGGCATTACAAATGATTCAAGAAAAATAAATAAAAATGATGTATTTGTGGCAATTAAAGGCTTTACAAACGACGGTCATAAATTTATAGAAAGTGCTTTAGAGAATGGAGCATCTGTCGTTATTTGCGAAAATATTCCTGAAAATGTAAAAGATAAAAGCAATTTCATCATTGTCAGCTCGCCGAGAGAAACAATGGCTAAAGCAGCTAATATAATATACGGACGACCTTCGGAAAAAATGAATATTACCGGAGTTACGGGAACTAACGGCAAAACCAGCACTACATATTTATTAAACGGAATATATGATTATTTAGGAGAAAAATCAGGAATAATAGGAACGATGGGTGTTCTTATTGAAGGTAAAAAAATCAAAGTAGACAACACTACACCTGAAGCATTTGACATACAGCATTACTTGGCAATGATGCTTGAAAAGGATATTACTCATTGTTGTATGGAGGTTTCATCTCATGCTCTTGAATTGAACAGAATTGATGAGGTTCAGATAGATGTAGGAATTTTCACCAATGTTACAAGAGACCATTTGGATTTTCATAAAACAATGGAAAATTATTATCAGGCAAAGAAAAAGCTGTTTCATTTAACAAAAATTAACAACATTATAAATGTGGATGACCCTTATGGTTTAAGACTTTATAATGAGCTTATGGAAGAAGGTGTCAAAGCAATATCCATAGGTATTGAAAATGATGCAGATATTAAAGCTTCAAACCTGAAAACCACAATGAAGGGAACAACTTTTGACCTTAATGTATTAGGGACAGAGAAAACAGCCCATGTAAATACTCCTGGAACATTCAGTGTTCTTAATTCCCTTGGAGCTTTGGGGGCTGCATATGCATTGGGAGCAAATATTGATGATATCATTGAAGCATTAAAAGAAATAAAGGGAGTTACAGGAAGATTTGAAATTCTTCCTAATAAGCTTGATTGTATTATAATTCTTGATTTTGCACATACTCCTGACGGTCTTCAGAAGGTAATGGATACTATAAATGAGTTTGCAGAAGGAAGAAAGATTGTTATGTTTGGAGCAGGGGGAGAAAGAGATTTGTCAAGACGTGCTCCCATGGGTGAAATTGCAGGCAAATACTGTGATTTAAGCATACTTACATCCGATAATCCAAGATTTGAAGACCCTTACGAAATATGTAAGGAAATAGCAGAAGGTGTTGAAAAGTGCAACGGTAAATATAAAATAATTGTTGAGCGTGACCAAGCCATATACTATGCTATTGACAACTGCCAAAAAAATGATGTAATATTGTTAGCGGGAAAATCTACAGAGCCGTATCAGGATATGGGAACTGAAAAAGTACCTTATGATGAAACTTTGCTTGCAAAGAGAGCAATAATTGCAGTAGAGAAAAAAAGAGGAAAAAGATGAGATCCTTCGCTGCGCTCAGGATGACAGCTTACGGCTCAGGATGACAAAATTGTTATAAACTAATTAATAGGAGAAATTATGCAAGGCAACGAACAAATTATAAGAGTAATAATTGTATCCTTTTTAATAGCATTGTTCTTGGGACCGGTTGTAATTCCGGTCTTAAAGCGCCTTAAAGTAGGACAAAGTATACGAGAAGACGGACCTAGAAGTCATTTATCCAAGTCGGGAACCCCTACCATGGGCGGAATTATCATTATATTAGCAATTATAATTGCAATTTTAACCGGCAAGTTGTTTATGACTGAAGTTTGGGCGGTAATTTTCTTCATGTTGGGTTTCGGGGCAATAGGAGCCGTTGATGATTATATAAAGGTAGTAATGAGACAAAACGAAGGATTAAAGCCGGCTCAGAAAATATTAGGGCAACTGATCTTTTCTGTGATTCTTGCATGGTACGGCTCTAAATACAGTGCCATGGGAACCACTTTAATTATTCCCTTTGTAAACATTCATATTGATTTAGGAGTTTTATACATACCATTTATTATATTTTTTGCCGTCAGTATTGTTAATGCAGTGAATTTGACAGACGGGCTGGACGGTCTTAATACAGGAGTCACTCTTATAGTTATGGCTGCCTTCAGCTTGATTACCGGCAGCCTAAAAGAAACAAATCAAATATATGAAGGAATCTCATTAGTAAGTGCTGCAGTCAGCGGCGCCTGCTTAGGATTCTTAAAACATAATGCAAATCCTGCCAAAGTATTTATGGGAGATATAGGCTCCTTGGCCTTAGGCGGCGCTGTTGCCTCGGTTGCAGTATTATCCGGCACAGTTTTATTCATACCCATAATAGGCGGCATATATCTTGCAGAAACTCTTTCAGTTGTTATTCAGGTTTTTCACTATAAGAGAACAAAAAGAAGAATATTTAAAATGGCACCTTTGCATCATCATTTTGAAATGAGCGGCTGGAAAGAAACAAAGGTTGTGGCAGTGTTTTGGATTGCAACTTTGATATTAGCATTTATAGGTATTTATTCAATATAAACAACATAAGATAATAATGGGATTTTTATAAGGAAGGTAAAAATGAATGTACTTGTAGTAGGATTAGGTGTTTCAGGCATTGCATGCATAAAAGGATTAAGTAAGACAGATACGAAAATTTATGCATTTGATGAATCATCCGAAGAAAATTTAAAAGACAGATTAAAAGAAGCAGAAGGAATTGACGTAGAATACTACTTTGGTAATGATGAAATTGAAAAAATAAATTTCGAAAAGTTGGACTATGCAATTAAAAGTCCCGGTATTAAATATGAAGTTCCCATAATTGAAACACTGCTTAAAAGTAACATCGAAGTAATAAGTGACATAGAAGCAGCTTATAGAGAAACAAATGCATCAATAGTTTCCATTACCGGAACAAACGGCAAAACAACTACAACAACTCTCATTGGTGAAATGGTAAGAGAAAGCGGGAAGCCGTACAAGGTGACGGGAAATATTGGCTTTGGTATATATAACGATGCTTTAAATGCGAAGGAGGAAGATATTCTTGTAGCTGAAGTAAGCAGTTTTCAGTTAGCAGGCACAATTAAGTACAAACCCCATATCAGTGTTTTAACAAATATTACTCCTGACCATTTAGACTATCACCATACAGTTGAGAATTATACAGAAGCAAAATTTAAAAATGTAATTGCTCAAGATGAAAATGATTATGCAATATTAAATTATGAAGACAGTACAATTAGGAATTACTCAGATAATATAAAGGCCAAAAAAATATTCTTCAGCTCCGAGAGAATTTTGGAGGATGGAATATTTGAGGAAAAGGGTCAAATGTTTTACAGGACCGGCAATAATAAAGAATTTATTATGGATACTAAGGAAATATTTATTCCGGGAAAACACAATTTGGAAAATGCAATGGCGGCTGCCGGTGCTGCAATAGCTATAGGGGTAGACACTAAATTTATAGCCAAGGTTTTAAGAGAATTTAAAGGTGTTGAGCATCGTCTTGAGTTTACCGGTGAATACAATAAAGTTAAATTCTACAACGATTCTAAAGGAACAAATCCTGATGCTTCAATTAAGGCGATTCAAGGAATTGAAAAACCGATTATATTGATAGCAGGTGGCTATGATAAACAGTCATCCTACGATGATTTTATAAAAGCTTTTGACAATAAAGTAAAAGCATTAGTACTCCTTGGGCAGACTGCCGGAGACATAGAAAAATGTGCCTTGAAATATGGTTTTGAAAATATTTACAGTGTGGAAACAATGGATGAAGCTGTGAAAAAAAGCTTTGAATTGGCTGAAGAAGGAGATAATGTAGTTTTATCTCCCGCATGTGCCAGCTGGGGAATGTACCCTAATTATGAAGTCAGAGGCAGAGATTTTAAAGAAAGGGTAAGCTATTATGGAGGAAACAGTAAAGAAATCTAAAGCTAAGTCAATTGACTGGGTATTGGTTTTTGTAATAGTGTTATTGGTGTTGTTTGGATTTCTAATGGTTTACAGTTCCAGTTATCCTGACGGATATTACAAATATGACGGAGACCCCTTTTATTTTTTAAGAAAACAAGTTATTGCAGCCGGAGCAGGGCTTGCAGGAATGATTTTTTTTGCAAACCTTCCATACATAATCTATAAAAAATTTAACAAGCTGATACTATTCACATGCATAGGCCTTGCTATGCTTACAATTGTAATAGGAATTGCATCAAACGGTGCTCAGAGGTGGATAGAGATTGGAGGCATATCATTACAACCTTCGGAAATAATAAAAATTGGCGCAGTTCTTTATATGGCTGATTATTTCAGCAGAAAAAGAGATGACTTGCCATCCTTTACCAAAGGCTTTTTGCCGTCATTATTCTATATAGGACTATTTTGCGGTTTGATAGCAATACAGGATGATTTAAGCACAGCAGTCATATTGGGCGGAACCCTTATGGTTATGTTTTTTTGTGCAGGAGCAAGAATCAGTCATTTAATACTGCTGTTTATTTTAGCAGTAGGAGGAATAATTGGATTGATTGCTACGCAGACATATCGAATATCTCGAATAGTTGTGTTTTTTGATCCTTTTAAATATCCTTTGGATGAAGGTTATCAAATTATAAATTCACTGTATGCCTTGGGCACGGGAGGATTATTTGGTATGGGAGTAGGCAAAAGCAGACAAAAGTTTTTCCATTTACCTGAAGCATACAATGACTTTATTTTTTCAATAATAGGAGAAGAATTGGGGTTTGTTGGAGGAGCATTTTTAATGCTTGGATTTGTAGTATTTGCATGGAGGGGACTGAGGATTTCCATGAACACCGATGATTTTTTCGGAAGTCAGACTGCTTTAGGTCTGACAGTAATAGTATTGGCTCAGTTTATAATCCACGTAGCGGTTGCAACATCTTCAATGCCCCCCACAGGCAGAGCACTGCCCTTTATCAGCGCAGGAGGCTCATCAATAATGTTTTTACTGTGCTCAATGGGCATATTACTTAATATATCAAAATACTCGAATACTTATAGGAGCTGACCTAACCCCATTTCTCAGAATTATCACGTGTAGGCACACCACGATAAACGAATATGCTCTGTGATTGTCATCCTGAGCGTAAGCGAAGGATCCCGGGTTTTAGGGCATATTTCGGGCTAAAGCCCTCAGAATCAAAGATTAAATTTTAAGGAATGGTATTATTATGAGAGTTCTAATTACCGGCGGAGGTACCGGAGGTCATATAAATCCGGCATTGGCGATAGCACAGAAAGTAAAAAATGAAGCTCCTTCTGATGCTGTTTTGTATGTAGGAAGCAGAAACAGTCTTGAAAGCGAGCTTATCCCAAAGGAAGGCTTTGAATTTAAAGCTGTTACGGCTAAATATTTTAAG
>Ga0265294_10005809_pt1 | contig 14978 bp, 12 predicted proteins | sample MunlanPumphouse3_FD_192504 | JGI IMG/M metagenome (GOLD analysis project Ga0265294, IMG submission 192504) | Groundwater microbial communities from a municipal landfill in Southern Ontario, Canada - Pumphouse #3 | ecosystem: Environmental > Aquatic > Deep subsurface > Groundwater | place... | reverse complement strand
GGTTCCCATACTATCCGTATGATTAAACCCGTCGTTGCCGAAGAGCGCTGCGTGGCATGCCACTACAACGTTAGCGCGGGGGATATTCTCGGAGCGGTCGATCTGACTATGTCGCTCGATACCCTCGATGCCAAAATCACAAAAACCCAGTTCGCCCTTGGAACCACCCTTCTTATAGGTTCTATTCTCTTTACCGTCGTTGCCGCACTCTTTTTAAACATCCAAATTTTCGCGCCGCTTCTTACACTTAAACACCGCGTCGCCGACCTTGTCAGCGGAGAAAAAGACCTCACCCAGCGCTTAAACGACACTAACGAAAACGAGTTCGGTGCCACTGCAAAAGAGGTGAACCGTTTTATCCACATGATCCAAAATACCGTCAACGATATTAAAGAACTAGGGGAAAAGAACTCCCATATCGCCGTAGAGATCGAACGCTCAAGCCACGTGATCCGCAAAGGAACCGAGCAAGAAAAAACGATCGTCACCGCTACGACCGACAAAAGCGAATCGATTTTAACCCTCTTAGAGCAAAGCGTCACGACAAGCAACCAAACCAAAGAGCAAGCCGACCACGCTAACAAAGAGCTCTCCAACGCGCGCCAAACCCTCGCACGCCTCTCTAACGAGGTGCAAACGTTCGTCGAAACCGAGAATGAACTCGCCAACCGTCTCCAAGGGCTCAAACACGATGCCGATCAGGTGCGCCACGTGCTTGAGATCATCAAAGATATCGCCGATCAAACCAACCTTTTGGCTCTTAACGCCGCCATAGAAGCTGCACGCGCAGGGGAACACGGGCGCGGTTTTGCCGTCGTCGCCGACGAGGTGAGAAAACTCGCGGAACGCACCCAAAAAAGCCTCACCGAGATCGACATCAGCGTAAGTACCATCGTGCAATCGATCAACGACGTCAGCGACAAAATGGGTGAGAATGCAAGCAATATTGAAAACCTCACCAGCATCTCCAACGACGTAGAGGAAAAGATCATCACCACCTCCGATGCCATCTCTTCAACCAACATCATCGCCAACCAATCGCTCGAAGACAACCTCAAAACGATCGAGAACCTCTCAAGAGAAAACGGAGAGAGCGTACAAAGCATCGAAAACGACCTGCAAAAGCTCGTCAACGTAGCCTCGTCGCTTAAAACGACCATCGCGCAGTTTAAGAGTTAAAGTAAAGAGAGAATCGTAGGTGCCACGCGTTCAAGCGGCACCTGCTTTTGCACCGCTCCAAGCTCATAGGCGACTTTGGGCATACCGTACACCACGCTGCTGGCTTCATCCTGCCCTATTGTTTTTGCACCCGATTCTTTCATCTTTAAAAGTCCGCGCGCACCGTCGCCGCCCATCCCCGTAAGTATCACGCCGATAGCATTTGCTCCGGCTATTTTTGCGACCGAATTAAACAAAACATCTACCGAAGGGCGATGCCCCGATACTTTCTCGCCGCTTCCGATTTCAACGTAATAGCGTGCACCCGAACGGCGCACCACCATATGGTAATCCCCCGGTGCGATAAGCACCACTCCCGGAGTGATCGAATCTCCGCTTTTTGCCTCACGAACTTCCATGGCACATAAAGAATTTAGCCTCTGGGCAAAAGGGGCAGTAAAGTTTGCAGGCATGTGCTGCACCACGACGGTACCCGGAGCATTTCTGGGAAGTGCCGTCAAAACGTCTTTTAGCGCTTCGGTACCCCCCGTCGATGCGCCTATTGCTACGATCTTGTTGGTCGTTTCTGCAAGTGACGTGATATTTGCTTTGCTTGTAGGTAAGAGCGTACGTTTAATCACTTTTGCTTTGGATGCGATTTTTATTTTCGTAAGCAATTCCTCTCGCATCTCGTCGACCCCGTCGTAGATGTGGGAGTGGGGTTTTGGAACGAAATCGACCGCTCCCGCTTCGAGTGCATCCAAAGTGGTTTTTGCCCCGCTTTGGGTCAGAGAGGATACCATCACCACCGGTACGGGCATATAGTGCATCAGTTTACGCAAAAACGTAATCCCGTCCATGCGCGGCATCTCGACGTCCAAACACACCACGTCGGGCTTGAGCTCGACGATCATATCTCTGGCTATGTAAGCGTCCGATGCGGTTCCTACCACTGCAATAGAGGGATCTCCCGCAAGCATCTCGCTTAGGACAACCCTCGCCGTTGCACTATCATCTACGATTAACACGCGAATCGCCATATTTATTTTATCCTTCCGTTTGCGCCGAGGAGGTATATTTAAGCAACACTTTCCCCCGCTCTAAATCCATTTGAATCTTGCGTCCGTATTGTCCGCCCGTATCTTCTGCAACAATTTGAATGTTATACTCTTGGAGTATCTCGCGTGCTACCAAAACGTTTTTCTCTCCGATCATCATCGATTTTCCCCCCAAAGAGTGCATCGAAGCTCCACCGAAAAGTTTTGCTTGCATCGTTTGCAGGGAAGCACCGTGCTGGAGCATCGCTTCTATAAGTTTCGGGATCGCAATATTTCCGAATTTGGGAGATTGTAAGCCATTGCCGTTCCAAAACGGAAGCAGATAATGGTTCATAGCACCAAGCTGCAATCTCGGATCAAAAAGGCATACCGAGACACACGAACCCAAAACGGTCGATATCGCGCCGGGTGCACGATCTACGTGTATTTGTCCGACATGAATGAACGTAGCGCTTGAGAGGATCATCTACAGTTCTATAGCGTCGTCGAACGAATCAAAGAAAAACTCGTTTGATCCGCATGCCACGGAATCTTCCGCCGCTGCATCAAGCAAAAGTTTCACCGTAAAAACTACCGATCCCTGACACACCTCATAATCGATCGTGCCGCCAAAATACAAGGCAAGCTCACGCACGATGCTCAAACCTACCCCAAGCCCGCTTTCTGCTTTAGGTGCCTTGGCAAAACGGGTAAATATCTGAGGTTTATACTCGATATCGGGTCCTTCCCCCTCGTTTGTTACGCGAAGCACCAAAAAATCTCCCTCAAGCATCGTTTCTAATTCGATTCTCTCGTTTTGACTGCCGTAAAGTGCGGCGTTGGAGAGAAGATTCCTTAGAATAATAAAGAGTTTTTGCGAATCTAGCACCACTTTTTTATCTACCCGATTTGCAACGACCACTTGTGCATTTTTATTATCGATAAGATAGCGCAGGGTTTTTAAAACCTCTTCGATAATCTCTTCGAGAGACACAAGTTCATGGGAGGGGTGGATATCGCCGCTCTCGATCTCTGCTGCGCTCATAAGGTTCTGGATCCGAAAATCAAGATTGAGCACCTCTTCGCATATAAGCTCGAAAGTTTTTCTGTTACTCTCATCTTCGACTATTTTAAGGTGCTCGATCATCCTCAAAATAACCGTCATAGGATTGTTTAGTTCGTTGGCTACGAGGGAGAGAAATTTCGATTTGGCATTTTCGCTCTCCATCAGCTGTTTGTTAAGTTCAAGTATTTTTTTACTTAAAAACGCTACCTCTTCTTCGACACATTCTTGCTTCATTTAACATTCCATCGCTTCTAATTCTTTGATTTTTTCGCTTAAATAATGCAACCGTGCTTTGACGCTCAGCGATTCTTTCGCCATTTTTGCATTGTCTTTGGAAAACTCGTCGTTTACCTTGCGCATCATCGTAATCTCCGATTCGGTTTTACGAATAAGCTCTTTAAGCTGCGAAAATATATTCCCGAATCCCAAAGAATCCTCCGCATTGCGCGAAGACTCGATAATACCGTAGATTTGCACATACCCCAAATACATAATCTGCTGCTCAAGCGCATCTAGCAACGTAACGGTTTTGTGCAGTAATTTTTCCACCTCGTAAGGGAGAAACTCCAATTTTTCGTTATAGATGCTCACCAACTCAAACAAAGAATCGATATTTAATCGAAGTTCCTCGTCGCACACCTTCGTTTTGTTGACGATCAACTCTTTAATAAAATAGTTAACCGTCTCTATCTGTAAACTAATCGAAGAAACGATAAATATAATCGCATTTAACTGCCCCGCCAAATTTTGCGCATTGGCGTCGATACTTGCAATAAGCTCGTCGTTCTCTTTGGCATTGGTGCGTATATCGCTTGCCAAAACGGCAAAAGTTTCCCCGTTTTCTTCCAGTTTGTACGACGCAACCGAAGCATTGAGAGAAAGAAAAACGATATCGCGTGCCAAGGCACTCAAAGAAAGACTCTTCTCCTCAAACATCGTCTTGATCCCGTTGAATACCTCAACCGTTTCAAAACGCTTGTTATAGTGTTCTAAAAGAGAATCGGTTGTTTGGTAAATAGTGCCTATTATAGAAGCAAAACACGAATCGTCCGCTTTAAGTAATGCTTGCTTGTGGCGGAGGTTTTGGAGCGCTTTTTTTCTCTCTATAAGCTCTGTAACCAGTGCTTCGTGCATAAACCGGTCGTAATTTTCAAAGCCGTTGTTGCGCAAAAGCTCATTCAAATAACTATCGCATGCCTCCGTATCAAGCTTGGCTTCTGCCATAATCAAACGCACGTAGAGCTCCCGAACGGCATCGAAAAGTTTGCTTTGCGGTTTAATCCGTATAGAAACATACCTCTCGCCCAAAGGAAATACCGCCGCCAAAACCCAGTAATACTCCCCTGTTTTCGTTTTGTTTTTCACAAAAGCAACGACGGGTTTGCCGTTTTGAATATAATTCCAAAAAAGTTTAAATACCGTACGCGGCATGTCAAAATGGCGTACGATATTGTGGTACGCTCCGATCAACTCTTGCCGAGAATACCCGCTGATGCGCACAAACGTATCGTTCCCCGAAAGGATACGGCTCTCTAAATCGGTGATCGAAAAGAACAACTCGTCCAGATCGAATTTTGCTTCCTGCGCTGCAAGATTATGCTGCATCTCTTCCATTTATACGCCCTATATCTTCTGATAAATCGAAGAACCCAAAAGTTTTAAACTCTCGCGGTGTGAGGTTAAAGATTCGGAACTTCCCAAAAACAACGGAGCACCCTGCGGCAAAAGTTTTGCAAAACGCCCCACCACCTTATCTCTGTTGGTCTCATCAAAATAGATCATTACGTTTCTGCAAAAAATCATGTCAAATCTGTTTTTAAAAAAGAAAGGATCGGTTATCAGATTGTATAAACGAAACAGCACTTTCTCTCTCAATAAGGGCTTGACGACGTAACGCACTTCGTTTGCTACGCGCTCTTTGTCGAAAGCTTTAAGCATGATCTCTTTTGAAAGCCCCGCAACCGCTTTTTCGCTGTAGGCACCCTCCATGGCATGTGAAAGCACTTTTGGAGAGATATCGGTTGCCAAAATTTTAATATCCCAGCTCTCAAAATCGCTTAGATGTTTTTGTAAAAACATCAATATCGTGTAGGGTTCTTCACCGCTAGAACACCCCGCCGACCATATGCGTATTTTTTTCTCTTTTTTGCCGTTGACGAATCGGGGCATATACCCCTCAAGCCACGTCCACTGTGCCGATTCTCGAAAAAAAGAGGTGACGTTGGTAGAGATGGCGCTTACGAAAAAAAGTATCTCCTCGCCGCTGCCGTCTTCGACCAAATAGTCGTAGTATTCCCTAAACGAACCGAGTCCGAGTTGATTGAGCCTTTTGTTCAGCCTCCCCTTCACCAGAGTCGTTTTTTGTTCCGAGAGCGATATACCTACTTTTTCGTAGATATATCTTCGAAAGAGATTAAACTCCTCTTTGTGTAACGGGATATCAACCATTGGCATTCTCAATTGCAGGGCGTAATTCGTCTACGTTTAAGATCAAAGCAATATCGCCGTTTCCAAGAATTGCCCCGCCCGATATCTCTTTAAGTTTTGCAAGCGATTTGCCCAAAGATTTGATAACGACTTGCTGACGCCCGACAAGTTCGTCTACCATAACGGCGATACGTCCCGATTCGGTTTCGACGCAAACAAGTATCCCTTCCCACGGTTCAAGACGCTCTTTGGTTTGCAGTTCAAACACGTCGCTTAAGCGCACCACGGGGATATGCTGCCCGCGTAGGCTTACAAACTCCCCTTTGCCTTTAAGCATATGCACGATCTCCTCTTCGGGACGGAACGATTCGACGACGCTGAGCGTCGGGATAATATATATCTCCTCCGAAGCACGCACGAGCATCCCGTCGATTATTGCCAAGGTAAGCGGCAATATCATAGAAAACGTCGTTCCGACCCCCTCTTTGGATTCTATCTCGATCTTGCCGCGCAACTTCTCGATAGATGTTTTCACCACGTCAAGACCCACGCCGCGCCCCGAAAGATCGCTGATCGTAGCTGCCGTAGAGAATCCCGGTTGCATAATCAAAGAGTAAATCTGCGAGTCGCTAAGATTTTCCTCTCCGGTGATAATCCCCCGTTCTATAGCCTTTTGGTAAACTCTCTCTTTGTTGATGCCGCGCCCGTCGTCGCTTACGCTGATAACGATACTCCCGCTTTTGTGAAACGCTTTTAGCGTCACGGCTCCCTCGGTAGGTTTGCCCGCTGCCGTGCGCTCCTGCGCATTTGCTTCAAGCCCGTGGTCTATCGCATTACGGATAATATGAATAAGCGGATCGGAGAGACTATCGATCATCGTTTTGTCGATCTCGGTCTCCTCCCCTTGCACGATTAGGTGGATCTCTTTATTGGTTTTTTTGGAGGTATCGCGCACCACCCTTTTCATCTTGTCGAAGGTATCTTTGATCGCAACCATCCGCAAACTCATCACGCGATCTTGGATCCGTTTGGTGATTTTTGAGAGGGTTTCTATCGTTCTGCCGATCGATTCGTCTTCGATCATACGGATTTTTTCGTTTTGGGCGATAAAATTTTGTGCAATTACCAACTCCCCGACCGAATCGAAAAGTTCGTCAAGCTTCATCGTATCGATACGGATCGTCGATTTTACGGCATTTGCACTTTGTTCCGTAGCCGTCGCCTGTTGCGGAGCACTTTGTTGCAAGTTCGGCTGCAGCGGAGTTTTTTCCGTACTTTGCAAAGTTGCTTGTTCCTGTTTTGGAACCGATTGTTTCTCTATCTGCACAATTGCGTATTCGTTATCGAACAAAAATTCGCATATCTCTTCGATCTCGCTTTTGATTTTCGTCGTTAGTACGACGATAAAAAGAGAAGATATCTTGTTTACGTCGCTTTTAAAATGCTCGAGAGAGGGGATGTTTTGCATATCGAAAAAACTCTCGATACCTTGAGCTCCCTCCCCGAGAGCTTTTATAAAATTGATATGATCAAACCCGCGCGCATAGCAATCTTCATCGAGTTTTAGCTCGAGTTTGTAAAGATTCAGATCCCCGTTTTGGATCGTTTGAAACACCTCGATCGCTTTATCGACGCTACTTGCAAGCTGTTCGCCGCAACTCAAACCAAACTCCGCCGCCAGATCGTTTAGCATTTGCTCTTGCGGCAAGGGTTCCAACACATCGCCGCCGTTCTTCTTCATCGCCAGCAGCTTTTTGATCCCCGCCAAACACTCTTCGTAACTCTGCGGCAAATCGGCAATCGCATCGAGTTCGCACCCCATAACCTCTTTGATAACATCAACGCTGTTAACAAAAAGCTCTAGGTTGTACTCCTCGATAAACTCCTGCGTACTGCGGTAATAATCAAGCAAATCCTCAAAATGGTGCACAAACTCCCCGAGTCTCGTAAACCCGAAAGCATTGGCATTTCCTTTGAGAGTATGCACCCCGCGGAATATTTCGTTAAGCAGGGCAAAATCACTCGAGTTCTCCTCAAAACGGATAATATCGACATCGAGTTTCTCGATAATTTCGCCGGCTTCTTCTATGAAAATAGCTTTTACTTGTTCTTGTTTAGTCATGGCATTTCCAATGTATCGTTCCATAATGCGGTGAGGCATGTTGCGCTTTATCCAAAAACCCGATAGCGATATCGGGGCGCGTCCGCTTGATGCTCACCAAAAGAGCAAGCAGAGCACTTGAGGCAAATGCTCCCCCCTCTGCTATTTCAATCGTTTCGATATACTCGATTCTAGGACGAATGAACTCTTCAAACCCCTTGATCTCTTCCATAGACATGCCAAGGTCTATGGTGAGTACGTCTCCGTCGAACTCCATCTTAGAATTCTTTTAAATCGTCTTCGCTCAAAGGAAAAATCTCTTCCGCCTTTTTGGATGAAGATTTGCTTTGAACCATCGGTTTTTTTACAGCTTTTATCTGTGCCGTTTCCGTTTTTCTTGCGGGAAGATCAAGCTTGTGGAGGTGTTTTTTTGCTACGGGAGCCGCTGCAGCGTCTGCCTGCATCCCCACCATTTTTGCAAGCGTATTAACCACGTCCATCATTGTCGTAGCCTGTGCGTTAAGCTCTTCTGCCGCTGCCGCCGCTTCTTCGGAGTTCGCCGCTACTTGTTGGGTTACTTGATCTACTTGCCCCATCGCTTGGTTGATCTGTGCCATACCTTCGCTTTGCTCTTTTCCTGCAATAGAAATCTCTCCGATAAGGTCGGAAACTTTTTTACTTTGCTCTACGATCTCTTGGAATGCCGTATGGGTTGCAAGCGCTATCTCGTTCCCCTCTTTGATCTGCTCTACTACCTCTTCGATAATATCGGATGTCTCTTTTGCCGCCGCTGCCGCACGCTGTGCTAGGTTACGTACCTCATCCGCTACAACCGCGAACCCAAGACCGTGTTCCCCTGCGCGTGCCGCCTCGACCGCTGCATTAAGCGCCAAAAGGTTGGTTTGAAATGCAATTTGATCGATCGCTTTGATAATACCCGAGATTTTTGCCGCCGATTCTGTGATGGCATGCATAGAGTTGGAGAGTTGCTCTCCTTTTTGGTATCCCGCTCTTGCCGAATCGTTTGCGTTTTTCGCCAAAATATCCGCTTGAAGTGCATTGTCGGTATTTTGCGTGTTGATCGCCGTGGATTCCTCTAGCGTCGCACTTACCTCCTCGACGCTTGAAGCTTGTTCGCTTGCACCCTGCGCCAAAGAAGCAGAAGAGGAAGCAACCTGATCGGAAGCAGACGTGATTTGCATAGCACCGTCACGAATAGAAGCAACGCTGTGAGTAATAGCACGGCTGATAGATCGGATAAGCGCCCAAGCAAAAATGATTGAAAAAATGATCGACGCAAGTGCAATCATCATAAACATATTTTTATAAGAACCCGATTTCTCTTTTGCGGTTGCATTTGTTTTATCAACTACGTCTTTATTGATGTCGTAAACATTTTGCAACGCTTCTGTCATCAAAGAGCGTGTTCCTCTGCTTGTTTCGACATAGGTAGTCATAGCACCGAAAAGCGCTTCAACTTTTTCTATATCGTCCGTATGGGAAAGTTCATCGATAACGTCTGCTTTATATGCGTCCGCATCGCGTTTCCACTCGGCATAATATTTTTCAAATTTTTTCCACTCAACGGCTTCTTCGGGTGTTTGCGGAAGAGGCATATAGATTTTGATCCCGTCTTCGATTCTTGCATACTCTTGTGCGATAATATCCGAAGCGTTTTTCAATTTTGCTTTATATTCACTATCCCCTTTAAGTCCGCGCACCCTGTTTTGTTGCACGATGACCCCTTGGATTCCCCCTCGAACTCTCCCCACGCTAATCAACGAAGGTACGCGGACATCCCCGATCTCCTCGATGTCACTTTGCCAATTTGCAGTCGCATTAAAACCCATCCAACCAAGAATAGCCAAAGCTACAACCAAAACACCCGTCAACAAAGTCAACTTCGTCTGTAATACCATATTGTCCAACCAATTCATCTTCTACTCTCCTGTTTAGTTTTGCTTTTGTTGTATCTGTTCAAGTGCGACAAGTTCGTCCGCTTCAAATAACTTCATTACGTCCAAAATCATTACGACGTTCTCTTCTACCTGCGCCATCGCACAGATAAAGTCGGTGTCTACATGGCTGCCGAATCTCGGAGGCTCGCTAAGGTGTGCGGCATCGATGGAACAAACCTCTTCGACTCTATCGACGATAAAACCTATATTTATCTTCTCCACCTCGACGATAATAATCGCCGTGTGCATATCCTCTTCGCGAGGCTCCATCCCGAAGCGTAAACGGGTATCGACTATGGGGATGATCGAACCGCGAAGGTTGATCACGCCGCGCATATAAAAAGGGGTTTTAGGAACATTCGTCACTTTCATCATCGCGATGATCTCTTTGATCTTATCGATGGCGATACCGTATTGCTCCTCGCCGAGATAAAATGTTAGATATCTCTCCCTGCGTGTTTGGAGATTCTCTTTGCTCATAATTAGACTCCTAAAATCATCTTGATAGATTTTACGAGTTTATCCTCGCTAAAGGGTTTGACCATCCAACCCGTAACTCCTATCTCTTTACCCGTCATCTTCATCTCGTTGGAACTCTCCGTCGTGAGGATAATGATAGGTTTCGTCGCATAACGCGCATCTGCTTTGATCTGACGCGACAAATCCAGACCGTTTAACTGCGGCATATTGACGTCGCTGATAAGCAGATCGAAATTCTCGCTTCCGTTTTGCAGTGCTTCTAAAAGCTCCATAGGGTTTAAATAGCTTTTAAACTCGATCTCTCCACTATTGATAATCCCCTCCAACGCAAGCTCCGCCGTTGCGACGATCGCTCTTGAATCATCCACCAAAATTACTCTTTTTGCCATGTAGTTTGTCTCCTTTTATATGTGTAGTTTAAAAAAATTCGAGATCGTTCTCGTCTTCAACATCGAGTTTTTTATCGCTGATAATCCCCTCGATCTGCATACAAGAACTAAAAAACGAACTATCCAGATAATGGATATCCGCCGTATCCTGCAAGACGAAAATATGTTCCCGCCACGAGCTAAGGTCGGTTCCCAAATGTTCCAAAAGCATCGCCAACGTTTTTAGTTTTTTGTTGTCTTGGCTGAGAACCTCCGCACTGTCTTTGATAAATGCGCTCAAAGAGGAGAGCGCATACGCCAATGCCGTAAATTCAAAGAGGTTATTAAGCGCCCTGACATAAACGTTTAGAACGTTGTTGGCAAAATCTACAAGGCTCTCTTTGGTTCCTTGCTGCTCTATAATGGCAAGCTTTTCGTGCCACTGCTCATCTAAGCTTGCAAGATCGAGAATCTCATCGAGTACGTCTCCGCCGATATCATCGACGTAATCGGCAGCACTCGTTTTATTTACGAAACTTTGGCGCAGCATATCTTTTTCTTTGCCTTCTACGATGCGAACCTCTCGAAACACCGCTTCTTGCATCTGCGGCGTTTCTTCAATGTGCACCTCTTGAATGGTTTGTACTACCTTCTCTTCGACCATCGGTACCTTTACCTCTTCTGCCTCCGCTTGTAGCGATTTTTCCAAACGTATACAAAAAATTGCATCCTGCACGATATATGCAACACCGTATTTTTCGAGAATCGCTATAACGTCCGACGTAAGCACTACCGCTTCGTTAAACTTTATCGTAAGGTAGAGCTCTTCATAGCTCTCTTCGATAATAATCGATACATTTTCCCCTTTTTTCATCGCTTTGCTCATTAACTTGTAAAAAAGTTCTATGATCGAATCGAATTTGTTACATGCCAAGCTCTCTTTGGTATTGCATTGCTCATACAGCCACATCCCGAAATCCATCATCGATTCCGAATCGATAATCGTAAAAATAGTACGGAAAGAACGGATGTCGGAGTTAAAAGGGTTGAGTGCTTCTTTGGCGGAGAGTGCTTGGAGTTCTCTTTTTTTGAGTCGCAATGCAAGCCCTATCGTTTGGAGTTTAAAGCGGATCAGCTCTTTGTCGATAGGTTTGTTGAGCCGATGTCACTCAGGTTTTTCTGCATCGCTTTGTCGGTCACGGCGGTTATAATCATGATGACCGTTTTGGGGAAAATGTTTTTGATCGTCCTCGATGCTTCAAAACCGTCCATTTTCGGCATCAAAACATCCATCAGAATAATATCGGGGTGCCATTGCTTCGCCATCTCTACGGCTTCTTCCCCGTCTTCTGCTTCTTGAATCTCAAACCCCTCAAGCCTTCTACATGCGGCTTTTAAAACTAAACGGTTATCGACTACGTCGTCTACGATGAGCACTTTTATTTTATCCATAAAGACGTGTTACCTCCCAATTTTTTCTAACGTTACCAACCGTTTTTTATCTCTTTAAAACAGAGTACAACTTTAAAGAATATATCAAATTTTTAGAATCGATACGATACTCATTTTTCTCTTCATCCAAACTTAGCGGTTTACTTTTCGTTTAGAGAAGAAAGTTTGCCCTAAGGAAATTACCGCAGCGTAACATCAATGTTTGACGAACCTCCTGCCGTTTTTCCCCGTGTAGTGTTTTTTAAAACAGCTTTGGCAGATGGTGTATTTGGAATTAAGCGGCAGGGGTGCGTCGCAGATGCGGCAGCGGGGCACGAAGTGGCTTTGCTGCAGGGAGTTTTCAATATATTTGTTGAGAATTCCGCGGTACTGCCTTGCGCGTTCTACGTCCAAAAAATACTCTTTAAAACGGTAGCTCAGCCACAAATAGAGCGAAATCTCTTTGACCATATCCTCCGAGCGCAAAAGTTCGTCGGATGTTTGGGCATGTTCCCCCATCAGCTGCGGCGGCACGTAAAGAACGGGCTGTTTTTTCTCCAGCGTTGCCACGTAGCCTTCAAACGCCCCTAAAAGGTAGGGCGATTTTAACGTCAGCGGGGCACATGCCAAGTGGTATTTCGTAGCGATGTCCAGATCGTAATTATCCACGATCAGGGCGGCTTCGCTCATATCGTCAAGATTGGTCGCGCGGAAAGGTCCGCTAAACTCCATATTCTCGACAAAGAATTTCAAAATCACGCTCAGAGAGTTCTCCTCTAAAATGCCGCTGACAAGCTTGATATGCTCTAGGTTTGCCATCACTTTAAAGGGTACCGCGATCATCCGATCGGGCTTTTCGTAGATTTTTTTGATCCTATCGAGCACCTCCGCCGAGAGAGCACCCACGAACCCCTCTTCATTAAGCCCATAGCGCCCCGCGCGCCCGGAAATCTGGTGCACTTCTGAGGGGAAAAGGTTGCGTTCGGTGATCCCGTCGAACTTGTCCGCTTTGGAGAACAGGATCGTCTTGATCGGCAGATTCATCCCCATGGCGATCGCATCGGTCGCGACGAGTATCTGCGTCTCTTTGGCACGGAAACGGCGTGCCTCTTCGCGGCGCACCTCGGGGGAGAGGTTGCCGTACACAACGCTCACGTCGAAAAAGCGCGCGAAATTTTGTTTGAGTTTAAGAACCTCTTTACGGCTAAAGGCGATGATCGCCGTTCCCGGCTCTACATCTTTGGCATGTGTGTAGCCCTCCAAAAGCGTAAGGGGGTTTTTACGTTCAAACTCCACGATCTCAAGCTCTTCGCCCAGATACTCCGCGAGTGCCACGATGGCGTCTTTTGCATTGGAAGAGCCCGTCATTATGATCTCTTTTGCGGGGGCGCCTATGATGGCGTTTGCCCACGCCCAGCCGCGATCGCGGTCATCGATCATCTGCACTTCGTCTATAACACACACATCCACGTCCACGTCGAAATTGAGCATCTCGATGGTGGAGCTGATATGGGTCGCTTCCTCATCGAGAAGCTGCTCCTCCCCCGTTATCAACGAGGCGGCGATGCCGTTTTCGCGGAGCGTCTCATACCCCTCCAGCGCCAAAAGACGCAGGGGAGCTAGGTAGTAGCCCGTATCGGCGTTTTGGAGTTTTTGCATCGCTTGGTAGGTCTTTCCGCTGTTGGTGGGACCGATATGCAAAATCAGTTTACGGCGCAGATTGCGCGCAAGGGGAAAGAGGTTTTTAAAATCGCGGATAGTGCGCGCCAAAAGCGCTTCGCGTTGTTTTTTTATAAGCTGTTCATGCACCGTATGGATAAAAGTTTTAAGAATCTTACGAGAGAGTTTTGAAGAGATATGAAGATTCTCGGGCAACATGCCAAGCAAAATATCGTACACCTTGGCATAAAGCTCCTCCTCTTTAAAATGCAGCAGCGTTGCGTACTCGCCGCACTGGCTTACCAGCGCATCGAGGTCGGTTAAAAAGGTGTCGGTATGCTCCTCTTTCGCCGCATAGATCACATCGGTAAAATCAAGCTCCTCCCCTTTCCAGATATCTTCCAAAAGGGAGTTCAGTTCGACGTGAAGCTCTAAAATATAATCGATCTCCTTATTGGAGTGGGGAAGCTTGAGGCGATCATCGATTCGCAGCAAAAGCTCCTCTTCGTGCATCTCAAACCCTCGGATATCAAGCTCTTTGGCGATAATGCGCTCAAGGCATGCGGTTTTTAAGAGAGGGTATTTGAGTTTTGTTTTGGGAGGCGAGGCACGAAGCGCATGGGTAATATCTTTGTGCTCCAAATAGGGGTGTGGATCTTTAAGCGCGGCGATAAAGGCGTCGATCTCCTTTTGTTTGCGCGCGATCTCGATGGCGATATCGTCCTCCACGATCCCTTTAAGCTGATCAAGCGGGGTGATCTGCAAAAAGTCGTACTCGTAACTCTTTGTGGTGAGCGTAAGGATTTTATGGAACGATTCGCCGTAGAGGGTGTAGCGAAACGAAGCGTTAAACTCGAACCGATCGTCAAGGTCGAACGAACCGCTAAGGAGACGCTCTATCTCTTTTTTCTTCAGATCGAAACGGATATGTGCGAGTTTGGATTCCACCTTCTCGATAGTGATCTTTTTGGAACGCACGTCGGTAAACGCCTCGTGAAGCAACACGCTCTCTTGGTGGGTTGCACCGAGTTCGTCGATCATCTCTTGGATTTTATGCTCTTTGTCGACGTTGATCTCTTTGGGCGCGCCCGACTTATAAAAAGCGCCGTCGTTTTTAAAAAAATGGTAAATATCCTGACGCAGCGCAACGTCTCCATCGGACCACAACTGCCGCAAGGTGCGCACCAAAGACTTTTTACCGTGGTCGACGTCGTAAACGCCTAGGGTATGTACAAGCTCGCTGAGCTTTTGGGAGCTTACGCGCTCCACGCCCACGTCAAACGGGTCGCCGTC
>Ga0265294_10005808_pt1 | contig 14985 bp, 11 predicted proteins | sample MunlanPumphouse3_FD_192504 | JGI IMG/M metagenome (GOLD analysis project Ga0265294, IMG submission 192504) | Groundwater microbial communities from a municipal landfill in Southern Ontario, Canada - Pumphouse #3 | ecosystem: Environmental > Aquatic > Deep subsurface > Groundwater | place... | reverse complement strand
CCAAAACAGGCAAAAATGTTGTGCGAGCATCCCTGCTTGCACTAAAGACGGACTTGACTTGCAACGAGAAAAGCGAGTGTGAGTCAAGACCGGACAAAAAACATTATTATAATAAAATATTTTCTTATACATATCTATGTAGTTTTTATTCTATTATAAATCATAAATGAACCACAATTTACTTAATCATTTAAAATAAAAATATCAAATAAAAGCAATATATAAAACTTATTTTATTTATACTTTTGTTTATTGTCGTAAATAAAACATGTAGAAAAATCTTAAATTACGAAATATCAGACACTTAGCTATCAACAAAATGAACATTTATAGCAAGTGACCTACAGGAGACCTACAGGAAGCAACGCCTCCTGTAGGTCTCCTGTAGGTATGCTATATATTTCAAGTAGTTAAGTAGTAAAAATCATAGCGACTGTAACTTTATAAAATGAAAACAAGATTAAAGTAAACGCAATTTCATTAATAGATATTAATTTATAATTGTAAATATACATAATAAAAAATTGTTGAATAATTTCAAATATTGTTCTACGAGCTTCCGGCTTGTAGGAAGATTATAAATTGCTATTCTTATAGTTAAGAAATTTTTAATGAAAGCAAGATGTGCTCACACAAAAAAATTATTCAATAGTCTTATAAATATTCTAACCTTATTCTATTATTTCATTAATCAAAATTTCCATATCAGTTTTGATTCTTAACTGTAAAGCAGGTAAAATCTTCTTAATATAATCAATATGCTTTTCTTTGTTTGCAACATCGCTCATATAACATAATCCTGAAACAATTGATTCTATAGAATAAGGGTCAACATAATGTAGAGCAGGTCCTGCAACCTCAGGAATAGAAGTGATATATGAAGCTAAAACCGGTTTTCCCCTATATAATGCTTCCAAAACAGGCAAGCCATAACCCTCACTTTTTGAAGTAAAAAGTAAAAAACTACATTGCTTAAACATATCAAAAAGAACCGATTTTTCAACATAATCAAAATGCTTTACCCATTTATCAATAATCACTAAATCTCTTTTTGTAAAATACTTACGAATTTCTTTTTCCTTTTTTTCATCCATACCGGTTGTATACAAGAAAAAATCATTGGGGTTAAATTGTTTAAACTGACAAAAGGCTTTGAGTGTTCTTAAATAGTTTTTTTCCATTCTGTCTCCACTTACAAATAAAATAAACTTTTCATTAAACTCTATTTTAACATCCTGATCATCAAACAATATATCCTGATAATAAAAGCTAATATTCTTAGCAGAAACATATTTTACAATCTGTTGCAATGAATAATTGGAGACTGTAAAGATTTTATCACAATAACCCAAATATTTTCTAAGATAATATTTATAAGCCATTTTCTTAATTTTATCTTTAAAACAGTCCAAAAATAAAAAATTCTTAATTGCCAAATCTGCATTACTATATTTCTCAACAAATAAGTCTAAAGGTCGCAAACCATGAATAGTTAAATATATCTTTAGATTCGGATTTTTATCTTTAAGTGTTTTTAAAATCTTGAATTCACCCACGCTCAGTAATGGGATGAATATAACAGCATCATCAGGGAAATAATATTCTATTAGCGATTCTTTAATCTTTATCACTTTACTTTTTGAATGGTTAAAGATTTTTTCTTCATCTGTACCAACAGCTTTGTGTTCTTCATGCCATAAGATATTTAAAGAAAAATTTTCTGTTTTTTCTTGCAATAAAAGTGTAATCTTTTTGGCATAATTTCCACCTCCATGTATCATCTTATGCCTATTCATACCCATCCAGGTGAAATCTACATAAATATTCTTCATCAATACTCCGATTCTACAAGTACTTTTTTATGGTCAGATACCTATTTGCCCAGGTATTTTCTTTAGCAAACTTGATATTTGTTTCTTTGTTAAATTCTTTATTCTTAATAGATAAAAGAATTTTATCGCAAAAATCATCTTTATGTTTAGCAATATATGCCGGGCTATTTATAAATTGCATCTCTCTAAAATCTGTTGTTACTACATTTAAACCTAAACTCATATATTCATAAAGTTTCACAGGAGTTATTGAATTTGTAAAACTATTAATCTTAAATGGGATAATCGCTACATCGCTATGATACAAATAATCAGGAATTTCAATGTATGGTTTTACACCTAAAAGCTTGACATTACTAAGTTTTTTTAAACACTCAACATCTGTTTTAACCGGTCCTATGATATAAAAATCAATATCTTTTAGCATTTTTGCACTGTACTCTACAAGTTCAACATCCAACCATGAAGCAAAAGCTCCCACAAATATACATTTTTTCCGTTGGGTATCAGTAAAATCTTCAGGCAATCGATATTCATCTCTAATAAAGTTTTCTAACTCCACTCCATTAGGTAAATATACTAAATCTTTCCTAATTTTTTGCTTTTTCTCTAACAAATCCATTGAGGTTACAAAGACAATATCTGATTTTTTTATTATGTCATTTTCAAAATAATTATAATTATCATAAGCAGCATCTCTCAATGTTTTATCGTCATTACATCTGTAAAACATTTTTTTATACTTTACCTTATCCTTTAGATAATACAATCGCATATTATTCATAAATAAGACATCTACATTATCAAAACTATGTTTTTTAAGCTTTGACTTAATATTTGGCATACACAAATCAACACTTAACTTATGAAACAATTTTGTGTTAAAAAGTTTCTGCTGCCCTGCAATTACTAAAGAATGTGGACAATATACTCTTAAATTCTTTTCTACTTCCTGAAAATTATTTTTATGAGCTGTTTTTCTTATGTAATACTCTTCTTTATCCTTTAACAAATATAACTCATTATACGGTGGTGTCAACCATAAAACCTGATTACCATCTTCGGCAAGTTCTCTACCATAATGCTGACTCCCTATCTTGACAATGCTATTTATATAATCACAGTCTTCTAACATTAGTATCTTTAACATTTATTCTCCGATTTCTTGAATTTTAAGAGTAAAGGTTTTAAAAAATCAATATCGCTTTGCTTTACAATTAATAAGTTTTTGAAAGATATCTTTGATAATATCTTAAATTTATTTAAGTGATATACAGCTCCTGTTAGATACGCAAGAGTTGTTGCTATAGCTGCACCATAAATAGTAAACTTTGGAATTAACAGAAAATTAAAAATAATATTTACAGCAGTTATTAATATACTAGAATAGGTATTAACCTCAATCATATCTTTCGCAATAAAATATGACGATAAGATTTTAGAATAACAAAACAAGATAACTCCCGGTAATAACAATAAAAATGGATATATTGAAGGTCTAAACTTCTCAGAAAAGACTAGGGGAATCAAATAAAAAGAAATTACTGCAAGAGTAGTAAATATGAATATTAACGAAAAACTTAGCAATCTAATAATTTTTGCTACAAAAAACTCATTTTGTCGTTTATTAGCAATCTCTAAATATACTACTTGCTTAATTGAATTTGGGAAAATCCATATTTTTTCAGCCAAATTTACCGCCAAAGTGTAAATCCCTATTTCATAAAACCCAACAAACATTTTTAAAATAAATAAATCTACTCTATACGTCATAAATGTCAATAAATTGTTTGTATATACTTTAAATGCATCCTTAAAAATTTGCTTATAAGTATATTCATTATCAATAACTTGATATTTTTTGCGTAATATAATGTAAACAATGTAAAAAAAACCGAATAAATTTATAAAAATAAAGGCATAAAGAATTGTTATTAAACTCAGATTCTTGCATAAATATAATACAAAAATCATGATTAAAAAACTACTTTGCTTCATTATCTCAATAATTTGAAACTTTTTTATGTTATCCAATGCGTAAACTGCATTATGAAAAACACTATTTAACAAGTAAGCAAAATAAAGAAAAATACTTATATAGATTAAATTCCTATCAATATTTGTTGGTAATTTTGAGAAAAAGGATAATCCTAACAAACATATAAAAATTGATATGGGAAATACAAAACGTAAACTCTTTCTTATATAATACCTCAAATCAACCTTTTTTTGTGCCAATTTTATCTCTAAAATACCGGGAACTCCAAAACTCAAAACTAAAACTAAAGTTGAAACTACAAGCATAATATACCTATATTGTCCATAATTCTCAGGTCCTAAAAACCTACTTAAAACAACTGATACAATAAAAGTAAAAGTAAACAAACTAATGTTGATTAAAAAAGTAGATAATAATTTAGCTGATATTTTCATTACTCAATGATAGTACATAAACAAAGGATAAAACCGTCCAATAAAGATAAATTGACCTTATGTTACCCGGCAAAAAATTTGAAAAAGTAAAGTAAATAACTAACCAAAAAATAAAGAACTTCATTCTGTTATTCAATTTATCATTTCTAATCATATAGAATAATGGCAAAAAAACTATCAACGATAAACTAATTAAACTTATCAAACCTTCGCTATTTGTTATCTCAAAAAATAAACTATGTGGGTTATTGTCTTTTGAAAAGGTTTTTTTTTTAGCATGAGATATACTTCTTTCAAAGTTACCAATACCTTTACCAAAACCTCTAGTTTCTATTGCATTCATTACACTAAGAGTGTAAAGTTCTTTCCTGACATCCATTGAACCTAACAATGGGGATTCTATTTCTTTTCCAAAAGAAAAAACATGGTTATTTATATGCCGATTAAAGATAAAGCCAACAGCAGGAAATTTATGTATCAACAACAAAGTTGAGAAAATTATTATCGTAAATATTGATATTTTAAATATTAAGCTTGTTCTTTTGTATATATAATATAACATAACAGGAAAATACATCAACAAAGCAAGCCTTGCTCCTTGAGCAGCAAAAATTATAAAAACAACCACTATTAGTACATCTGATATTATTTTGTAATATTTCTTATAATCATAAAATAAAAAAGGAGTACAAAGCATTAATACTGCTGCAAATGAATTCTCATTATAAAAAGCACCTGTTGGAGTAAATGACAGATACTGATATCTTTTGGAGGTTGGGAAATGGTGTAAAGATAACATTTCCCAAAAAGCAACCAAAACATTAAATAACAATAGAAACCAAATCATTCTATTAAAAAATAAGATTCTTGATTTAGTATTAATAAATTGCGTAAGAGAATAAAAAATCAATAGATAAACAAATCTATAATATAAGTTTATTATAGCTATACTTTGATTATAACTCCAAAAAACTGTAATACAACCATAAAACAACCAAAGGCTAAAAAGAAAATATGCAAGATTATACTCTTTTTTGTATTCAAAGGGAATATACTTTATAAACTGAAGAAATATGATAAGTAGAAAAGTTACTAAAGGTAAGTAAAAAGTATACCTTAAAGGTCCAATAAATAAAGGTATAAATTGAAAAAAAGTACTTAAAGTTATTAGAACAAGTATTAATAAATCACTTTTTCCCTTAAGATAGCTTTTTACCTGAAAAGATTTTTCCATACAGCTTTTATCTTTACAATGTCATCGTTAGGCATTAACTTAACAAATAATATCAAAACTGATGAGAATAACATTGAGACGAAGAATGTTACAATACAGATTAAAGCTCTTTTGGGAGAAGTTCTATATCCTGATAATTTAGGATAATCGAGAACTTCAAACATATCTCTACTATCAATCTCATCTATTCTGGCTAATTCATACTGTGGATATATTGTTTTAAGAATAGTTTCTAATAACTCTAACGCATAAACCTTTTGCTGGATTGTAAATAGATGAGTATTTGAACTGTTTAAAGATAAAAGATACGGTAAATCTTTATTATCTACTTCAAACTTTTTAAGTATTTCAGTTATGCTTTTGTTTTTTTCTTGTAAATTTTTATGCTGAATGGAATTTGGCAAAACTCTACTAGTATAATTCAGTTCAATTTCATTAATAAAGTATTCATTTAAAACAACACTATAATTAGATAAACTTGCCTTTGCTTGCTCAACAATATCTACAATATTATTATTTTCCTGATAAACTTTTAATTCTTCTGATAAAACTAAAATATTCTTTTCAATCTCATTTATACGCGTCTCTAATAGCTCTTTTTTTTGTTTCCCTAAATTACTTTTATTGTCTTGAGCATATTCAATTAGTTCATTTAAGTAAAAATCTGCCATTTTCTTTGACATTTGTTTGTCTTTTGTTGTCAATATAATGGTCATAAAAAATGTATCTTCATTAAGATATATTTCAAGTATCTCTTCGTGTAAGCTTTTAATTGCTGTATCAATAACTTTTAAGCTATCCTTGTCAACAATATTAAAATATGAGACTAAATCAAACTCTTTTATTGCTTTTTTTGAGATTCTGTTTGTTTTTAATACCGCAGAATACTTTAATGACTTTCCCTTAACAGAACCTGATCCTTCAAGTCCAAGACCATCAAATAATGAATTTGTTAAAGAAAAATTATCAGCATTATCAATTATATCAACAGTTGCACTTGAAGACCATTTTTCATCTACAACAAGAGAATATGTTATTGCAATAATCGACATTATAAGTGTAAAACATATAATGATTTTTTTATTACTCACTAGAATTAAACATAAATCTAATAAGTCTATTTTCTTTGTATTCATGATTTACCTCATATAACTTTAAATTAATAATCTAAATGTATAAAAAAATCGCAATCTATTTGTGTCAAGCTAAAACAGCTACTCTTTAATAGAATTATAAAAAAGTAATAATTTTTCTGCAAAATTTTCCTGAACAAAATATTGAGCTTTGTTTTTATATAACTCCAAATTATCAACAACATTTTTTGCTGTTTTATTTAAGTCGTCTTGATCTCTTGCTTTAAAACAAAGAGTTCCTTTTGGACGAGGACAAACATCACTAGCTATTACAATTTTTTTTAAGCTTAAAGCTTCTGATACTGAGATGCTATATCCGTCAGTATTCGTTGGTCTTAAAAAAATATCTGAAATACTAAGTAAAGCAGGATAACTAATACTTTCATTAATAATTACCATATGTTCATTAATTTCATAGTCATGAATTTTCTCTTTTAAGGAATTATAGTAACTTTCATCTGTAACTGAAGTTAATACAAAAATAAAACACAAATCTTTTACCCCACAATCAATTAAAAATTTAACTAAATTAATAGACATATCCAATCCATATAAATCTTGAGTTTTATAAAAGGCCAGTCTTGAAGCATTCGCTGTTAACAAGATTTTGTATTTATCTCGAAGCTCAATTATTTTTTTAGGCAATAAAGAAATCGTTAACTCTTTATTTATTGGAGCAATGTATGCCGGTATGTTAATAATTTTTTTTTTATCAACAAAAACAAAATCGCTTTCACTATTAACAGCAATAATTTTATACACAGCACTTACATACTTTTTAAAAATCATTCTTCTTAAAGGCGATAGTTTTAGATATTTCTCTTTAAATCGATTATTATGAATAGTAAGAATAACTCTTTTATTAAAGACTTTTATCAATAATAACAACATTAGATGCTGTTTATATGCTAAGACTTCATGTAAATGAATTATTTCTTTTTTAAAATTTATACAATCAAAAAAAAAACTTAAAAAAGTCTTATTAAAATTTGGCTTATAATTATAAAAATCATATTCAAACTTCTGTTCATCTAAAAAGTCAAGTAATCTAAAAATATGTATTGATAAACCTCCATAAGGAGGAGGAATGAAACCTAATATTTTAAACTTTTTCTTATCAAGCATAAATACTCCTCTTAAAAATCAATATTTACTATATTGTTATCTGACAGAAGTTTAAAAGATATTCTCTTAGAGTGATTTCTTGTCCCATAAGAGTGAGAAACAAAAATATCCTCAATATCATACTCTATATCACATGAAAGTTTTATTCTGACATCATTATTTGTTAGCACTAATGATTTTTGAAAAGTATCAATAGTAACATTTTGATGCAAAATAAAATTGATGCACGACGGAATTCTGTTATTATCTTTTTCTAAATATAATAACTCATCGAAAATCCTGACATTGTTTTGTGAAATATTTACTGATCTCTGATGAATAATCCCACATTTCTTTAAATAACCAAAATGTCGTCCAGTAAATAAATCTTCTTTATATGACAAGCATTCTGCAAATGTCTCTTCTTGCATAAAAAATAACAACTTTGGGAAAAAATAATTTTGTTCTATATTATCTACCATTAAGGTATTATGTGACTTTGTTGACTTAAGCTCATTTCTCGCCAAATAATCAGAAGTATAAACATAAGAACCCGGATCAATAAAAAAGTCTTTACCTTTTATGCTTAGTTCAATACTAAGCTGATCATTATGACTATGCATACCTTTTCCTCTTAAAGCTAATTGTCCACATCGAATAAAACAATATACATTATCATTTCTTAGTAAATAATAACCTCCGTCAGTATATGCTTTTGAAACTAAACTAACGTTAATCTTGTCATGAGTAATGGCTCTAAAAATATAACTTTCCTGTTTATTCTTTTGCCCAAAATACCTAAAATCATCTCGATTAAAGTATTCTCCTGCCAGCGACAAAAGATAATTAAAGTCTTTAGGATTCCTATTATAATAACTCGACAAAATTACATACCTACCATCATCAGAATCACCTATAAAAGGAGACAATCCGTTATCCTTTTGAATATTCATTATAAAATCACACATTCTTTCTAAACGCTTATTAAAAGATTCAGATAAAGATATGCCATTTAAATTACATATAATTGTAGTTTGCAAAAACATCTCTGTTATCAATTTATGATAAGAAGTTGATCCTTCATAACTAGTACCATCTTCATTAACCTGAGCTTGCATTTCCTTCTCAAGGTTTAGAATTCCGTGATTAAACCATTGATTTGGCTTACTAAAGAAACCAAATACCTTCAAATCTTTAAAATATTTACCTAGTATCACTAACGCAGATAGTTCAGCTATCAAGTGATTATTATTATACCTATCTTTATTTGTTAAATTATTATAAACAAATCTACCATGCAGAAAAAGGACTTTATTAAATTTTATCCAAAAGTGATTATCAATAGTTGAATCGGTTTTAAATAACTCGTAGGCTACAGTTAAATTAACTGCTCTTATCGCAACTTCCATTGCACATGTCCAATTTACAGAATATTCATATGGGTTTTTTTCAATCCAATCGGTAAATTGTGCAACAAACTCATCTGAGTACTTTTTATCCTTACTGAGTAAAAAGCCTTTACCTAAACAAACTAAATGCTGAAACCTTGACATTTCCCAAGGAATTTTCACATCTGAATTATCTTCCAGGTTACAAATCTTAATATCTTTATAAAATTTATTGTGCCATTGAAAACAAGAAAAAAAATCTTCATTCCAATTGATTTTTGCATCTAATTGTATTTCTGCTAAATCTAAGATTTTAAAAACATGACTACTAACCTTATCAGCTTCTTCTATCACTTTTTCTTTTAATAAATTATTAATTATAAACGACTTATAAGTATCCTTTACTTCGTCATGAAAAAATGAATTCATATCTGACTTGAAATTCTTAAAATCACCAAACAAAAAAGAATCATTGAACAAATATATGTAATATCTTCTAAAAAAGAAATAAACGCTTTCTTTTGATTTTCTAATAAGTTTTTTTATAATTATATGTAAAGGGAGTCCTTTAATCTTAATTAGTTTTTCTTTTAAAAACATATATATCTATTCTCATTTCTTTGATACTATGATATTTTCAGAATTATTTTTGTCAAGAGAAAAGGCTGCCTTAGCAGCCTTATTATTTCATTATTTAATTTTTAGTATCTTTTTTGTTTTATAGTTATTGTGTTCATTGAGCATTCTGGCAAAATATACTCCTGCAGGCACTGTTTTAGAGTTATAATCTTTTCCGTCCCATTGCACTTTATTACCTTTAAGGGTATTTATCTTTTGTCCTCTTATGTTAAAAATCTCAATAGTTCTTTTCTCATTAAGAGATTTTTCATTATTAGTAAGTTCAAAATTAATCTGATCATTAAAAGGATTTGGGTATGCATTAATCTCTTTTAATTGAGGGACAACTGTATCGACAAGGCTTGTATTTATCTGGTTCATAACCATAGCACTTGCCCCAATACCAAGATTTATTTCATCAACTAATTGTTTACTATAATCATAAATTTGAAATTTTGATGAACCAACCCAATCACCGGGATTTAAAACATAATAGTATGACTCATCATAAATCAAATGTGATCCTCCTGCAAAAGCCGGATTAGAAGCATCATTAACTATATCATAAGATTCAATATTATAACTTAATAATCCGGAACCAAAGGCATCACCGACATATACTAAATCATCAATACCGGGCTGTATAGTTGTTAAAAATGAAGAAATAAAACTTATTGTATGTATTACTTGACCGGTATTAACATCTACGATAAACACAGATCCCTTAATATCATTATAATTTCCTGTACACATTATATGAAGGAATTGATTATTAATGTAAATAATACCTTGAGGGTTAGTACCTACTTCAATTTCAGTAATTTTTGTAAAATTATTCAAATCAATTAAAGCGACTTTACCTATAGAATAATTAGGATATTGCACACCGGTCAAGGTAACATATAATTTATCATTTACAATAATCATAGCTTCAGGTCCAATTCCTATTTCCATACTATCTGATACTTGACTATTACTTAAATCAATTTTGTATAATTTATTAGTCATCATTCCGGTAACATAAGCAAAATCTTCATAAAATATAATACTCCACGGATTGGCTGAATCTTCCAACTCTATTATTGCTATATTCTCTCCGGTATTAACATTTATCACTTGTATTTCATTATCTCCTGAATTAACAACATAAATCTTATCGTCATAGATTTTAATATCGTTACCATACATACCTATTTGGCTAAAGTTATTATTTGCAGTAAAACTTGTCAAATCTACTTTCCCAATTGTTTGACTATTTGCATTTACAACAAACATTTCTTTCCCGAACAAAAAGCTTATACTAACTAATACAAGCATAAACAAAAAGACCTTTTTCATCTTTTCCTCCTTATTTTTTATAATAATTTAAAATTTAACTGGATTTCCCAATTTCTTCCCGGTTCAGGAGTATAAGGGAAATTCTGATATTTTTTATCAAAAACATTATATAACGAATAAACAATTTGAGTTTTAATCTTACCAAAATTTAAAGAAAATGATGTACCGGTATTATATATCTCATATCCTTTAAGTGGTTTTATTAATTGGTCTCTTGTACTCCATTGTTTTCCTTGAGCGATATAACTAAAACTTTGAGAAAAATTATAAAGATTTAAATCAAGACTAATATTCCAATTCCAAGAGGGAGTATAAACGATATACTTACCATAAAACTCTGAATCTTTAGAAACATCCCGAGCTATAATCCTTGTATAATTTGCTTTAATTGTTTGATTTTTAAGAAAAGTATAGGATCCGTAAGCTTCCCAATTTTTTATTTCGGCGTCTTGAACATTACCAGGCTTCCAACCTTGATTTGACCTATACCAAAAGATTAGATTTTTAGTTTGATTCTTCCATATTGCTACACCAATAGAAGGATTAGTTTTAGCATTTGCTTCTACTCTCCAACCTATTGATTCTTCGGCTTTTAAGTCTGGATTGCCATTAGTTTGAGAATCTCCTTTCCAATACAAATCATAAAATGAGGGTACGGTATATGAGGTTCCCAAGCTGGATTTAATCTCAAAATCTATTACCGAATAGACTTGATTATTAAACTCTAATCTCCATGAAAGATAATCATCTAAATCACTATGATTATCATATCTTGTACTCATAACTAATTGAGGAACTACATAATATAAATCTCTCATTATCTTAAAAGAAGAAAAATATGAATTTATTTGATGAGACAACTTATCAATCGAGTTAAGATTATACAACAAATCATTATATTCAAACATACTTTCTTTATATTCATTACCAATACTCAAACTAAAATCATAATCAGCAATGTTTTTATCAGTATTCAATATTGTTTTAATACCATAATTTGTTGAAAGGTTTTCATCTATGGCATAGTAAAATCCAACAGGTGCTTGAGTATTATCATAAATGGATTTTTGTTTTGAATGATATAATTGGCTTTCAATATTTAAAAAATTCAATTGTAATGAATAATAAAGTGCATTATTTATATTTTCCCCTTTTTGGGAAGCTTGTCTGTACATTGACAAATAATTTACAGGACCCGGTAATTGTTTATAAAATTTCTGATACCTAAAATTATAAATAATCCTACTATTATTTAATCTATAATTAACATCAGCTGATAAATTATAAATATTTTTATCATTATATTCTCGTAAATATTTTTTATCTCGATACTCATATTCAAAATCATTGTCAGCTCTAATCACAGAATTATTAATTAAAATTTTTAAATTATTTACAACAAAATGTAGATTTATATTTTGTTTATATGCATTGTATGATCCAATAGATTGACTCCAAGAAAAATTATTCTGTTGTTGTCCTTTTATAGAATTAATTATTATCATCCCGGCAATACCACCTGAACCTGTCTCTACAGAAACATTGTTTTTCACAATTTCAATAGATTCAATTTGATTAATCGGCATATTAGATAAATCAACTTCTTGCCCGGACGGATTAAGAATTATATTATCCCACATAATGATTGTATGTTTTCCTTTATGTCCTCCGAGAGAAATACTTTGTTTTTCTCCGGAAAGCTTTATACCCCTTACATCAAACTCAGGAATGTCTTTAAGTAAATCACTCACTGCCGAATATGATTTATTAAGTGATTTTACCTCAATTCTTTGAGTAACTGTATTTAATCTAAAGTTAGTATCTTCTGCTTGAGTTTTAACAATAAATTCTTCTGTAACAATAGGATTTTGTAGTAATTTTATATAAGGATGAGTATATAAATCTGAAGCCTTAACTTTGGTTTCACTAAAACCTAATCTATAAAACCTTATGATTTCATTATCAACTAGTCTATTAAATATAATTAAGCCCAAACTGTCTGAAACAGTAGAAAATTCTTCACCTTGAGCTGCGACATAAGGAATTGGCCTATTATTTTCATCAGTAACTTTTATAGTCAAAGCATTAAGAGGTAAGCTACAAAAAAGAATTAAAATATATAGATATCTCATTTTATCTCCGGTTTATAAACAATATTATTAACTTTTGTATAGGGATTTTGGATATAAGCAAAATCCATCTCGAAAATTTGATTTAGATATTTTTCATTAAAAACGTTCTTTGCACTACCTTCTGCATAGACTTGACCTTCTTTTACAAACACAATTTTATCAGCAAACTCAGCAGATAAATTTAAATTATGAGAAACCATTACGATAGTCTTTTTTTGTTCTTGATTTATATGTCTTAGCATTTGTAAAATCTCAATCTGATGATTTATATCCAGACTTGACAAACTTTCATCCATTAAAATACATTTTGTATCTTGAACTAATGCTCGAGCTATCAAAACTCTTTGTTTTTCTCCTCCACTTAATTGATTAAAATAACGATTCATAAATTTTGTCAAATCAAGCAATTTGATATATTTTTTGACAAGCTCATAATCTTTATCTTTGTAATTTGCTAAAAATTCCATCCACGGGTATCGACCCATTAGCAAAAATTCTTCCAATTTATAATCAAATTGCAAATGAAACTCCTGCGGAATAAAGGCAATTTTTTGAGCTAATTCTTTTTCTTTCCATTGATTAATAGAAATACCATCTATGAAAATATCACCTTTGTCTATTGCTAATATCTTATTTATTGTTTTTAAAAGAGTTGTTTTTCCTGCTCCATTTGGACCCAAAATAAAAGAAAAATCTCCTTCACAAAAACTTGTTGACAGTCGATTTAATACTTTATTGTCAGCATAGCTCATTTCTATATCTCTAATATCTATCATTTATCTCTCCTTGATTTAAAAATTTTAAAATAAATTTATTTATATCTAACTATATTCCAGATAATTACTCACAATCCAAAAAAATTATAAAAAAAATCTTTACAAAAAAGCTTGCTAATTCCTACTTGTTTACTATGTTATATTAGAAAGGAGGAATTAATGCAAATAACTACAAAAACTGAATACTCACTAAGAGCTTTATGTGAGCTTTGTTTCAGAGAAAAACCTGTTTCTCTTAGAATTATTGCGGACACTCAAAGGCTTCCTCTAAAATATTTAGAACACCTTTTCCGTGATCTCAAAAGTAATGACATTGTCAGAAGCATATCAGGAGCAAAAGGTGGATATATACTTAACAAAAATGCTGAAAATATAACATTATTTGATATTTTACAGGCTGTAGAAAAAGAAATCTCTCCTAATCCTTGTGCTTGTTCTTTAGATACACCCTATTGCATAGGATTACCTTGTAAATTTCATGATGTTTGGGAAAAAATTAACCTTCAAATCTTTGAATATTATAAAAAAATAACTCTTTCAGAAATCTGTAAAGAGATAAAGGAGTAAATAATGCAAAGAATTTATCTTGATAACTGTTTAACTTCCAAACCTGACCCTCAGGTTGTAGAAGCTATGATGCCATACCTAACAGACCATTTTTATTTCCCCGGTAATTTTATTAGTACCGGATCATTAGCTAAAAAGGCAATCAGTGATTTTAAAAAGACTATCGCTCAATCTATGAATGCAGAAGAGCAAGAAATACATCTTACTTCAAGTGGTACAGCAGCAAATAATGTCGGCATAAAAGGTTACATTATGGCAAATGCCGATAAAGGTGGACACATTATATGTTCGGAAATCGACTACCCTGACATCCTGACAAACGCAGCCTTTTTTGAAGAAAGTGGCTTTGATGTTACATATCTCGGTGCTGATAAAGACGGTTTAATAAACTTAGATGAACTTCAAAACGCAATCACAAATGAAACAATCT
>Ga0265294_10005807_pt1 | contig 14986 bp, 12 predicted proteins | sample MunlanPumphouse3_FD_192504 | JGI IMG/M metagenome (GOLD analysis project Ga0265294, IMG submission 192504) | Groundwater microbial communities from a municipal landfill in Southern Ontario, Canada - Pumphouse #3 | ecosystem: Environmental > Aquatic > Deep subsurface > Groundwater | place... | reverse complement strand
GCCGCGCGGCGGGCTTAATCGTAATCGTAATCTTAATCCTCCCTTGCATCCCTTGGCGCGTTGATTCACAGACTCCCGACACAGGCAAAGTGATCAATGCGCCGACATCGTGGGTGAAAGGCCGTAAAGACAAGAAATTAGATGCGTCAGCCCTGCTGGTGTGTTTTAGATCCGTGTGTTTTAGATCCGTTGACTTTCTTGCCCCATAGGCTTAAACTTGCTTTAAGCCATACGGTAAAAAGGAAGGGTATATGGATACGCTGATAGCCATGCAGGATATACGTTCCGGCCTCGCTTCGATCGCCGACCGGGCCGCTTCGGGGGAGTCGTTCATTGTCGTGCGCAACTCACGGCCGGCCTTCCGGATCATACCGCTTGACCAGTCCGTGGCGGTTCCCGGCTGCAAAACGAAGTTGCGCGAGGTGCGCGAGCGTCTGGCTGACTATCCTGTACGCAAGGGCGAGCTTTCGCCCTGTGATCTCGACGCTGTCATCCGTGAGGTGCGCAAACATCGTAAGGCCCACGCATGAGGCTCGTCTGCGATACGAATGTTCTCGTTTCGGCGCTGATCTGGAGGAATTTCTTTAAGGACGCGCCATGACATTCATCCACACAGCCGACTGGCAGACCGGGAAACCGTTCGCGGGCATCGGGGACGCGCACAAGCGGTCGCTGGTGCAGCAGGAGCGGATCGAGGCGGTCAAGCGCATCGGCGGCGTCGCGCAGGAGCACGGCGCGGCGTTTGTGCTGGTCGCGGGCGACCTCTTTGACTCGCCGAGCGCGGATAAGGCGACCGTCTCGGCGGCATGCAGCGCGATCGGCCAGATCGGCGTGCCGGTGCTCGCGATTCCCGGCAATCACGACCACGGGGGACCGGGATGCGTGTGGGAGCAGGCGTTCTTTCAGCGCGAACGTGAGGCCCTGGCCCCGAATCTGCGCGTGCTGCTGGAGGCCGCGCCGGTCGAACTGGACGCGGCGGTGATCCTGCCCTGTCCGCTGCTCAGGCGCGCGGTGATGGCCGACCCCACAGACTGGCTGCGCACGCCGGAGGCGTTCGCAGGTCTTTCACCCGACAAGCCGCGCATCGTGCTGGCCCACGGCAGCACGCAGACGTTTTCAGGTCAGTGGGCGGATGACGAGGAGGACGCGTCTTCCGGCAACCTGCTGGACCTGTCGCGCCTTCCCGTCGCTGAGATCGACTACATCGCGCTGGGCGACTGGCATGGGAGCAAGCAGGTGGACGCGAAAGCCTGGTATGCCGGCACGCCGGAACTGGATCGTTTCCCGAAAGGCGGGGAGCATGATCCCGGCAATATTTTAGTCGTCGAGGCGCGGCGGGGCGCGGTGCCGCAGGTGGCGCGGGTCGCGACATCCCGGTTGAGATGGAGCGAACTGGCCTTCGATTTCGCGGGGGACGCATCGCTCGACACCCTGCAGGAGCGTCTGACAGGATTGCTGGGGGCGCGGGCGAATGAAGACCTGCTCCGTCTGTCGCTCACGGGGTCGCTCGGCATCGAGGCGGCGAACCGGCTGGAAGAACGACTGGAGTCGCTGGGTGCGCGCCTGCTGAGGATGAAGCTCGCGAACGGGACGCTGATCGCGCCGACGGAGGCCGAGCTGCAGGCGTTGACCGCGCGCAGCGGCGACCCCCTGATTGCCAGCGTGGCGCGTCAACTCGTGGAGCGGGCGGCCGGAGACAGCGAAGAGGCGCAGGTCGCCCGGATCGCGTTGCGGGAACTCCATGCGGCCTGCACACGGGAGGCCCGGACATGAAACTGATTTCAGCCACTGTGCGCAATTACCGGATCCATCGGGAGCTGACGGTAGACTTCGATCCGTCGCGCACCCTGGTCGGCGGCGCGAACGAGACCGGCAAGAGCACGCTGATCGAGGCCGTGCACCGCGGGCTGTTCCTGAAGGCTACGGTGACGGGCGAAGCCCAAAAGAGCATGGTGTCGACGCTTCATAACGGCCACCCCGAGGTCGAAGTCCGTTTCGTCGCCCAAGGCGCCGAATACCTGGTCAAGAAGCGTTTCAGCGGCGCGAGCGGCACGACGCATCTGACGCAGAGCGGCGGCGGCACATGGCAGGGCGAGGAGGCCGAGGGGCGGTTGCATGGGCTGCTCGGCGTGGCGGAGGTGGGGGGCGGACGCGGCGTTTTGGAGCGCGTCGGCGGGCAGTGGGCGCACCTGTGGGTGTGGCAGGGGATGAGCGGGCGCGACCCGGCCGAGTCGGCGGACGGTCAGCAGACCGAGTTGCTCCGGCAGCTCCAGCAGGCGGGCGGCGCGGTCGCCATGCAGTCCGAGAGCGATGCGCGGGTGGCGGCTTGCTTTGCGGAAGCCAAAGAACGGATTTTTGTCCGGGCCGGAAGCGCCAGGACGGGATCGGACTTGGCCCGCGCGCAAGCGGAAGCGGAACAGGCGCGCGCGGAACATGCCGCGGCCTCAGAGCGCTTGGCAAGCGTGGAGCAGACCGTTCGGGAGTTTGAGGAGGCCGTGGCGACGGTCCGGCGTGCGTCGGTCGACCTTGAGAACTTGTCCGGGCAGCGGGCTCAGGCCGACGAGAAGCTGGCGCAGGCCGAAGAGTTGGGCAGGGCAGAAGAGCGGCAGGCGCGGGAAGTTAAGGGCGAAGCCGACACAGTGGAGTCTTTGGAATCCGCTGAAAACAACATTCGGGGGCTGAGGGATTCTGTCGACCGGTTACAGGCGTCTTTGGCTCCCAAACGAGACAAGGCGCAGTGCCTTGCTCAAGCGCTAGAACTCAGCCGCGAACGGGGGGGCGAAGCGGAGGGCCAGTATGAGGAGGCCCAGACGGCCACCCGTTCCGCTCGGCTGGGGAAGGAACTGGCCGGCTCTTGGGTGGGACGGTTCGAGAAACAGTCCCGTGAAGCGGAGTTGAGAAAGCGTTTGGAGCGCGTTCAGGCGCTCGAAAAGGAAATCGCCGGATATCAGGCGGAGTTGTCGAGGCTCGTGGCCATCGCCCCGAGGGCCTTCACCGATTTACAGCACTTGGAAAGCAAGCAGGCGCAGGCCCAAGCGGCGCTGAACGCCATGGCCGCCGAAGTTGAGCTTGTCGCGGCCCAAGACCTTGTGCGGGTCGGCAGCGATGAGCTGAGCGTCGGCGGGCGCCAGAGAATTGTAGAGCCGACGGAGGTCAGAGTTGGCGACGCCCTCAGCTTGAAGATCTACCCGGGCGGCGGCGACAGTCTGACAAAGGCGCGCGTGGAGGTGCGTGAAGCGCAGACGCGTTTGCGACGGTCCTTGGATAAGCTGGGTTTGACGTCGGTTGCCGCCGCAGCGGAGGTGTTGGCCCGGCGGACGGAATTGGAGCGCAAGAGAGCGGCGGCGGAGGCGGCGGTTTCGGCGCTGGACGCGGATGGGTTGGCGGCGGCGTGCGGCGAAGCGAAGGCGGAACTTGACGCCGCTGAGGCCGAGGTCGCCCGTCGCATGGCGCAGGTGGGCTGCGGTGAGCGGCCCGCGTCTCTGACGGAAGCGAAAGCCCGTCTTCGCCGCGAAGACAAAGCGCTTCACGACGTTGAAGCCGTTGAGGTTGAGGCCAAAGCTGCGCGGGACGCTTTGTCGGCCGAACAGAAAGGCCTGGCGGCGCAATTGATGACGCTTCAGGCTGACATTGCGAAGGACACTCAGAAACTGACGGGGGTCGAGGCGCAGTTGAGAATGCTGGTGGACAGTCATGGCGAGGATGCGGTTCGTGTGCAGCGGCTGGCGGCGGCTCGGCAGGCGAAAGCGCGCGCTGAAGAAGCGCTGGGCAAGACCCGGGCGGCGCTGGCCGCTTTGCAGCCCGAACAGTTGACCCAGGCCTGCGGCCGGTTGCAGCGGGCGATGACGGCGAAGGATCAGGAGCGCCAGGATGCCGAGACGCGACGGGCAGTCAGTCAGGCCGCGCTCCGGTCGGACGGCACGGAAGATCCCCATGCGGCACTGGCGCAAGCTGAGGCCAAGCGGGCTTCGGCCGAGGAGCATGTGTCGGCCGTCACCCGCAAAGCGCAGGCCATCGCGCTGATCGACGCGCTGTTCCAGCAGGAGCAGCGCGCGTTGGCCGACCGGTTCTCCCATCCGCTGGCGGAGAAGATCGGCGACTATTTGAAACGGCTGTTCGGGCCGGAGGCACGGGCTGTCGTGGCCTTTGAGGACAACGCCTTCACGCGCATCGAGCTTGTGCGTTCGGCCCAAGGAAGCGCCCAGCCGTTCGACAGCCTGAGCGGGGGAACCCGCGAGCAGGTCGCGGCTGCGGTGCGCCTCGCGATCGCCGAGTTGCTGGCCGCCGACCACGACGGTTCATTGCCTGTCGTTTTCGACGATGCATTCGCCTACTCCGACCCTGACCGCGTCAACACGATGCAGGGGATGTTGGATCTCGGCGCGGCGCGCGGGCTGCAGGTCATCGTCCTGAGCTGCAACCCTTCCGACTATGCGGGCTTGGGCGCCTGTGCGGTCATGCTGACGGCGTAGCGATTGGGGCATGAGACGGGGATGCGACCCCCTTTCCCGAAAGGCGCGAATCCGTCTCGACCTGAATAGCCCGCACCCGGTATGCTGGGGTCATGACAAGTAGGAGCAGACCATGAGCGACGCGCAACATGAAGGGCCGGCGGGCCTCACCGTGGCGGTGGGCATGAGCGGCGGGGTGGACTCCGGCGTCACGGCCTGGCTGCTCAAGCGGCAGGGGTATACTGTCATCGGGCTGACGATGAGTATTTGGGACCCCAAGCAGCCCTTCACCTCGGCCAAGCGCAACGCCTGTTACGGGCCGGGCGAGGCCGACGACATCGCGGCGGCGCGCGCGACCGCCGAACGCCTCGGCATTCCCCACCACACCGTGCCGCTGGCCGACGAGTACGACCGCTGGGTGCTGGACGCGTTCCGCAGCCAAAACCTGGCGGGGCTGACCCCGAACCCCTGCGCCCTCTGCAACCCCGTCATGAAGTTCGGGCTGCTGCCGGCCCGCGCCCGCGCGCTCGGCATCCGCTTCGACCGCTTCGCGACCGGCCATTACGCGCGCATCGTGCGCGACGAAGCCGTTGGACGTCTCCGCCTGCTGCGCGGCGCGGACCCGGCCAAGGACCAGTCCTACTTCCTCGCGCGCCTCACGCAGGCGCAGTTGGCCGAGATCCTCTTCCCGCTCGGCGACAAGACCAAGCATGGGGTGCGCGCGCTCGCGCACGAGGCCGGGCTGGGCGATCTGACCGCTAAGCCCGAGAGCCAGGATTTCTTCGAGGGGGACGACATCTCGGTCCTCTTCAACGGCGCCGGCACCGAACCCGGGCCGATCGTGGACACCGCCGGCCGCGTGCTCGGCCGGCACCGCGGCATCATCCACTACACGGTCGGCCAGCGCGACGGCCTCGGGATCGCAGTGGGACGCAAGGTGTACGTCAAAGAGATCCGCGCCGCCGCCAACACGCTGGTCGTGGATGACCGCGAGGGCGTGCTGGCTGACGCCTGCCGCGTGGCCGACATGCAGTGGATCGCGGGGGCGCCGCCCGATGCGCCGCGCCCGGTCACCGCCCGGCTGCGCTACCGCCACAAGGGCGTCGGGTGCCGCTTCGCGCGCTGCGCCGACGGCGCGCTCGACCTGCAGTTCGACGAGCCGCAGTTCGCCGTGACGCCGGGCCAGATGGCGGCGCTCTACGACGGCGACGAGGTGCTGGGCGGCGGCTGGATCACGCCCGCCTCTTAATCGGTTTGTGGCAGAGATGCGCGAGGATCATGCGTCTCTGGTGAAAAAGGGGAACAGGCGAGTCGGGAGCGCGGGCGTCCTCGCCCGCAACAACGTTTCTTGCAAACAGTAGAGCGCTTCATGGCTTGAGCACCGAACCGCGCATCTGGTTCGCGTGTGGACTTTCACCTTGCGGGCGGGGACGCCCGCGCTCCCGACTATGCTTCGAATCGAACATGCGTTCGACTCGCATGCCCCTGCCACGAACCGATCACGCCCGCCTCCTGCCACACCGCTTGAAGCCTGCGAATGGCCGCCTCAGGATCGGACGCCTGATTGACCGCGCGCACCACCGCGAAGGCCGTGGCACCGTGGCGGCGCACGTCCGCCAGATTCTCCGGACCGATGCCGCCGATCGCCACGGTCGGCACGGATGACGCGCGGAGGATCGCCCCCATCTCCTCCAGGCCGAGCACCGGATCAGGGATCGCTTTGGTCGGCGTGGCGAAGACCGGTCCCACGCCGATGTAATCCGGCGCGCACGCGACCGCGCGCGCGGCCTGCGCGCGGCTGTGCGTGGAAAGTCCGAAGACCTTGCCTGCCGCCGGCCAGAGCCGCCGCGCCTCGTTCAGCGGCATGTCGTGTTGGCCCAGGTGCACGCCGTCGGCATCGACCTCGCGCGCGATCCCGACATCATCGTTGATCACCAGGCGCGTCGCCGTGCCGCGCGTGATGGTGCGCAGCGTGCGGCCGACCGCGACGATCTCGCCGCGCGCCGCGCGCTTCATCCGTACCTGCAGCCACATCACGCCGCACGCCACCGCCGCCTCGGCGCAGCGCGCGTATCCCGTCACCGGATCCGTCAACACCAAATACAGCCCCTGCATATCGATCTTGGGCGTCTGATTCATGCGATTACCCTCCCCCTTTCTCTGCACAGCGGACATGTCTCCCGCCGCGTCACGCGCACCGTCCGCGCGGTCAAGCGCCAGGCGTCGAATACAAACAGGCGGTCGACCAGCAGCGTCTCGGTCGGCGCCCCGAGCAGCAGCTTGAGCGCTTCAGCCGCCTGCACCGCGCCGATCACGCCCGGCAGCGCGCCCAGCGGACCGCGCGGCGCACCTTCTTCCGCCGGCGGCGGCTGCTCGAACACACAGCGGTAGCAGGCACCGCGCTCCGGAACCACTGTCATCGCCGACCCCTCGAACGCGCGGATGCCGCCATGCACCACCGGCCGGCCGGCCGCGTGGCAGAGATCCGCGATCAGGAATTTCGCCGCAAAGCTGTCGGTCGCGTCGATCACCACATCGTAGCCGTCGATGACCGCGCGGCCGTTCGCCGCAGTCAAGCGCTGCGGGATCGGCACAATCTCGACCTCTGGATTCAGCGCGCGCAGGGCATCCGCCGCCGACGCGGCCTTGGGGCGGCCGAGGTCGGCCGTGCGGTGCAGGATCTGGCGCTGCAGATTGCTCAGTTCCAGCGCGTCGCCGTCCATCACGCCGATCCGCCCCGCCCCCGCCGCCGCCAGATAGAGGGCCGCCGGCGAGCCGAGTCCGCCCGCGCCGACCACCAGCACGCTGCCTGCTGAGAGGCGCGCCTGGCCGGCCGCGCCGATCTCCGGCAGCGCCAGGTGGCGCGTGTAACGCGCCTGCTGCTGGGGCGAGAGGTTCATGCCGACACCTCCCCGGGCGGCGGCAGCACCGATCGGTATGCGGCGTCCCAGTTTTTGAAGACGGGATCCAGCCCGCGCCCGCGCAGCATCGCGCAGAAAGCCGTCACGTCACGGCCGTCCGACACCGCGAACTGGCCCTCGTCCTCGGCGTGGCCGTCATAGCCGCCCACCGTCGTCCGGCTGCCGGCGCTCATGCGGTTGACGCCCACGCCCGCCAGCCCGTCGCGGAACGCCGGCGCCTCGCGCGTCGAAAGCACCAGCGTGGTCTCCGGCAGACAGATGCGGAAGGCGAAAATGAGCTGCGCCAGCCAGCGGTCGGATACCGGATACGGTGCCTGAAAGCCCCCGGCCTCGGGACGCAGCCGGGGAAACGAAACGGAAAACGCTGCGCGCCAGAAGCGCTGTTGCAGCGCACGGACATGCCGGAAGAGCGCGAGCGCGTCGGCCAGCGGATCGGCCAGGCCCAGCAGCGCGCCGAGCCCCACGCTCGCGACGCCGCCGGCCAGCGCGCGCGACGGCGCTTCCAGCCGCGCCGCATAGTCGCGTTTCGGGCCCCATCGGTGGAAGCGCTCATAGGCCTCGGGATCGTAGGTCTCCTGGTAGATCGTCACGCCGGTGCAGCCGGCCTCGGCCAGCGCGCGATACTCATCAGCCGCCATCGGAAAGGCTTCGACGGTGACCTCGTGAAAGAGGCGCGCCGCCGCGCGCACGCCCTCGCGCAGGTAGACGAAATCGGCGTGCGGCGTGTGCTCGCCCGTCAGCAGCAGCACCTGCTCGAACCCCAGCTCTTTCAGCGCGGCCAGCTCGCGCGCGATCTCGTCGGGCTCCAGCCGGTGGCGCACCTGACTGCGGTCGGCGGCAAACCCGCAGTAGGCGCAGCCGCCGGAGCAGTAATTCGAGAGGTAGAGCGGCGCGTAGAGCTGAATCGTGCGGCCGAACTGGCGGCGCGTCAGCGCCTGCGCCCGCTGCGCCAGGACTTCGAGCCAGCGCGCCGGTTCCGCGCGCGCCAGCGTGACAAACGTGGTCTCGTCGGGCTCTTCGGTGGCCAGGGCCGCGGCGACCGCCCGCGCGTCCGGCAGCGGCAGCGCCAGCCAGGTCTGCGGATCCAGCTCGGGGGGGATCCTGCTCGTCGATGCTGATACGGCGTTCACGCGCGTTCCCCTCCCTGCAGAAAGGCGGTGAGCGGGCTGCTGGCCTGCGCATCTGTCCCCACGGGCATCAGGCCGGCCCGCCGGGCGCTGCGGCCGGCCGCCACCGCCTGCGCGAAGGCCGCGGCCATGGCCGGCGGGTCGCCCGCATCGGCGACGGCCGTGTTGACCAGCACCGCGTCACAACCCATCTCCAGCGCGGCGGCGGCCTGCGACGGCGCGCGCAGGCCCGCGTCCACGATCACCGGGATGGTCGCCTCGCGCAGGATGATCTTCAGCAACTCGGCCGAGGCCAGCCCCTGCCCGCTGCCGATCGCCGCGCCCAGCGGCATGACCGAGACGCAGCCGGCCTCCTCGAGCCGTTTGGCCAGGACCGGGTCGGGCGGAATGTACGGCATCACCAGCCAGCCGTCGGCCGCCAGCACGCGCGCGGCCTCGTAGGTCTCGATCGCGTCAGGCATCAGGTGGCGCGGATTGGGGTGGATCTCGACTTTGACCAGACGGCTGCCGCACAGCTCGCGCGCGATGCGCGCGGCCTGGATCGCCTCCTCGGCGTTGCGCGCGCCCGACGTGTTGGGCATCAGCGTGACATCGTCCATCGCCAGCAGCGGGGCCAGCAGCGCGTCGTTCGGGCGGTCGCGGTCAAAGCGCCGCAGCGCCACGGTCACGATCTGCGCGCCCGACGCGGCCACGGCGCGCGCCATGACGTCGGCGTCGGCGAATTTGCCTGTTCCCAGCAGCAGGCGCGAGGTGTAGGCGCGGTCGCCCAGCACCAGGGTGTCGTTCTCATGATTCATGCTTCGTTGTTTCCTCGGGTTCGAGTCTGTAGAAAACGCGCGGCAGGGTTCGGCCGCGCGGGTCAGCCGCCGCCCGCGAAGGTCAGCAGCTCCACGCGGTCGCCCTCGGCAAGCGCCGCGGCGGCCTGTTCGGCGGCCGGCACGACGCGGTCATTCACCACCGCGGCGACGCGCGCGGCGGGCGCCTGTTCGGCAATCAGTTCCGACACGAACCGCGCTGCGGTCTCGTAAGGTTCGCCATTCAGCAACACTCTCATGGTCGCGCTCCTCCCGGCGGCGCCGGAAAAACAAAAAGGGAATGCACGCCGGTCGGGTGCATTCCCTGCTTGAGTCTCCCTTCGCCGGCATGATCCGGATCAGGTTCTACGGGTGTGATCTCAGCTCTCCCTCGCGGAAGAACACCCCGGCCGTTTGTTGACACAGCGTACGCCAGAGGGTGCGGATTGTCAATCTGGTGCGGCGATAAAAAAGGACGCGGCGAACCGCGTCCAAGGCATTTCACCTTCGGCATATAGCCTTGTTGTGATAAGATGCAGGATCATGTTATGCTATATGCCCGGTCAGAAGCAAGTGGAAAGGATTGTCTGATGAAAACGTTAGGGATCGACCTCGGCACGAATTCACTGGGATGGGCGATTTTAGACGAACAAACCGTTCTGAAGGCTGGCGTACTGGTGTTTGAGGAGGGGGTCAATCGCGAGCAAAGCGACTCATTGGAAACACCGGCCGCTGTCCGCCGGGCGAAGCGGATGGCCCGCCGCCTTCGCTTCCGCCGCCACCTGCGCCGACGCCTGATTCTCAGAATCCTCATTGATAATAACATGTGCCCTCTCTCGGTAGAAGAGTTGAAGGCATGGACGCAGACAGGCCATTTCCCTAAAGATAACGTTACTTTTATTGATTGGCTGAAGAGCACCGATACGCGCAATCCCTATTGTGACCGCGCGAGGTCCGCTGCTGAAAAGGTCGATCCGTTGACACTTGGACGCGCCATCTACCACCTCGCTCAACGGAGAGGTTTCAAAAGCGGCCGTAAAGACCAGCCCGAGGAGGGTGACGAGGGGACGAGTGCGCGCGCCAAAGAATTGGGAGTTGTGAAAGGAGACATAGCCCGCATATCCGCTGAACTCGAAAAGACGGGTCTTACGCTAGGCCAATTCTTTTACCACGAGATCAAGGCGGGTCGCAAAGTCCGCAAGCAACACACCGGGCGCAACGAACATTATCAGAAGGAGTGGGAGCGCATTGCCAAGGTTCAGAATCTCGACAAAACGCTTGCCGAAAGATTAGCCCGCACGCTGTTCTGGCAGCGTCCGCTGCGTGAACAATCATTTCTCGTCGGTAAGTGCCCGCTCGAACCCACACGCAACCGTGCTCAGATCGGGCATCCCGAGTTTGAAGCATTTCGGGCACTGTCGTTCGTCAATAACATCCGGGTGATCGACGGGGAGAAGCGGATTCCGCTCACCGGCGAACAACGTGCCCTGGCTGCCAACTGTTTCATCCGCAAGACACTCTTTGATTTCAAGGTGATTCGCCAGAAACTAGAGAAACAGTTTAAGGAACTTAAAGGCGCACAATTTAACTATGAGGACAGTGTTTCCCTCGCGTCGTCCAGAATAACAGCATCGCTCGTAGAGATCCTGCCCGACGGCACTGACTCCCAGAAAGCTTTTGATGCGTTAACCTTTTTTGATGATAACGTGAAGCTCAATGCGTGGGCACAAAAAAATCTTGGTCTTTCTCAAGAAGCGGCAGATAGGTTCGTGAAGATCCGCATTCCCGAGGGCAGGGGGGGATATTCCCTGCACGCCATACGCAAGATCAAACGATGCTTGCGCAAAGGCGTCGAACTTTCCGAAGCCATCTTTCTCGCCAAATTGCCTGACATTATTCCTGAATTTGACTTGAAAGAGAATGAAATCATCGCCAAAGTTCATGAACACAATGAATTGTACAGAGAAAACAAGCGAACCGCGTATCATGACATCCGTACTGAAAATCGCGTCGGCGTACTTTCTCTGGAGAAACGGCTCGGTTCATGGTTGGAACAGGAGTTTGGGATCAACGGCAATACGACCGGTATGCTGTATTTTCGTGATCCCAAGGCAGACACCTCGTACGCCACCCTTACAAATGACGAGAGGCACGAAGTTGAAAAAGGGTTCCTTCCCAAAGTCAATCTCGGCATGATCAGAAATCCCCTCGTCCAGCGATCTATGACCATGCTGCGTAGATTGGTCAATGAACTTCGGAAAAAAGGCGCCATTGATGCGGACACGCGCATTCACATCGAACTCGCCCGCGACGTAAACAGCCGAAATGACCGCATGGCCATTCAGGATTGGCAAAAGCAAAACGAAAAGAAAAGAGCCGACGCGCGCGCGAAACTGCAGGAATACGGTTTTGTCAATCCGGCCGATGATCTTGTTCTGAAATATGTTCTTGCCGAGGAACAAAATTGGGTGTGCCCGTACACGGGCAGAGAGATCAGTATGAAGGCGCTGGTTGAAGGCGGGTTTGACATTGAGCACACCATTCCCCGCTCGCGTTCTGGAGACGATTCTCAGGCCAACAAAACCCTTTGCGACGCAGTGTTCAACCGCAACATAAAGAAAGGCATGATGCCCTCTGAGCTTTCCAATCATGAAGAGATCCTGACGCGCCTTGGCCCATGGTTGGACACCATCACGGAACTTCAGAAGCTTAGGGGAAAACAATCGAAAATAGCCAAGTCATTTTCCAAGGACAACCCTGAGGCCCGTGCCAAAGCGCGGCAAAAATTTCTTGTCACGAAACTGACTCTGAAGTACTGGGAAGATAAGTATCACCGGTTCACGAAAAAACCCGAAGACATCACGCCCAGCTTCATTAGCCGCCAATTGGTCGATACCGGCATCATGACCCGGCACGCCGTCGCGCTGCTGAAATCTGTCTATGCGGATGTGTATCCCGTGAACGGACAGGCTGTCGCCTTTGCCCGTAAGCTTTGGAAAGTGCAGGACGAGGACGCCGTCAAAGACCGCTCTGACCACACGCATCATGCCAAAGACGCGATGGTCATCGCCGCGCTTTCGCGTGATCGTTTCCAAAAGATTTGCGCCGAACTCAAGGCTGATGACGAAAGAAAGAATCCAAAGATTATCGTTACACCGCCATTTGCCGAATTCGCGCCGACGGTCTTCAAGACAACGCAAGGCGTCCTCGTCAAACACGTGACAAGGCATAATGAACTCAAACAAACGAAGCGATCATCCATCCGGCTGGCATCACCGAAAGAAACAAGTATCGGTATGATTACGCGTGCGCCGACGGCCGGTTCCACCGTGCGCGGGCAATTGCATAAAGAAACATTCTACGGTAAAATCAAGAAACCCGGCGCGACGGAAACCGTGTGCGTCATTCGCAAAGAGCTGAACGCTGGCAATTTTCCGCAGGCGTCAGCACTGGAAAAAATCATTGATCCCGCTGTGCGTTCCGCCATTCAGAATGAGATTGCGCGCCGCGGCGGTGATTTCAAAAAGGCTATGGATGCGGCTGTCGAAGAAGGTACTTTCAAGCTTCCCGGCGAACGGGGCGCAGCCATCAAGAAAGTTCGTGTCGAGGCAGGCTTCGTCAAAAACCCTCAAATCGTGCGATTGCGCACGGTCACGCCGTCCAGGCACGATTACAAAAACGCATACTGGGCTGAGTCTGGAGCAAACAGTAATTTCCGTCTAGCGGTGTACGAATGTTCAAATGCAACGTCATCACCCAGGGAATTCGAGTTCATTGCTGAGAATCTTCTCAAATGTGTACAGGGTGTCATCCGGCCATCGATATGCGGCGGTGCTTGTATCGGCTACATATTGCCCGGAGCAATGGCTCTTGCCCGCAGGACGGAAAATGCAGGCATGCCGCTTCTTTACAAGGTTGTCGCGTTCGGTAATATGGAGACCGAAAAACGTATCACACTCCGCTTGCATACAGAAGCAAGAGGCAGTGTTGATCTGGGCAAAGATTTGAGCGAAGCGGGAAGAAACAAAGCGGGAGAGTCCAGTGTCCGCATGGACGATCCTTATCCGCTCCTGCGCCTCCAAATGCGGGCTGCGTGGAACGCTTTCCTTTTTGAAGGCATCCATTTCAAAATGGGACTGGACGGGGAAATCGACTACACACCGATGGGTACAGAGCAGGATGTATAAACTCTTTTGTGACGGTTCAGGATACATGAGCGAGGGCCCGTTACTGAAGGGATGATTGTCGGTCCGCCCGAAGGATAAACCATGATCGCACGCACTCTGTTCTTTTCTCTTCGCGGCCATCTCGGGGTCAACCTCTCACAGCTCGTCTACACACCCGCGCACGAGACCGGGGCTGAACCGCGAACGTTTCCCATCGAAGACCTCGGTTTCATCGTCATTGAGACGCCGCAGATGACGGTGACCGCGTATGCCCTGCAAGCGCTTGCGGAAAACAACACGGCCGTTATTTTCTGTGACAAAACACATACGCCTGCCTCGCAGCTTCTGCCGTTTGCCGGGCACACGCTGACGCAAAAACATTTCGCCGCACAGGTGACGGCTAGTGAAGCATTGAAAGGACGTCTCTGGAAGCAGACCATTCAGGCGAAAATACGGAATCAGGCCGCTTGTTTAGAGGCAGGAGGGAAAGAGGGCTCACGCTGGCTGCGAAGTCAGGCCCAGAAGGTGAAGAACGGTGATCCGGGGAACTGCGAAGCGATTGCGGCCCGCGAATATTGGCGTTGTCATACGCCGGACACGGCCTTCAAACGCACGCGAGGGGGGGTGATGCCCAATGCGGCTCTCAATTACGGGTATGCCCTCCTGCGCGCCGCCACCGCCCGCGCCTTGATCGGTTCCGGCCTTTCTTGTCTGATCGGACTCCATCATCACAATCAATACAACGCTTTTTCATTGGCCGACGATGTGATGGAGCCTTACCGGCCTTTCATTGACGACGGGATTCTCAATGCGCCGGAACAGTTTCCGCCCGAGGACGTGGAACTGACCCGCGACATGAAAGCCGCGCTGTTGGGCATGCTGACGGCAGACACCATGATCGGTGATCTGCGGCGGCCGCTTATGAATGCGCTTTCCCTGACTACAGCTTCGCTCGTCCGCTGTTTTATGAAAGAAGAGGCCGTGATCGCCTATCCGGTATTCCCCTCATGCCCGTCACGCACCATACCATAAACGGTTATGACATCATGTGGCTGTTCGTCATGTTTGACCTGCCGACCAACACCGCGACAGAACGCAAGATCGCGGCACGGTTCCGGAAAGATCTCATTCATGACGGCTTCGGCATGCTGCAATACTCGATTTACATTCGCCACTGCGCCAGCGGCGAGTCCGCGCTCGTTCATGTTGACCGGGTGCGTATGATGGTGCCTGACGAAGGGTTGGTGTCGATCGTTAAGATTACGGACAAGCAGTTTGGCGACATCATCAACGTCATCGGGAAACGTGCCAAACCGCCTCCAAAGAAACCGTTGCAGCTCGAACTTTTTTAGCAAAAAAACGGGATGCCAGCGTCATTTCTGAGCGTGATCTTCATTTTAGAGGCGTTTTTTTCTTTATAACCGGTTCACAGTAAAGAAATTACAATTTCAATACTGTTCCCGATTCTCAAAGAGCATCAAATCACAACAGGTGGCCCTGCGCGTTTTGCATGTAGCCACTGTTCCC
>Ga0265294_10005804_pt1 | contig 14994 bp, 14 predicted proteins | sample MunlanPumphouse3_FD_192504 | JGI IMG/M metagenome (GOLD analysis project Ga0265294, IMG submission 192504) | Groundwater microbial communities from a municipal landfill in Southern Ontario, Canada - Pumphouse #3 | ecosystem: Environmental > Aquatic > Deep subsurface > Groundwater | place... | reverse complement strand
AATATGCATTAGCGTGCACAAATATACCGCTCAGCTACGTTAAAAGCGACCGAATGGTGTGTAGGGAACGACCCCCGTGTCGTTCCGAATCAGGCTTTGTATATTTATACAACCCTTATGCAACAAAAAGGGTTTTTGCAGTAGAGTCAAATATATATTAGATTAGATCGAGAAAACTATAAGCAACAATACGTCCAGTCCCCCGGACTTATTCCCGAACTTAAACCTTGAAACGCTGGATCAAGTGGTTAAGTTTCTCAGCACTTTCGGCCATTTTCCGCGAGGCGGCGCTAATTTCCAGGGCTGAACGGGCTGACATTTCACTGCCACGGGCAATTTCCTGAGTGCCTGCAGTCGATTCTTCAATGGTAGCGGTGGTAGATTCAAGAGCTCTGCCTATTTCCGTCATGGCATGCATTACCTGGTTAACGTTTTGACTGATGTCTCCAGTGAGGGAGCTTAGCATATCGGCATCTTTTTTATACTGCTGGCCTATGCCAGACATACGCGAGTAATCCGGTACCACATCATTATTTATGAAATCCAACATTTCATTGGAGCTGGTTATAAGGTAGTTAATAGCTTCCTGAACTTGTCCGGTGAGATTGTGGATGCCGTTTACCGCTGATGCTGAATCTTCTGCCAGTTTGCGCACTTCTTCAGCTACTACAGCAAAACCTTTACCCTGTTCTCCCGCCCGGGCCGCCTCAATTGCTGCATTCAGAGCCAGTAGATTAGTCTGGGCAGCAATACCGGCTATGTTCTCGGCCAGGCCTGATATCTCTTCTACAACGGCCGCGTTTTCAATAGCCTGGACTAGTCTCTCCTTAATATTGTTATACATGGTAATAGCGTTGTTTTGAGCTTCTTCCGATGCTTGTTGGACCTGTATGGCCCGCTGTTCAATCTCCTGAGCATTGTTATGGCCCTCATTGGCCTTACGATTAACTTCGTTAAGAGCGGCAGTAACTTCCTCTCCGGCAGCATTAATTTCTTCGGTAGCTGCGGATACCTCTTCCATACCGGCCGATATTTCCTCGGTTGAGGCTGAAACCTCTTCCATGCTGGAGGCAATATCTTCGGCGGATGCAGCCAATTGCTGGCTGGAGGCAGCTACTTCCTGGGAATCAATATTAATCTCTTCCATCATGCTTCTTAAATTATTTACCATTCTACTCAGTCCCTGAGATAGCAGCCCAATTTCATCCCGTCGGTGTAAAAATTTGTCCGATATACTTATAGTGAGATCTCCCTGGGAAATATCATGGGTATGTAATGCCGCTGATTTTATTGGTTTGGCCAGCAGGAAGCCTAAATACATGGCTACCCCAATGCCAATAAGCAGGAAAAACAGGGTAGCTATTAATACCCCCGTTTTCAGGCCCTGCAAAGCGGCAAGTACTTCAGCCCGGGGTGCAGTTATAGCTATAGACCAGGTGGTATTGGGAACCGGGGCAAACCCCATGAATTTAAGGGTATTATCTGTCCACAGGTATTCCCCATAACCTCGTTCTCCCTGCATCATTCTCTCAACTATTGCAGCCAGGGGCTCTAGCCCGGAGTCTTTTTTTACTTCCTCCAGCGGATTGTACTGGTCCAGAACCATATCAAATTTGGGATGGGCGATAATATGCCCGGTCTCATTTACCATGAAGGCATAACCGGTATCAGCAAATTCTATTTCCGAAACCAGTGTGGTCAGCATAATGGCATCTATTACTGCTACCAGAACAGCTTTTATCTGGCCGTTATCACCAGTTATGGGTGATGCCACGCTTATAACAACTGTTCCGTCTGTTTTGCTAACAATAGGTTCAGAGATGGCTGTTTCTCCACCCTGAGCCTTTTTAAAATAATCGCGATCGCTTATATTGGCAGTATTGCCGTCTGTACCCTTAAAATGGCCATTCATATCGGCTATACCCATCATAGAGTAAGCCAGTCGCTTGTTTTCTTGCTGGAGTACTGGTAATTGCCGATTCCAATCCATACTTCTAATTTCATCCTGGGAAGCAATAGTCCCAACAGCAGTTTTTTTAGTATTCAATTCGCTGGACAGTAGTTTGGTAGCATCTACAGCTCGGTTTACCACATTTTCTTCAATAGTACTCATCATAGCCTTTGAGGCCGTTGTATAGGTATAGATTCCCAGTCCCCCACAGAAGATTAAAACCACAATACTGAAATAAACGGTTAGTCTCAGCGCAATACTTCTCATAAAGACCTCCTTTAATTATTTTGCCAGCACTTTTGCCTGCTTTTATCCTGGCAGTCCAGGGATTGTTGCGGGTAGATGGGGCTTGTGCACAGAATAGTGCCATAATTAGACGAGATAACAGACAAAGTATATAATTTCTATACGGGGTAAGCAATAGGTTAAATGACAATTAATGACTTTGTTTTAGATTACACTCAAGCCCAGCATGGTAATAGGAGTTATTAGTTATGTATGATTTTGGCAAACTAATTTCGCGTGAGAATACGAATTGTGCTAAATGGGATACGGTGGAAAAAGGCCTGCTGCCTATGTGGGTGGCAGATATGGATTTTCAGTCGCCGCCGGAGGTGATTGCGGCCCTGAAGGAAAGAGCGCAGCACGGGGTATTTGGCTATAGTGGCGGCTATGGGGGCTGGTTTGAAGCTTTGATGCAGTGGATGGAGAAGCGCTACTTACCTGCTCTGGTTGGATTGCCGCGGCCTGGGCTTAAATGATAAGGAATTGGACAGTTTTATTAAAGAGAAGGCCAAACTCTTGCTGGAGCCGGGAACTATTTTCGGCACTGGCGGTAGCGGTTTTCAAAGGATGAATATTGCCTGTCCCCGTTCTCGGCTGCTAGAAGCCCTGCAGCGCTTGGAAACGGCGGTCAGGGAATAAGGGGATAAAGTGTTTTGGTGGAGGCTGCCAACCGGGGTTCCAGGCGGTCGGACAAGGTACCTGGCAGGGGAGATAGTACGGTCATAACCAGGGGTTGGGCCAGCAGGATAAGGCCCGCGCAAACATTAAGCCACTACCGATAATAGGGCAGAGAGGTATTGACCGGCGAGATATAAAAATAGCAGGGTGAATATCAGTTTGAAAATCAGCGGGTTAATGTTGCGACTTATTACTACACCTAGCTGAGCGCCGGCTATAGCTCCCAGTCCCAAGAGCAGCCCGCAAGGCAGATTGACAAAGTTCTGCCCGGTTTTTATCATGGCTCCGGCGGCAACATAGGGCAGCATAGCCAGGAGGGTGGTTCCTACCGCTTCATAAGGTGCGGCGCCAAAGCACCATATTAAGACGGGTACCAGAATGAAGCCTCCCCCAACCCCAAAAACTCCGGCCATAGTTCCGGTTAACAGCCCCAAGAGTATCAGCAGTAGGCTCTGGTATTTATATGGTGCTCGCTGTGGTGGGTGTGTTTCCCCCTGGCGCCATACCCGGTAGGTTTCACGGCCCATGCGAACTGCCATGAAGAGGAAGAGTAAGCCCAGCAGCATTTCTAGGATAGCGGTATTATTACTCAGGTAAGCTTTGAAAACATATGACCCTAGCAGTACTCCAACCAGTCCTCCACCGCCAATGAGCAGGGCACTTTTTACCCGCACATTGCCTTCACGAAAATGACCATAAGCGCCGGATGTGGTAGTAAAGATGGCGGCAAATAATGAGGTGCCCACTGCAATGGCCGGGCTGAACCCAAGAATGAATTGGTTGACCGGCAGCATAATAATGCCCCCGCTGACTCCCAGCAGGGCTCCCACTACCCCGGCCAGCCCCCCGCTGATTAAGGCAATTATATACATCAACATAAAAAAACCATCTCCAAGAATGATATATGCTCTTCCTATAACGAGGGTACGGAATCTGTAGGGGCGAACCCGTGTGTTCGCCCACGTGTAGCCGGTAACGGTAAGGTGCCCCAACGGGCAGACACATGGGTCTGCCCCTACAATCTTAACCCCTAACCCCTTCCTCCTTAATCTAAAAAATCAGTCAAGTTCTCAAATCGAAGTTATTTACAAGGCAGCTATATTATCAACGCCTTATTGATGACTACATGTATGCTTTATTCTACCCGTATTGATATTACTACAAAACTCCTGTTACAGGAAATAGAGGGGGGAAGAAAGAGGAAGCAGGGAAGGACAAAGATTGCTGGAAATAGAGGTGGGGGTGTCAAGAGAACCGTCCCCCTGGCACCTCAAACCCCCGTTGCAGGAAATGGCCGGGTGCCAGGGGGACAGAGATAACATCTCCGAGTGAAAGCATGATCCACTTTTAGTCGTATTAAGAGGAAAGACTGTTAAGGGAGGCACGGTTTATTTATGAAACGATTTATTAGTTGCGTTATGATTTTGATGTTGCTGGCCCTGAGTGCTGCACCGGCCCTGGCCAAATTAAAGACCCCCGGAGATTTTACCGATACACAGGGCCACTGGGCGCAGAAAAATATTAGTGCAGTTTGTAATCTGGGGTTGATGAGTGGAATGGGGGTAAATGGGCAGGGACATAAGGTTTTCTCTCCGGACAGCCTGGTCAACCGGGCGCAGCTGGCGGTAGTGCTGCAAAACGTATTTGAACTGGATTATGGAGAAAAACGTTTTGTTAAACAGCCCCTGGCCAGCGACTATTACCAGGACGTAGATAACCAGATCTGGTACGCGGAAGCACTGACTCTCGCGGCTATTAATGAGGTCTTTGATGCTAATAGTAATTTCTACCCGCAACAGGCAGTTACCCGGATAGAAGTAGCCCGAGCTATACACCGCTGTGTTAATGCCAAAGGGTTAAGTATTCCTATGATTATGCTGATGCCTAATTACCGGGATATGGAGGGGCTGTCGCAGGAGGACACCAATGCCTTGGTATTCACCAGCAATACCGGTTTGATGAAAGGGGACGGCCAGTGCTGGAGGCCGCACGATAGGATTACCCGGGCAGAACTGGCCACGGTAGTAAATGGCCTGGTACGGCTACTGGGAGTAGATGAGAGTTATGATGTCAAGGTCACCAGCCGGGTAATAAAGGAAAAATCGGATATTATGGAGACTGACCTTAACATACCGGTGGTGAGCGGGCAGCTGGATTCCGGAGTGCTGTCAACTATCAATAAGCGTTTTGAAGAGGATGCCATGAATTTTAAACAAACCCTGGAGGCTGAGGTCAAGGAATATGCTGCCGAGTGTGAAGCAGCTGGCTACCCCATCCGGCCTTACCAGTTATTTACCCGCTATCAGCAGTGTTCTTTAAACGATGATATCTTAAGCCTTTATGTGGATTATTACCAGTACACTGGCGGTGCCCATGGAATGACCAACCGCCAAGCCTATAATATTGACCTGAAAAGTGGTAAATTACTGTCCCTGGCAGAGCTGTTTAAACCGGGCTACGACTATAAGGCAGTAATAGATAAAGAAATCAGCAGACAGATTACCCTGGATCCGGAACCTTATTTCGAGGGTGAGATGGGCTTTAAAGGCATTGCCCCGGAGCACAATTACTATCTGGAGGGAGAAAATCTGGTTATATATTTTAACCAGTATGAAATAGCTCCCTATGCCGCCGGAATTTGCGAGTTTAAAATACCGCTTACATTATTAGACGGTAAAAGTGCAATACTATAAGCTGTTAAATTACGTCTGACAGACAACTTTATTTCATATACATCTACCATGGTTCTGAGGCATGGTATTTGTGATATCATTAATAAAAGAACTAAAAGGAGGGAGTATTGTTGCGAAAAAGTTTAGTAATGTTAGCTACTTTCTTTTTGCTGTTTTTACTGGCAACGCCTGCGCTGGCGGATGTTAATTTAAATATTAACGGCAAATCGTATCAGCCAACCATTCAACCTCGGATTGAGGAAGGAAGCACCCTGGTACCTGTTTATCTGGCAGGTAGAGTACTGGGTGCTGAAATTACGGTATCAGATCAAAACGTAAACATAACAAATAACGGACAGACCCTTACCCTTACCCTGGATAGTACAAAGGCAACTCTTAATGGGGAAACGGTAAACCTGCCGGTGGCCCCCCGGATGGAGAACGGCGAAGTAATGGTACCGCTACGGGCGGTTATGGAGTCTTTTAAGGCCAATGTAGATTGGCAGGGGCCGACTAGAACGGTAGCGATAAATTACCAGGAACAGCGCCAGGGTATGACCGTGGAGGAAATGCTGGCCAAATCCAGTGAAACTCTAGCCCAATACAATACTTATAAGACCAAAGTGGACATGAAACAGCAAATGGAAGTAAATAATCCACAAGCGCCTGGTAAAATGGAAAAAATGGATATGAAGATGGATATGGACATGTTCGTACAAAACAAGCCGATGCTGATTTATGGAAAAACCAGAGCTCAAGTGGCGCTTCCTGAGGGCACTGATAACACCGGAATGGAAGCTATGGATAATGAAATGCTGCTCAATGAGCAGGGAATGTTTATAACTATGCCCGGACAGGGTTGGGTGAAAATGACCATTCCGGGAGTAGATATGAAAGCTCTGATGGAACAATCGGGTAGCCAGGATCCGCTCAGCTCACTTAAGATGCTGAAGGACGCCGGAGTAATTATGAGCTTTGGCAATGACCAACAGAAAGACGGCTGCTCTTACTGGGTAATAAATGTAACCATGGGGGCAGACAGTATGACCCAGATCCTTCAGGACGCACTGAAACAGGTTCCTTTACCTCAGGCTGAGAGCACAGAGATTAACCAGGTTTTAGCCCAATTATTTAAAAACATGAAGGCTGATATGGTGTACAGTGTATGGATTAACCAGGAGAATTTCATCACTGATTATATGCAGCTGGATAGTGATGTAAGTATTAATATGCAGATTCCTCCTGAAATGGCTGAACAGGAGGAAGCAGTTGCAATGGATATGGCTATGAAGCAAAGCGCGTTTTATAAAATCTACGATCTGGATGTGCCTTTTACCGTACCAGATGTTAGCAAAGCAGTAGATATGAACGAAGTACTACAAAACATCAACTAGATTTTATTCCGTAGGTGTCAGGGGACGGTTCTCCTGACACCTTACTTGTAAGAAAATCCGGCAAAGCCCGGGATATCAAAGTAATCATTTCCCCGGCCAACCGCCGTCTTTTAGACGTTTTGGAGAAGCGGGATATGAAAGTTCCAGGATTCAGCATCCTGGGTTAAAGAGGTTGGCAGACTTTTAGCATATTAATCTACTAAAAAAGTAGTTGACAGTAGACAAGCTTATTGTATAGTATTTATCTAATGTAAATACTAATAGATTCCAATGTAACCAAGGCAAATATAACTAATACCAAGGGAATAGATGGTTGATTACAGGGTTACCAGATAAGGTGGCCTCAAGTAAACCAGTGTTTTTATCATTATGGTTCTCTTTGATGGGAGCATAGTATAAGAATATTGGTTTTTTTCACTTTACAGTATTCCGGGGGAGGGTTTATTATTTTGATACCATTTGAGAACCCAAATGATAACAAACATTGTGAAAAAAATCATGAACCATTAAATGATCAGCAGCGGCGGCAGATGCAACACGAGTTTAAGTTATATATGGAAAAATATTTTAAGCAAAAACTAGGCAAGGGCGTAGACCGTACTAAGATAATTATCTGGGAAGATATGTTAGTCATTAGAGGAGAGGGCTTTTTAACTGAGCCAGAGAAGTTTATCGTTGCTACTGAATCTGGTAAAGATGTAGTAAATGCAGCTCGCATGCAGGTAGCAAGACAGCATTCTATTGATAACCTGGCCTATTTTGAAAAGAGATTAGATGCCCGGGCGGTTCATCAGGTATATCAAATTGAGGCAGAAACAGATTTTTGGATGCATGTTGTAGTCTTTGACCGGGTTTTAACCTTATAACAAAAACGAAAGCTAAAAATTTTTGGTTGATTAAGGAGAAACCTTAGGGGTGGCTCCAAGGCAAACCGATGTTTCTATGTGCAAATTTTTGTATACACATAAAGGCATTGGTTATTTTTTTTGTTATAGGAGGTGAAACAGCCAACATTTCTTGTTTTACTTAAAAGAATTATTAGAGGAGGAAAAATGTAATGAGTAATACCATGAAAGCGCTGGTATATCGCGGACCTGAACAGATAGCGCTGGAAGATGTACCGATACCCAAAATTATTGAACCCGATGATGCCATAGTTAAAGTAACCACCTCCACTATCTGTGGAACTGACATTCATATCTGGCATGGTGGTATGCCGGAAGTCGAACCGGGCAGAATAATCGGTCACGAATTTGTTGGAGAAGTTGTGGAAGTAGGTCCGGCAGTCCGGAACAACAAGGTCGGAGACAAGGTTGCCGTTTCCTGCGTAACCCAATGCGGCGAGTGCTTTTATTGTGTAAGGGGAATATATTCTCATTGCACCACCGGCAGCTGGATATTTGGTTACATGATAGACGGATGTCAGGCCGAGTATGTAAGAGTCCCTCATGCCAACCTGGGAATGTTCACCATTCCGGAGGGGCTCACTGAAGAAGATGTGCTATTCGTTGGTGACATTCTATCCACCGGATATTTTGGTGCTGAGCAAGGCCACATAGAGCCCGGTGATACGGTTGCGGTTATGGGCGGCGGACCAGTTGGAATGTGCGGAATGACTACTGCCAGACTATGGGGACCTGCCGAAATTATTGCCGTTGACATCAACCAGGAACGTCTGGATTTCGCTGTGAAGAATGGTATTGCGGATGTAGGAATCAATCCCCAGAAAGTCAGTAGTGTTGGCGATGCAATTAGAGAACGGACCGGGGGGCGTGGAGCCGATGTCACCATTGAAGCCAACGGATTCAAACCCACCTTTGATATGGCAGTAGACAGCGTCAGACCAGGCGGCACTATTTCCCTGATTGGAGTTTTCGAAAAACCTCAGGAACTGGCTATGAATACATTGTGGATTAAGAATATCAGGATCAGCATGGGGCTGGTAAATGCCAACCGGATTCCAGAATTAATCAAGTTGATTCAAACGGGAAAAATTGACACCAATTTCCTGATTACCCATCGTGCCCCCTTGAATGACATCCTTAAAGGGTACGATATTTTTGGTGGCAAAAAAGACGGTTGCCTGAAATGGGTAGTTACTCCTTATCAAAAATAGATTAAACGAATATTTACCAGGTAAATAAGTGTTTTATTAATCATAGCACTCCTAGCCGTAATTCTTAATTTCTTTAAGCTTGCTGGAGTTAAGGTAATTCATATTACCGTTCACAGGATTCATGTTCAAAGGCCGGAAGCCTCCCGTAATCGGGGGGCTTCTGGCCTTTTTAGATTGAAAATTATGTAGTGCGAGTTATTGAAGAAAGGACACGATAGAGTTTATTAAGAGCTTCATCGAGCGCCTGACTGGTCGCTAAAACTTCAGGGTCAGAAAAATTATTACTCAATGTAACGAGATCCTCCAGGTGTTGGCGTAATGTTTCAACTTGATGCATTATTGCTGTATCACTTTGTTCTAGAATTGTTAACTCTTCAATAATTCCGGGTATTTGATCGGTATTATCCTCCTCCACCAGTACTTGAATGACTCTGGCCAGTGATGTAATCATTCTCCGATGTATCTCCTCTCACCATAATAGAAAGTTACCTTGGATTGCAAGATAGCAATTACTTGTCATCCATAAAAAAATAATCTTCTATTGACAGTCCCTCCTGTTTACATAACACATAAATACCGCTCCATAATTTAGCTCCCCCCTGTTTTTCCCCGCGAATTATCCGGTATAAATAGGAATAGTTAACCCCCAAACGTTTTGCCAGTTCGGGAATTGACCAGTTTCTGGTTTCTGCCAGTTGCATTAAAGCAGAACAGTTTACTTTCATAAACGACCACGCCTTATCTTGTCTGCTGACAATATTTAGTATATTTTACCATGACTACAGACAACGGTCAACCATTTGTGGCAGTTTTTAGCATAATTCCCCACAGTAAATTGTCTACAGGCAATAAATCAGGTAAAATTGTAGAAAGGTCTAGGAGGGATTAAAGCTGGATTTCAATAAGGAAAAGTTTGCTGCTATCCTGATTATAGCTAAAGGTGATAGAACAATTAATAAATTTGGAAATGATGCCGGGGTAGATCCAGGATACATATCACGGTTACTGCGCGGACTGGTAAAAAATGCTCCCGGTGCGATAGTAATTAAAAAGCTTGCTGATGTGGCCTGGAATGGTGTTAGTATCCAGGATTTGTTGAGTGCGGCTGGATACATTGATTCAGGCGAAAACATTGACGACCAGGTTGATTCACGTGGGTGGGAACAGCTTCAGCAATGGCAAAGGGTAATTGAGGAAGCGGATCGTTATAATATTTCACCTGAAGATGCCCTGGATTTTATTACATCATTGGGCAAATCAATGGCTCGGATGAGAAAAGACCACGCTTAAAGTGAGGCATTAAAACTAAGGTAACTTTCTATCTGATTAAGGTTAGGTCCTATTTTTGCTCCATATGGGTATGCCCTGATATGGACGTATATGGAATACCGGCGTAAATAGCCAGGAACACCAGTATGCCTAAAAATGTGATTATTATAATCTGGGGGATAGTTAGACGATCTAAATCGTTATAGTATTTAGTGATATTTTTTAGTTTTAACATCAGACACCAAACCTTGCGTTTACTACAGATTAATACCCGGCACTCAGTACTGAATGCCGAGGTCTATGGCTGGTTGTTTTAATAAATAATGGAATCCATGATAATCAAATAGTAGTTCTTAAGTTCCGGTTTCATCTGGTTAAAAGCCGATAGCACATAGTTAATCCGTTAGCCTTACAATTATTCCTTGTACTAATAACAATACCTAACTAAGCTTATACCTGCCCGTAGGTATAGGGCTTATCCCCTTTTCATATGGTAAGATTACCTCAAAAGCTGGCTGTATTTTGCCGGCAGTAAAAGGAGGTAGGTATTATGCTAGTTACCAGACAGGCTCCTGATTTTACTACCGAAGCATTTCACCAGGGAAAAATTAAAAAAGTTAGCTTATCCGATTACAAAGGAAAATGGGTAGTACTTTGTTTTTACCCGGGGGATTTCACCTTTGTATGACCGACCGAACTTTCACACATAGCAGTTGGCTATGATGAACTTCAGCAATTAGGGGTTGAGGTACTGGCCATGAGCGTTGACAGTCCTTTTTCCCATAAGGTGTGGAATGAAACCGAACTGAGCAAGATGGTGGATGGCGGTATTCCTTTCCCCATGCTAAGTGACCGGGGTGGAAAAATTGGAACTTTGTATGGCGTATATGATGAGACAGGTGGCGTAGACATTCGTGGTCGTTTCCTGATTGACCCGGACGGAATAATTCAGGCCGCCGAAATACTGGCCCCTCCGGTAGGAAGAAATCCCGCGGAGCTTAAGCGCCAGATTAAAGCTTTCCAGCATAACCGGGAAACGGGCGAAGTGATACCCTCCGGATGGCAACCGGGAGGCCCAACCCTGAAACCTTCCACTAACCTGGCCGGCAGGGTATGGGAAGTCTGGCAGCCACCCAAAGAATAATACGAAAAAGCAAAAGGGCTCTTTTAAGGGCCCTTTTACTTTTTAATTACCTACAGATACCAGGGGAAAGGAAAATTTTTCTTTATGGTTTATTTTAAAAGCAACCTTGAAGGTAGTACCCTTAGGCCCGGTATCAACGCCCATGGTAGCGTTATGGCGGGCGGCAATACTGTAACATATAGCCAGTCCCAGTCCGGTTCCGGTTTCTTTAGTAGTTACGAAGGGTGTGCCCAGTTTATCATAAACCGAGGGGTCGATACCACTGCCCTGATCCTCTACCGCTAAAACAACTTTATTGTCTTCCAGGAAGGTGCGTATAAAAAGATTACCTCCCGCCTGCATGGCTTCCAGCCCGTTGAGAGTAAGATTGAGCAGCAGCTGCCGGATTTCGTTGGCATCTATATTAATGGGGGGAATATCTCCCAGGTCCAGTTTCACCTGTTTATCAGATTTTAAGCCTTCAGCAGCTATCAGCGGGTAGAGATTACTAACAATTGCATTTATATCCTGTACTTGCAAATAAATGGCTTTGTGCTGAGCCATGGATATGAACTCGGTAATAATATCGTTGGCAGCCTTGAGTTCGTCTATCATCAGGTCAAAATAAGAGCAGTATGGTTCGCAACCTGGTTCATCTTTGAGTAATTGCAGGAAGCCTTGTACAGTAGTCATGGGGTTGCGAATTTCATGTCCCATACTGGCGGCTATCTCTCCGGCCAAGCGCAGGCGATCGAGTCTGACCATTTCCTTTTCCAATTGTTTGCGTTTACTTATATCGCGGGTAACAAATACTACTCCTGCCATTCTACCCCGCTCATTCCATAATGTGTTACCTATAGTTTCTAACCAAACCCATTCTCCATTCTTATGGCGATAACGGAATTCTATTTTCCCGTATGATCCACTTCTAACTGCTCGTTTTCCCTCTGCCTTCACTTTCTTAAGGTCATCGGGATGAGTACCTTCGGAAACATTGTGTCCCAGGGCTTCTTCCGGTTCGTAGCCCAGTACGGTTTTGCAAGAAGGGCTGATATAGATAATGTTGCCATTACGGTCGGTTTCACATATTATATCCAGCATGTTGGTTGTAATTCGGCGCAGCTGCGTTTCACTCCTTTGCAGGGCAACAGCGGCACTTTTTTGTTCAGTAATATCTTGAATCTGAATCAGGAATGATTTAATTCCATCGTATTGTGATAGCATAGGGGTAATCAGATAATCCAGGTATGCTACCCCGGGTTTTTTACTAGGGTAAAGTTGGTTTTCCCTAACTTTATCAAAGCTGAATTCACCCTGGTATCTTACTATCTGCCCTTCTTTTAGATCCTGCTTGGCTTCCTCAGGCAGATTAGGATCATCGAAGAGCATGAAACCAGTAATATCCTCCAGGTGGTTTACCCCATAAATCTCCAGGCAGGCCTGGTTAGCATCAATTAAAATGCCCTCCTCGTTGATCAGGGCTATACCAATGGGAGATTGTCTAAATATATTGCGAAACTTTTCCTCACTTAAGGCCAGAGCTTTTTCGGCCCGCTTACGCTCGGTAATGTCAACTGTTACCCCTACCAGTCCGATTAATTCATCGGCCATATTGCAAACGGTGGCTTTATTGTATATGACATCGTGGATGGTACCATCTGCATAGGGCAAAACACCGTCGTATAACTGAACCCCCTTGGTTTGAAAGAGCTTCTGATCCATCTCCCAACCTGATTCAGATAATTCCCCGGGAGCTAACTCTTTAAAAGTATGGCCAATAATCTTTTCTTTCGGTCGGCCCATAACTCCTTCAAAGGCCCGATTACAGCGCTGGTATTTACCATCGAAGCCTTTAAAAAATACCGGATTAGGTATAGCATCAATAAGATTTTGCAGGAAATATAATTGTTCCTGCAGCTCCTTTTCCAGGTTTTCCAACAGGTCATGGGGCAAGCGGCAGTAAGTATTGTAATGAATCTTGTTATTTTTTATATAAATAGGGTAGGCCATAACTATTTCATTGATAGTGTGATTACTATAACGTTTATTAAAACATCTAAACATAGCCACACATCGAAAGTTAGGGAAGAGATCCCGGTTCAAGACCCCCACATGATGAAGTATTTTATCCAGGTTCTGGGTGCTGTGACCCAGCATCCAGCCTATTTCACCGGTAAAACGTAGAGCCGCATAACCTTCTGAGCGCGCCTGTAAAGATTCCCGGCCTAATAAAGCAGTGATAGTCTCCGGATTCAGGGAATTTTTCAACTCCGGCGAGGAATTAATATTTATAATCAGCAGCTGTTTCTTGATACTGTCGCTAGTAATATCCAGGCCGCGGGCTTTTAAATACATCAATACCTGTTCAGGAGTATGCTTTCTAACCATACAGATGCACTTTTCATTTTTTTCCAGACCGCTGATTAGAAATGCAGATACTGCTTCCTGCCATTCTGCTTCATTCTCATAGATTAAACATATATGGTTGCCGGGTTTCAGGGTACGGAACTTCTCCAACAAAGCGGTAGACGGCAAAGCTATCAAGTCCCTCGCCTCCGTTCGACAAAATAATACTTATATATCTAATATATACGTAAATGATGAACAAGCAAATAGGAAACGGTATAAAAAAGAAATTGGCTGTTAATCCAATTGGGTCAATGATATGAAAAAATAGGCGCTTAAACCATAGAAAAACTTATTGTTTATACCCTGGTAATTATATTCCCAGCATTTTCATAAAATATTCTCGCTGTTATTTCTAAATTTAACCTTTGCTAAGGCGCATGGTAAACTAATTATTAATAACAAGAGTATATAGCCCTGCTGGAAAGGAGCGTAAGCTATGCGATTGGGAATAGTTAGTGATACCCATGGTAATCTGGAGAATTTGCGGCGGGTGGCCGAGGAGTTAGTAGAGAATTGGGATGTAGACTTTATTATTCACCTGGGGGATGAATGTGAGGATATCAAGGTGTTGTATGAATTCGAGGTTGAGGTAGTGCTGGTACATGGAGTTTATTGCCGTCATTACCAGGACCCGGAGATACCTAATCGATTATTATGCCAGTTTGATGGCTATCGTTTTCTCTTAACCCATACTGACACCAAACATAAAAATGACTTGTCCGGTGATCCGGATCCGCAGGAGTTAGCCGTAGCTGGAGAGGTGGACCTGGTACTATTTGGCCACAGTCATATACCGGGTATTAAGCAGGAAAACGGTGTTATATGGCTTAATCCCGGTCATTTGAAAGACGAGGATAAGAAGGGTTATGGTCCCAGTTTCGCGGTAATTGAGACTGATGATGAAGGAATTCTGCTGCAGATAATTGAATTAAATACTGGTAAGGTATTGGAAGAATTAGAGATAGAACGGGATATAAAAAATTAACTGTCCCCTTGTCAGAGCAGGATATGAAGGAGTGAAACTAGTGGAATTTCTTATGCAGCGCATCTGGCACAGCTCGGTGGTACGGGAGGATGAACAATACCTGATAGCGAAA
>Ga0265294_10005803_pt1 | contig 14995 bp, 12 predicted proteins | sample MunlanPumphouse3_FD_192504 | JGI IMG/M metagenome (GOLD analysis project Ga0265294, IMG submission 192504) | Groundwater microbial communities from a municipal landfill in Southern Ontario, Canada - Pumphouse #3 | ecosystem: Environmental > Aquatic > Deep subsurface > Groundwater | place... | reverse complement strand
ATCAGGTTTTTAGAACATAAAGTAAAGTAAGCTGGTATAAATCTATAGTGCTAAAGGAACTTGTTACTAACTGGTTCCACTTATCTGGAATATTGTTGATACTTTATATTGCATTTAGTATGTCATAATAGTTAGCATAATAGTTAGCATTTAGATAGTAAAAGGGAAGAATCTATCTATCTTTTAGGAATATGAAATCAGAATTGAAAATGTCTTATGGCTAGTTAACATAAATCTTTGCAATAGCCTTTGTTTAATCAAAAGATTACGCGAGGTTAACACAAGTTTAATATGAGAAGTTATGCTGAATAATATCGAAAAAAAATAACAGCAAAGAGATATTTGGTGAAACAAAAAGCACATAAACTAAAAAAGCTTATAGTGGATAAGAAGTTATTATAAAAGACTTCAAGCCTTATTAAATAAAATATTATCGAAAAGATATTGACACAAAAACAGAGTATTATAATATTGGCATATCGATAAGGAAGTAACGATAAAAACTAAATGGATAACTAATTAAAAAAAGGAAGAGATTATGACTATAACCGTTTGTGCCGGAAGTTCTTGTAGCCATAGAGGCTCACAAAAAGTTGTGGAGTATTTGGTAAATTATATCAGTATTAATTCTTTGCAGAATAAATGGAAGTTAAAGGCTTCGTTTTGCATGAAAGACTGTGGAGAACATTATTGTGTCCAGATAGACGATTTTCGTCTTAAATTCCTTCCTAATGCAGACTATAAAAGATTCTTCAAGGAACTTCATAAGACAAATGAGTTACCTAAAATTGCAGGTATAACATGGAGGAAAGATGACGATAAGTAGTAAGTCGCTCGCAGAAAAAATCGTTGAAAAGGATCCTAACGGATTAGTTGTTGTTGATAATGAGTTAAAGATAGTGCAATTCAATAAAGCATTTTTATCTATATTTGACATTAAGCCAACTCATAAGATCATTGGTGAAAATGTTAATGACATCATGATGCAAGATATCTTTTCCAGTAGTGATATTGCTAAAGATAATGGAACAATTAAACATCACCATAAAACAGGTAAGTTTGTTAAGGCAGTAACTTTTAGAATAGATTCAGAAGATCTCTCAGCTTGTTTCTTTGTAAATATCACTGATTCTTTCCATAATAAAAGAAAGTTACAACTTATGAAAACAGAGACTATCAAAAAAGCACAAGCTGTGATTGATAATCAAATGAGAGTAGCTCAAGAGATTGCCAGTCTCTTAGGTGAAACAACTGCAGAATCTAAAGTAACACTACTTCAATTAATGGATGTGCTTAAAGAAGAAGGAGAGATTTAAAGTGTTTTCTAAAAGAAAAGAAGCCAGAATGTGGGATATGTATTTAGAAACTGCAAAATCTCAGCTAATCAAGCATAAAGAAATATTATGTGGAGACTCTGTTATTATCGATAAGGATTATGATAGAGAGTCAGCTTCCTTAATTCTTTCAGATGGTTTAGGGAGTGGAGTGAAGGCAAACATTCTATCTACTTTAACAACTAAAATAATCTCTGTTATGCTTCAAAATGGTCGTAGTATTGATGAGATAGTAGAAACTCTAACAGATACATTGCCTACATGTAATGTGAGGAAGTTAGCTTATAGCACTTTCTCAGTAGCTCAATTCCATCCTAATGGTAAGCTTCATTTGGTTGAATATGATAATCCTCCTGCTTTTTTTGTTCGTGAGGGTAAAGTACTTAATTTGGATTATCAAACACGTGAAATTAATGGTAAAAAAATTAATGAGGCTGCAGTAGAGGTGCAAGAGGGGGATCTCTTAGTTTTTGTTTCAGATGGAGAAACCCATGCAGGAATAGGTGGAATTTGGAATCTCGGATGGGGTTGGGAACATATAGCTGAATTTATCGAAAGAATAAGCAAAAAGTCTATGACTGCTAAAGATATTGCTTTTGAGATTACTAATGTAGCTAATGAGCTTTATGCTAACGAGCCTGGTGATGATACTTCAGCAGTTGTAGTTAAAATCAGAAAAAAGAACTTTGCCACAATGTTAGTTGGTGCTCCTCAAAATCCTGATAATGATAAAGAGATTGTTAATAAGTTGATTAAGGGTGAGGGTCGCAAAATAATCTGTGGTGGAACAACCAGTAATATTGTAGCTAGAGAACTTAATGAGAAATTAGAAGTGGATTTAACTACAATTCAATCCGGAATCCCACCAATTGGTATGATAAAGGGTATAGATCTATGTACAGAAGGTATTATTACTATTAGTCATGCTTTAGAATTGTTGAAATCTAATCCTAATTATAAGAGATTAGAAATTCATAATGATGGTGTTAACCGCTTAGTACGTGAATTGCTTTTAGTTGATGAGCTAACAATAATGATAGGTCAATCATTAAACAGTGCCCACCAAACCTCAAATATGCCTAAAGAATTTGGTATGAAAAGAAAAATCATGGAATCGATTTCAGATTATTTAACAGATATGGGCAAAGTTGTTCATTTAGAATACTATTAAAAAGATTCTTATGTAGCTGTTGCGGAGCAAATTACATAATAAATAAGAATATAAACATAAAAAATAAAAAAACTAAATGGAGGAGTCAATGGCAAAAACAGAGACTGTTCAAGAACCTTTGAGAAATTTTGCGAAGGTTAAGGAAATTATCGAAAAGTTTGGCACAGACAGAAGTGCTCTAATTCCCGTGTTACAGGCAATTCAAGGTGAATTCAGATATTTACCACAAGAAATGCTTTCATTTGTAGCAACAGCAATGGGTATTCCTCAAGCTGAAGTATTTGGTGTAGCTACTTTCTATGCTCAATTCTCAACCCAACCTAAAGGAAAACACATTGTGCAAGTATGTGATGGAACAGCTTGTCATGTACGCGGATCTTCTGAAATAATTAAGAAATTTAAAAAAGATCTTCAGATACCTGAAGGTAGCACTACAACAGAGGATTTATATGTTACTCTTGAAACAGTTTCTTGCTTAGGTGCTTGTGCTTTAGCTCCGGCAGTTGTTGTTGATGGGAAAGTCTATGGTAACGTGAATTTCGATGATGTAGCAAAAATTATTATGTCAATGAAGGAGAGCGATAATGAGTAAGATATTTGAAGAATTAACTCGAGAAGTAGTAAATACTCCAAAAGTCCCTTGCCGAGAATTTATCCAAGCTAAATTAGGATTAATTGAGCTTAATGATGAGAAGAAAAAATTAGCTGAAGAGCTATCTACAATCTATAGAAGAGAATCTGGGATCTTTGACTGCCAAATAGCTCTTTGTAAAGGAACTGGATGCCAGTCTTCAGGTGAAATAGCTCTCTGGAATAGAATTGATGAAATATTAAAAGAAAAAGGTATCAGAGACAGAGTAAACATTGTTGAAACAGGATGTAGAGGATTCTGTGAAATGGGTCCATTAGTTGAAATATTTCCTCAACATATTTTTTACTGTAAGGTAAAACCTGAAAATATTGAAGATATTATAACAAAAACTGTGATGAATAATGAAGTGATTGAAGAATTACTATTTGATGGTATTCCTATTGCTGAAGAAATTCCTTTCTATAAAAAACAAGTAAGAAGAGTGCTAAAAGAGTCTGGCCATATTAATCCTGAAAACTTGAATGACTCCGTTGTTCATGGTTCCTATCAAGGATTCTTAAAAGCTATTAAAATGACTCCTGAAGAAGTGGTTCAAACAATGATTGATTCAGGATTAAGAGGACGTGGTGGTGGAGGATTCTCAACAGGTTTAAAATGGAAATTTACTAAAGCAAGTGATTCAGCTAAAAAATATATTGTATGTAATGCTGATGAAGGTGATCCAGGTGCATTTATGGATAGATCACTATTAGAAGGTGATCCACACAAAATTATCGAAGGTATGATGATTGGTGGCTATGCAACTGGTGCAGATGAAGGCTATATCTACGTTAGAGCTGAGTACCCATTAGCAATTCACAGATTAGAAATAGCAATTGCTCAGTGTAGAGAATTTGGTATCCTAGGTGAAAATGTTTTAGGAACCGGATTTAACTTTGATTTGAAAATCAAACAAGGTGCTGGTGCTTTCGTTTGTGGAGAAGAGACTGCTCTAATCTCCTCAATAGAAGGAAAAAGAGGTATGCCAACTGTAAAACCACCATTCCCTTCAACTAGTGGCCTTTTTGGAAAACCAACCAGTATTAATAATGTTGAAACTTTGGCTAATGTTCCTCTTATCCTTAATAATGGGGTTAAGTGGTTTAGAGAAGTTGGTACTGAAAAATCAGCTGGAACAAAAGTTTTTGCCATGACTGGTAAAATTAGAAATACTGGCTTAGTTGAAGTTCCATTAGGTATTACCCTCAGAGAGATTGTTTATGAAATTGGTGGTGGTTTAAAAAACGGTGCTAATTTTAAAGCAGCTCAAATTGGTGGACCTTCAGGTGGATGTTTAAATGAAGAACATCTTGATATGCCTTTAGATTATGATTCATTAAAAGCTGCAGGTGCTATGGTTGGTTCTGGTGGACTTGTAATTCTTGATGACAAAACATGTATGGTTGAAACTGCTCGTTACTTTATGAGCTTTACCCAAAGCGAATCTTGTGGTAAGTGCATTCCTTGTCGTGAAGGAACTGGTAGAATGTTGGAAATTATGGAAAGAATTGTGGCAGGTAGAGGTACAATGAATGATATCACACTCTTAGAAGAGTTAGCATGTACTATCAAAAACGCTAGCCTCTGTGGACTTGGTAAAACCGCTCCTAATCCTGTTCTTTCAACCTTGAAATACTTTAGAGATGAGTATATTGCTCATATTCAAGATAAACGTTGTCCTGCTGGTCAATGTGATGCTCTAAAGAGATATGAAATTATTCCTGAAGAGTGTAGAGGTTGTTCAAAATGTTCTAGAGTGTGTCCTGTTGGTGCAATCTCGGGTGAAATTAAAAAACCATTCGTAATTGATCAAGATAAATGTATCAAGTGTGGTGCTTGTTTTGAAGCATGCCCATTCAATGCTATAAAAGTTGGATAGGAGAAAATAATGACTAAGCAATATATGGAAGTAAATAATAAAAAAGTTGAAATCACTGGAAAAGAAAAGAATATCTTAGAAGTTGTACGTGGTATGGGGATAGAAATCCCTACTTTCTGCTACCATTCAGAACTCTCTGTTTATGGTGCTTGTAGAATGTGTATGGTAGAAGATGAGAAAGGTAATTTAGTTGCTTCTTGTTCACTAAAACCACAAGCAGGAATGAAAATTAAAACTCATACCAAAAAAATTATGAATACCAGAAGAATGATTTTAGAACTTCTTCTTGCTAATCATCACCAAGATTGTACTACTTGTGAAAAAAGTGGAAATTGTAGACTCCAAGAACTTGCAGTTGATATGGGAGTTAAAAAAGTTAGATTTAAACCTCGTAAACCATGGCAAGATATTGATACTTCTTCTGCAAGTATTGTTCGCAACCCAAACAAATGTATTCTTTGCGGAGACTGCGTAAGAATGTGTTCCGAAATTCAAGGTGTTGGTGTGCTTGGCTTTATTAATAGAGGCCCTGATATTAATGTGGTTCCTGCATTTGGCAAACCAATTTCTGATGTCGATTGTGTTAATTGCGGACAATGCGTAAGTATTTGCCCTACCGGTGCCTTAACTATCAAAGACGACACAATCAAGGTCTGGGAAGCATTAATGGATCCAAAAAAGAAAGTTGTAGTCCAAATAGCTCCAGCTGTGAGAGTTGCAATTGGTGAAGAGTTTAACCATACTGAAGGGGAAAACTACCTCTACAAGAGTGTGTCTGCCTTAAAAATGATGGGTGCTGATTATGTTTTTGATACTTCTTTTAGTGCCGACTTAACCGTCGTTGAAGAAGCATCTGAATTTTTAGATAGAGTGATAAAAGGGGAAAATCTTCCTCAATTCACTTCATGTTGTCCTGGTTGGGTGACTTACGCAGAAGAAAACTGTCCAGATCTATTACATAACTTATCAACTTGTAAGTCACCTCAACAGATGTTCGGAGCTGTCTTTAAAAAATTCTTTGCTAAACAGATGAGTATTCCTGTCGAAGATATGTATGTTGTTTCAGTTATGCCTTGTACAGCTAAAAAGTTTGAAGCTACTAGGCCAGAAATGAGTACCGATGGTTACCAAGACGTTGATGCTGTTATCACAACTGTTGAATTAGCCCGTATGATCAAAAAAATGGGTATCAAATTTGAAGAGTTAGAACCAGCTTCACTAGATATGCCTTTTGGTTTCTCTTCAGGTGCTGGTGTGATATTCGGAACTTCTGGTGGTGTTGCTGAAGCAGCATTAAGATATGCTGTAGAGAAGTTAACCCATGAAAACCTTGAAGATGTTAATTTCAGAGAGGTTAGAGGTATGGAAGGAATAAAAGAAGCTACATTTAATATTGTAGGTAAAGAAATTAAATTAGCTGTTGTTTCTGGATTAGCGAATACTCATAAGCTTATTGAAAAAATAAGAAATAAAGAAGTTGAATATCATCTTGTTGAAGTTATGGCTTGCCCTGGTGGATGTATTGGTGGTGGCGGACAACCTGTTCCTAATACTGCAGATGCAAGACAAAAGAGATCTAAAGGCTTGTATAATATCGATGCTACTTCAACTGTTAAGAAATCTCAAAATAACCCAACTATCGAAAAACTCTATGCAGAGTGGTTAAAAACTCCTAATAGTGATGAAGCTCATTATGCTCTTCATACTCATTATGGTCATAAGAGAAGAATCGGTGGTATGGAGATTAAAGATAATAATGAAAGTGTAAATGAAAAATTAGTAATCTCTGTTTGTGTTGGTACAAACTGCTATTTAAAGGGCTCTTATGATGTCCTTCAAGAGTTAATTAGTTTAGCCAAGAAAAACGGAGTTGAAGATAAAGTTGAATTTAAAGGGACATTCTGCTTAGAAAACTGCAGTAATGGACCTTCAATAAAAGTTTCTGATGACCTACACAAATATGGTGTCCAGAAAGGTGAGGTTGAAAAATTCTTCAACCATACCGTACTTCCGCGTGTTAAATAGAGAATTGTCTTCCAATTCCATTTAGTTGAAAAGCTCCCGCAAGGGAGCTTTTTGTTTGGAGGATGGACAGTGTTCTCTAAAAAAATACTAATTAAGTAGCTAGTCTCATATCAATAGATTCTATTTACTTAATATCATTTTTTCAACTAGACGAGAGTTGTTTGTCTGAAGTTTGTACATATAGATTCCAGATGTTACCTTTTGATTTTGCTCATTAGTCCCCTTCCACAAAACCTGATGATTGCCTTTAGTAAAGATATTATTAGCTATTCTTTTAACTAATTGTCCCTTTATATTAAAGATATCAAGGGAAACTTCAGAATCTTCAGGTAGATAAAAACTGATAGTAGTTTCTGGATTAAAGGGATTTGGGTAGTTAGACATTGATAAATTATTTACAAGAAGGATATCTTCAGAGTTGGGAGTAACCTGTTGGGTTGGTAAGCTGAAATTTAAGATGTGTAGCATATCGGTATGTAAGCTTGAAAAATTTATTTCGAATTGAAGCTCTTCAATATCATAATTGTTGTCTAAGAATTCAAATTCAAAAATAAACTCTAAGCTTCCAGTCTCAGCTTCTAGCCAATAGTAGTTTGTCTGATTATATTCACCAATAATAATAGAATCATCTTCGGATAAAACATTTACTACAGGATAACTAACATGCCCTCTGCCTGTATTCCTTAATTCTACAGTTACTGTATTATCTCCATAAACTAAAGTCCCACTATTTGATGTTATTTCATATGCAGATAACTCTATCACAGGAGCATAAGCTGTTAAATTCGTGATACTACTATTATGAGTCAAATTATCACTTATTGAAGAAAATAGATGGAAATTAAATTCGTCTTCAATATTATAATCAATAGTAACTTGAAAAGGTCCAAGAATTATTTCTTGGCCTGCAGCTAAAGTTAAATTTTCTAAAACAGTTTCCATAAAAACTTCTGGGAAGGGGCTATAAGCTAGGAAACTTGTGTTATCAGAAGGTAAATTGCTCATATTTTTGATATGATAAGAGACATTAAAAACTTCTCCATTAGTTAATTTATCGTCCCAACCATAATCAATAATTACATTTTCAACTTGTATATAGGGCTGATTTAAGCTTTCAAAACTAATCTCGAAATCTATCTCTTCAATCTCTGGATTGTCTGGTTGAATCATTATCATCTGGGCATCTTCTTCTGAATAGACTGTATCATACCAGATTTCTCCACTAAACTGTCCATAAAATTGAATACCTATTTTGTAGTTTCCTATATTTAAATTCTCATATTTGTAAGTTTGGTTTTCATCAATCTCTTGAAAGCCCATTGATATTTCAAAATCTGGTGTTGCTAGATATTTAAGAGTCATGAAATAGGATGTATTATCCAAAAAGATGTTTTCAGCAATAATGTTTCCTGATATTGAGCCTCTTCCTGAAACTATTGGTTCTAAATATAAGTCTATATCTACCACAGATTGAAAATCCTCTCTAATCTCTATTGTTTCAGTAAGATATTCGGTGAAATAAGCATCACTATAAGCTGAATAAACCCTATATTGACCAATTTCAATATCCTCTATACTATAACTTCCATCACTGCTACTTGAACCATTAAAAGTGATATTCTCCCAGCCATTAGGTTCAAATCGATGCATAATCACCATTATGTCTTCCACACCTTGGTTTGTGCTACTATCTATAACAAAGCCTGAAACTGTTGCTCCCATAACAACAATCGGCATTAAAATCAAAAAATAACTAAGTAATTTTTTCATAATTACCTCCAAAAAGAATATAATGACTTATTTGTTAGTCGCCACTAATAAATATCTTTATTTGTATCTATATCTTGTTGAAAGTTGGTTAGTAGCTCGATAAGTTTGGCATTGCTAGAGGATTATTGGGAAACAAGCAAAGCTTTCTTCACTGTCTAATAAAATTGGTAAAATTTATTAGTATCAACTTCTGTCTTTTCCCGAATTATATAATGCGTGTTTTAAAGGTGATTAAGCTCTAAAATTAAAAATCATTGACATGATAAAATACCTATTTCTAATGACATAAAAAAAAGTTTAGGAGAATAAATGTCAAATAAAGTAAGAGTTAGGTTGGCTCCAAGTCCAACTGGTTATCTACATTTAGGTACTTTAAGGGTAGCTTTATATAATTATGCCTTTGCAAAAAAGAACAATGGAAGTTTTATTCTAAGAATAGAAGATACAGATCAAAATAGATTAATTGAAGATGCTGTTGAGAACATAATTTCTACTCTTAATACAATAGGAGTTGATTTTGATGAAGGACCTAATAAGGGTGGTGCATATGGACCTTATGTGCAATCTGAAAGATTAGATATTTATAAGAAGTATATTGATAAATTGCTTGAAAAAGGATTAGCTTATCATTGTTTTTGTGATAAAGAAACTTTGGACGAGATGCGGGCAGCCCAAATAGAACGCAAAGAAGACCCAAAGTATGATAGACGTTGTTTAAATTTATCCAAAAAAGAAGTTCAAGCCAGAATTGACAGAGGTGATTCTTATGTGATAAGATTAAAAATGCCTGATGATAGGGTTTTTTCTTTTGATGATGCTATTAGAGGGCTTGTGGAAATTAATTCTAGTCAAGTTGATGACCAAGTAATTCTCAAATCTGACGGATTCCCTACTTATCATCTTGCTGCTTGTGTGGATGATCATTTAATGGAAATAACTCATGTGTTTAGGGGTGAAGAGTGGATTTCAAGTACTCCTAAACATATCTGGTTGTATGAATGTCTCGGTTGGCAACCACCAAAATTTGTTCATTTACCTCTAATTATGAACACTGACCACTCTAAACTTAGCAAACGTAAAAATGATGTATCTGTGGAAAATTATCTACAAAAGGGCTATCCTGTTCCTGCTATTATTAACTATATAGCTCTTATTGGTTGGCATACTCCTGATGATAGAGAATTCTTCACCTTAGATGAGCTTTGCCAAGAGTTTAGCCTTGAAAGAGTAAGTAAAGCTAATGGTGTTTTTGACATTGTCAAACTTAATTGGATGTCAGGGATGTATATTCGTGAGATGAGCAATGAAGATTTAGCTGAAAAGTGTCGTCCATATTTAGAAAAGGCTGGGTATGATGTTTCAGACCAAAGAAAATTAATTGCAGTAATGGATAATGCTAAAGATAGGATCCATTGTTATTCTGAGGTGATTGAACATTCTAAGATGTTCTATGAAGATTTAAACATTTCCGAAGAAGATCAAAATATCTTAGCTGAAGAGGATTCTCAAACTGTGCTTAAGTACTTTATCGAAAATGTTGATGAGGTTCCTTGGGATAATGCTGAAGAGCTTGGAATCTTCATTAAGGCTGGTTCCAAAGCTATTGGGATTAAAGGCAAAAAATATTTCTTTCCGCTAAGAATCTCTCTTTTTGGGGCTAGTCATGGTCCAGATATACCTAAGCTATTTGCCATCTTAGGAAAAGATGAGACTATTGCGAGAATGGAAAAGCAGATAAGAAAATAGGAAACATATACAAAGCTGATTAAAAACAGTTCCACCATTTACGATTGGAAGGTATTCATTTTTGCTAAAATGATTTTCAAATATGGAAACAGTATTGCATTAGTTTAGAAGTAAAAAATATAAAATAGGAGAAATTAGATGAATTATGTCAAAAAACTAGAAGGTGAGAAGGTAATATTTTCCCCTATAGAAATGTCTGAAGCCCGGAAATATATGGTTTGGTATAATGATTTTGAAATTGGTTTTTTTACCGGAACACAGGATAAGATTATAACTGAAGAAGATGAGATTGCAGTTTTAAAAGAGTTTTCTAAAAAGGGCTATCTATTTACTATTTTAGATAAAGATACTAAAACACCGATAGGAAACTGTGGTATTCACCATATTAACTGGGTAAATAGAACTGCTGAAATTGGGATGAATATTGGTAACAAAAGCTATTGGAATAAAGGCTTTGGTACAGAGGCGACAATTTTGTTAACAGCTTTTGCCTTTCATATTCTTAATTTGCATAATGTGATGTTAAGAGTGTTGGACTGTAATCCTCGTGCTATTCATATATACGAGAAAATTGGTTTTAAAGAGATTGGTAGAAGAAGAGAGGTCGTGACTGTAGCTAATGAAAAATTTGATATGATTTATTATGATATGTTGAATAGTGATTTTAACTCAAGTATCATAAAAGATTTAGTTTCCAAATATAAAAATGCTGATAAGAATCTTAACAAGATATCTTTAATGTAGAGGATGATTTGATAAATAAAATCAAAGGTCAAGATAAAGTTATTAACTCTTTGATTCGTTCAATTGAAAGTGACAAAGTAGGGCAGAGTTATCTTTTTTACGGTCCAACAGGCGTAGGAAAGCTAACTACTGCCTTCTATTTTGTTATGGCAATCAATTGCACGAATAGGGAAGAGGGAACTCCTTGTGGGAAGTGTAATTCATGTAAGAAGTTTAAAGAGTTATCTCATCCAGATTTGATCTATCTTTTCCCAACGCCCAATCTCAAACTTTCTGAAGATGGTGAGATAAAAGAGACTAAATACCAAAAAGAGTATGAGTCTTATATTCAATGTAAAATAGATACTCCTTGGAATGACTACGTGTTTTCTGTTTCATCTGAAATTAGAATCGGTGCTATTAGATGGGTTCAAAACCGACTTAGCTTTTCCAAAAATGAGGCTAAGAAAAGGATTTGTATTATTGAAGATGCTGATAAAATGAACATCAATACTGCAAATGCCTTTCTAAAAACATTAGAAGAACCCCCAGAAGATACAGTAATTATTCTTACCACTTCTAAGCCGAATTCACTGCTTCCTACCATCTTATCACGTTGTCAAAGGGTTGCTTTCAATAACCTCTCCAATGCAACAGTTGAGAATATTCTCAGAGAAGATTTTAATCTTGATATTGTGAAGGCTAAGACCTATGCCAAAATATCTTATGGTAATGCGGAAAAGGCTATCCAGCTTATTTCAGAAGATACCGATAGCGGAAGAAATATTGCCCTTAAATTAGTAGAGTTAGCTTTAAACAATCAAGACTTTGAGTTCTTGGAATTTCTTAACGAAATTAAAGACTTTAAACAAAAGAAAATATTAATGAGTATCCATGCAAATATAGTTCTCTTTCTTATGGATATTATTTACCAAAGAGAAGATTCAAGGTTGGTTGTTAATGTTGATTCACGAAATTTGTTAGAAAAAATTGAAGAGAAAAAAGCAATTACTGCTCTTGAGATTTATCAGCTAATTGATGAGAGTAAAGAGCTACAAAGGATGATTAAACTTAACGTAAATAGCAATTTAATTGTAACTTCTCTGTTTAATCAGTTGAAAAAAATATTTTTAAAGTAAAAAAAAAGCAAAAAAGTTGATAAAAATCAGTAATTTCGTAAGTTCTTGTTTAACAATAATATAGAAATGTCCGAACAGAGAGGTGATAGCCAATATTTTGGCTTAACTTATTAAATAACAGAAAAATAGAAAAAAAAATTTGACAAGATTTTACAATCTATCTAATTTTGTAATTGTATTCGAAATAAATCTCGGGAGGAAAAATGACAAGAGACGAATTAATTGGAAAAATTGCTGAACAAATCAAATGTAGTAAGAAACAAGCTGCCGAAATGGTTAATGCTTTCTTAGATCAAATTCTAAATGCATTAGCTGAAGGAAAGAAAGTATCTTTCGTTGGTTTTGGTACATTCGAAGTTAAAGAAAGAAAAGAAAGAAACGGTATTAACCCACAAACTAAAGCAAAAATTACAATACCTGCTCGTAAAGTTCCTGTATTTAAAGCTGGAAAAAAATTGAAAGACGCAGTTAAGTAATTTAGTATCTTTACAAATTTGAGAAGAGAGTATCGCGATACTCTCTTTTTTCTATGCCTTGCCATAAAGAATGTAATCAGCTTTTTTTTTGTTATCAATTTTCTACTTAGGTATCGAAAAGTATTTTATTATACTCTTGACTTAATGCTTAACTAGCTCTTTCCTTCCAATTCTCTACCACACTACTGTGGTTCCACTAGCCTTTGCCCTAATGAATGCCTAATGAATGCTCAATGAATACCCAATGGACTTCACATATTTGCCTAAAATTTAATATTTTATAACTTTTTAATTATTTTTTCCCAAAAGTGAGCAAATCCCAAAAAAAAAGCCTATAGCATAGTGAGAGGGTTTGAAACATGAACGCTATCCAAAATCTTCTTAATTTATATATAGTTTTTATTGACATAATTATTATTTATAATTATATGTTAATAAATAAAATTATTGGATGGATTATGAATAAAAAGAAAATATATATCACTATAATGTTGTTACTGATGGGCTTTTTCATATTGCTGAATGCTAATCATTCTCATTTGATTACCAAAGTCGAAAATATGATTGAAACAGATGATACATATTATATTACTAATTTTATTAAAATTAATACTGATTATCGTAGCTTAGGATCATTCTATGAAGAGTTACTTGATTCCTTAGCTGTACATAACAAGGATTTCGAATATGTTACTATTTTTGCACGTGCAGGTGCTTACTCTCTTTTAGATAAAGCTGAAGAATTAAAATACAATAATTCTGCAATGTCTAATAAATTAAAAAAAAGCACTGTAAAAATATTGAACCAAGCTATTGATGGAATTTATAATCAATGGCTTGATAAAGAAAATGAAGGGACTTTCTTATTAAAAAATGCTTTAGATATGATGAAATTAAGTTATAGAATTAATACTCAATTTCAAAATGACTTGAGTATTCTCTATTTTAACTATATTTCTTACGGTGAAATATATCTTGCTTTAAATGATTTTAGCTCTGCCCAAGAGTATTTTAAAGGTGCAAAAGATTTATCATCGCAATTAGAGACACAAGAATATGCAGATATTGCTGATGTTTATATCAAACTAGCTGCGAGTAATAGTAGTTTAGCTAAGGATGGAACCATTTTTGATTATGCTGATTTTATTACTCTTTATCAGGACTATCAGATAAAATTTAATGATTATAAAAAGTATGTTTCAGATAAAGCTGAACCAGATTTTGCTAGTGAAGAAAATGAAAATCAGAAAATGGATGCTATGAATGTTTCCTTACAAGAATCTCAAGAATGGTTAAGAAGATTAAGTAGAATCAATAACAGAGTATTTGGAGACTATAATTTTGTAAAGATTAATACAAGGCAATAAGTATGATTGAATCGATTGTTGTTAAGAATAAGCAAGTTCAGATTATTGATCAGACTCTTCTTCCTGGTCAAGAAAAATATATTAGGATACCTGACTATCGTCAAATGATTGAAGCTATTAAGAAGCTGAGAATAAGAGGAGCTCCAGCCATAGGGATTGCTGGCTTAGTTGCTTCTGCTTTGGCTTGGGATGAGTTTAAAGATCTTCATGATAATAAAGTAAAACTTGAAAAAGCTCTATTAGAAATAGAAGATAGCAGACCTACTGCAGTTAATTTAGCTTATGCTGTAAATATTGCCAGAGGCTATATCAATAGTGAGCAATTTACTAATGAAAGTGATATTTTATGGGAAAAAGCTAGTGAGTTGGCTCAGCAAGAGAAATTTGCAAGTGAACTAATGGCATCTAATGGGGTGAATGAGATATTTCATGGGCAATCAGAATTGCGAATCTTGACCCATTGCAATACTGGAAGTTTAGCTACTTACGGTGAGGGTACTGCTTTAGCTGTAATCAAAGCTCTTGCTAAGAAAACTAAAGTGAAAGTTTGGGTTGATGAAACCAGGCCTCTTCTTCAGGGTGCTAGATTAACGATGTGGGAGCTACTTAAGGAAGGGATTGAATGTTATCTCATTTCTGATTCGATGGCTGCCTATACTATCAAAACAAAGGATATAAGCTTGATTATTACCGGAGCAGATCGCATAACTCAAAATGGTGATTCTGCAAATAAG
>Ga0265294_10005802_pt1 | contig 14996 bp, 13 predicted proteins | sample MunlanPumphouse3_FD_192504 | JGI IMG/M metagenome (GOLD analysis project Ga0265294, IMG submission 192504) | Groundwater microbial communities from a municipal landfill in Southern Ontario, Canada - Pumphouse #3 | ecosystem: Environmental > Aquatic > Deep subsurface > Groundwater | place... | reverse complement strand
ATAGTAAGCATTTGTCTCCCATAATATTCTAAGAAGTCAATCGCTTCAGCCGTGTCAGCATCCGCTTCAATCCATGGTTTTCCAGCTTCTTTTGTCATTAAAGCTGAAAATTCATGTTTACGTCTTCGAATGATGTTCGCAGTCTTAAATAATACATCTGCACGTACTTCAGGTGCAACATTCTTCCACATCTCAAACGCTTTAAGTGCTGCATCCATTGCTAAATCAACTTCAGCTCTTGATGCTTGTGAAATTGTTCCTACAACTTCTTTATGATTTGATGGATTAAGTGAGGTCATCACTTTTTCAGTTTTAATTCTTTTTCCACCAATCACTAAATCATAGTGCTTTCCTAAATAACTCTCAACAAGTTTTAGTGCACTCTCATACTTTTCAATATTCTCTTTCTTCGTAAAGTCTGTTAGTGGTTCTGTCTGATAAGGATAAATTGCCATTTTTATACTTCCCTTCTAGACTACAGATTTTTCGTATGCAGTCGTTTTATTTTCTTTAAACCGGTCGATATGAAGTGAACTCATATCCATCGATGGTTTTTCATTTAAAATTAATTCACTCATTAATAATCCTGTCATCGGAGCAAACATGAATCCATGTCCCGAAAATCCACATGCCATATAAAATCCTTCTAGTGCTTTCGTATCACTTAAAATGGGTTGACGATCTGGAGACATATTATAAGATCCACCCCATTGGCGAATCACCCTTAGTTCACCAACTTTTGGCATGATATGAACCAAAGTCTTAGACATCTCATCTAAAAATTGCCATGTGGAGCCAATATCATGATTTCTTTCAGCAAACGGATTTGATCTTCCCATAATGAATGCCCCGTGAGGAACTTGTTGACAATAAATATTTTTAGAAAATGACATGACCATAGGTCCTTGCATCCGTTCAACAGGTTCTGTCACTAATATTTCATGATTTTCAGCATAAACAGGAATATCTACACCTACTAAATCACCAATTTCCTTGGCGTATCCTCCAGCTGCATTCACAACTTGATGCGTATAATAAATATCTTTATTCGTTTTAACAAATTCAATTTGTTGATGATTGACATGAATCTCTTTGACCTCTTCAAAGAAATGGAATTCAACACCTAAGTGTTTTGCTGCTAAATAATAGGCTTCAGTCATTTTAAATGGATTTAGGTGACCATCTGTTTGACAAAAAGTTGCAGATGTAAAGGCATCAGGATTCAAATGAGGGACAATTTTTAAAGCCTCTTCTTTATTGCAAACTTTTGAAGGAATACCTAAAGTATTTTGTAAGATGACATTCTTTTTAAATTGTTCATGCTCTTCAGGAGTAGTTGCTAAAATCAAATAGCCTTCTTGTTTAAATTCAATGTCATCTGGATATTTTAAAGTTTCTTTTGCATGTGAGAAAAATTCCATGCTTTGTTTTGCCAAACGACAATTGATTTCAGTTGCCCATTGTTGTCTCACACCTGCACCACATCGACCTGTCGCGCCACTTGCAAAATAACCTTTATCTAAGACTAAAATATTAGTCATTCCTTTTTTTGCTAGATTATACGCGATTGATGCACCACTAATTCCAGCGCCAACGATGATTAGATCATATGTTTTCATTTTGATCCTCCGCAATCGCTTTTAGGGGAACACCCATGGAGAGTGGTCTTGATTTATGGGTTTTAACCTTTTCAATTGGAATACCTAAGTAGGTAGCTAACTCTCTTTGAATTAAATGACCACACGTATTTCCTTGACATGGTCCCATACCCACACGAAGTAATCTTTTTAAATCTTCAAAATTGGTATATCCTTCTTTAATCTTTTCTCTGATCTGTTCTAATGTGACATCTTCACAACGACAAATGATAATATCTTTTTCATTTTTCATGGTTTTCTCACCGTGATAAATTCATGTAGAAAATTTCTTGGTACACTGACTGTGAGTAATGCCGTACGATCCATCGATTTTGATGTAAGAACTTTCTCAATCGTTGCATCACAAATCACTTCACCCGCACGATTTACTCCTTTCCAAATATCTTTTGGATTTGGAAGTGGTAAAAATTCATAAGGGATTTTAAAAACTGCATGCTCACCAACCAGTTGAGCAACAGATATGGCTAAACCTGGACATGAAGTGACACAGATGGCACACCCTGTGCATTTATCGACATCAAGCACAGGTTGCTTATTAATATTTTCACCAATCTCAATGGCATCAAAAGGACAAGATGTTGAACATGGGTTACATGGGATATCTTCATAGCATTCTAAGATTGCTTTAGGTTTTAATAAATCATTTTCTTTGGGAAAACGTGATAAAACTTGATCTTTGGATGGAATTCCAGTTTGATTAAGCATGGGATGCCTCCTTTAATTTCTTCATGCCAATAAGAGTCTTTTGACCAAATGGCCCATTACGCAGTAAATCTAGTTCATGATGATAATTATGAATCAGTTCTTCTGAATTTGGATGAGGTTTACCTAAATATTTAGCAACATTTAATCCGGTTAAATAGCCTTCCATCATCGCTGAACTTGCTTCTTCAATACCTAGCGCATCACCACACACAAAAATGGATTCAACAGATGTTTGATTGATATCATCCACCACAGCAACCACTCCGCCTAATTCGGGAACAAACTTCATCTTCGCATTCACCATCGATAAAATTTGGTGCATCGGTGATAACCCCACAGAAATGCATAACGTATCGACATCAATGATTTGGTTCGTACCTTCAATCTCTTGCCATTTAGAATCAAGAGATATGAGTTCAACGGCTTCTAGAGATTCATCTCCGATGGCTCTTTTAATTGTTGTTGAAGTCATAATGGGTACACCAAGTCTTCTAACTTTAGATGCATGCACTTTATAGCCACCAATATTTGGTGCAGCTTCAACGATTGCTTTTACATTAACACCTGCTTGTAATAATTGATAAGTAACGATCAAACCAATGTTTCCACTACCCACCATTAAAACATCTTTTCCTGGTAGTACACCATAAACATTCATGAGTGTTTGAATAGCTCCAGCACCATAAATACCTGGTAAGTCATTATTTTCAAACGCTAAAAACTTTTCGGATGCACCGGTAGCAACAATCACTGCATCCGCTTGATAACGTATGTATTTTCCATCATAAAAAACAGTCAATACCTTATCCGGATAAAGTCCAACGACTGTGGCATTACTTATAATTTCAAGATTTTTATAATCCTTAACATCATTAATTAACTTTTTAGCAATGTCAATGCCACGCATTTTGGCATTTTGTTTTTTTGATCCAAAAAACTTATGCGTTTGCTTGATCAGTTGTCCACCTAATGCAGGACTTCGATCAATGAGTAAAACATCGAGATTTGCTTCAGCAGCCATTTTAGCTGCAGATAATCCAGCAGGTCCACCACCGATAATAATGAGTTCACGTTTAATCATTTGATGACCCCCTTATTATGCTGTCTTTCAACTTTAATACCTTCTGTAAGTGGGGTGATACATGTTCTCACATTGGGAACACCGTTCACAATCATATGGCATGATGCACAATTGCCAATGGCACAATAAAAGCCTCTAGGACGCTTGTCTTTGATACTATAACTTAATGTTTTTACTCCAAGTGCATGGAGTGCAGAGGCAATGGTATCCCCTTCATAACCGATGACCTGTTTCCCTTCAAAAATAAAAGAAATTTCTTTCTTCTTTTCAAAGTTCAGGATTGGATGTTGTTCAATTCTCATCTTATGATTTTCCTTTTGTTATATTCTATATCTATTGTATCACTTTATAAATGATAATAAAAGCGTTTTTTAAAAACGCTTTCATGTTTAATAATGTTTATAAATATGAAATTATGGAACCGGTTTCAAATGATAAATATGGTGATAAAAACAATTGTCTTTTGTTTCAAATTGATTATATTTTTTCTTATGTTACAATGATGTTGACATCTCAAAAAAGGGTGATATAAATGATTAATGAAAAAAATTGTAAACTATTAAAAGAAAAGTATGGAAAAGATTTTTATCATGATTTGTTACTTCATCGTGATGAACATATCACATTCTATATCGATTTTCATAATGGTAATGCATCAATGCACATCACAAGTGGTGATGTTTCAAGACTTGGATTAGCAAAAAAAGATACATATACGTTCGATGAATTTATGAGTTTTATTGAACCAAACAACCTTTTGGCTGAAATAGAAGGTAGACATACCTTTTTAGAGGATATAAAACGCAAAGTATTAGCCATCGAAAAAGAATTATACTTATATATACCTATAAAACGTTCTCAAAATCCTTTGTGGTTATCTGTTAATCTCGATAAAATGCCTATTGATACGTCTAATTTTATTATATTTGGTCGTGTATATCGTGTTCATGAGCATACACCAACAGATATCATACATTACCAAAAAACTTATCAAGACTCTTTAACTAGACTTTTCACTAGAGAAACTTTAAAATTACATTTAGATAATCTCAAAGATACATCTAATTCTTACGGATTATACATCGATATTGATGGTTTTAAAATGATTAATGACATATATGGCCATGATAAAGGAGACCAATTTTTAATTAAAATCGCAAATCATTTTATTAATCATTGGGAACATAATGTTATGTATTACAGACTAGGTGGTGATGAGTTTTTCGTTTATGTGTATGACCACACTAAAGAACAGGTATTAAACAGAGCTCAAAATATTATAACTGATATAGAACTTTTGGATTCTTCTATCAGTAGTTTACATGTAAGTGCATCAATAGGGATAGTACCTATAAATGACATAACAAAACAATATCATGCACTTCTTAACCTTGGTGATCATACGATGTATACATCAAAGAATAAAGGCCGAGGCAATATTACGTTTTATAACGAAATTAAGTAAAAAAAATTTACATATGAAGCTGCAACTGTGGAGTTGCAGTTTTTTTAATAAAAAAAAGGCACTCTAGAAATCTAGAATGCCTTTTAAACTTAATTCAATTATTGAACAACGATTGTATAAACAACGTCATTTGAGCCATCAGCTGCGCCATTAACTGGACGAACGATCACTCTATCGCCACTGAATAATGAAGTCTTAGTCTTAGCAGCGTCTGAAGCCATAACTGTCAATACAGCCTTAGATGTTGTAGTATCACCAGTAACTGATAATAACTTCAAGAAGTCAGTAACTGATAACTTATTATCGATAACAGTAATTGTTAAACCTGATACAGTAACTTTTGCAGCATTAGATGAAACAACAGTAGTTCCGCCTAAAACTGGAGCAGCTGCATCAACGAAGATTGTGTAATCTTTAACAGTACCATCTTGTGCAGTAACTCTTAAGATATTGTAATCATTTAGTGTTGAAGTTTGAGCTGTAATACCATCATTTAGGAATACTTGAATTGCTTGGAACTTAGTAGTTGCATTTAATGCAGCTAGAAGTTGAGTAGCAGTCGAACCATTCTTAACGTTGATTGAATTTACAGTTTCTGCAGTAATCACAGTTTGGTTAGCAACCTTAACTAATGAAGTATCATTAAGTTTAGTTGTTACTGTTACTGGGTAATATGCCTTAGTAACACCGTCTTGTGCAGTAATTTCAACAATAAGTTTAGATAAGTCAGTACCACTGAATGCAACATATGTTCCAGCTGTTGTACCAGCCATCATTGCGATTGCATTAGTTTGAGCATGAAGGACAAGGTCGATATCAGCAAGAACGTTAGCAACTGTAGTTGCAGTTCCTCTAACGCTTTCTGGGTTAACAATTAACGCAGCGCCTGTAGAAGATGTAATTACTAATGGGTTTGCCTTAATAGCTGCAGTAGTTGTAGCTAACTTAGTGATGTCTAATAAGTAGTATTGAACAACTCTAGTTCCTGATGGAACGTCAGTTTGAGCTGCAACACCAAGATAATAATCTGTAGCACCATCCATGCTTAATAATGTAGTAGTCAATGCTAAGTTTGCATTAGTGAATGTATAAGGAGCTACTGTGCCAGTTCTAGTGAATACACCTAGAACTTTTTGATAACCGCTAATGAAGTTGAAATCAGAAATTAAGTTTTCGATTGTAACGTTAATATTAGCGCCTGCAGTATTCTTAACAGTAACTGGAGCAACGATCTTGAGTCCAGAATTATCAAATGAAGTAATATATTTTTGTGTAGCAACTGCTGTTAATGAAGTTAATGAAGCTTTCGCATTAAATTCCACTTCATAATCAGTGAATCTTGGAACAGCTGTTGTATGATCTTGTGCATAAACTCTAACATATTGTTTTTCTCCAGCTGCTAAAGTTGGGAATGCTCCAGTAATACCTGATTTACCAGCTACTACATTGTTTGAAGCATCTTTAACTAATAGATCTACAGTTTGTCCATAGAATGCACGGTTAATGTCGTTGTAGACATTAGAACGGTCAACATCAGTATATGCGTAGTTAAATACGTTTACTGTTGCTGATGCAGCATATTGTGAATTCACGTAAACTTTAGATGATGAAACTGAAGTAATTGCAACAGGAGCTGCTACTAATTGGATATTAGTTGCAGAAAGTTTAGCATTAACTCTAATTAGGTATTCTACTGTAGTAGTTCCTTCGTCTGATGTAACTGTTAAAGTATCACCAAGGAATAGAACTGCTGTACCAGTCTTTGTTGTACCTTCAGAATTTGCAACAACTAAATTTGGCACTGAATTGTCAGTCATTTCAAGAGCAGTAATTAAACCATCAACTGTTGTACCATTTTGTACATCAATGAAATTACCAGAAATCATAGCTACATAAGTGTAAGCTGATTTAACTGAAATGTTAGTTGATTTACTATCTTGGATTGCGAATGAGTATTGTTGTACTGTAGTGCCATCTTGAGCTTTAACTTCTAACTTGAAGTTTGCTAAGTTTGCAGCTAAGAATTGTGTTGGATGAGCAGGATCACCAGCAGCTGGTTTACCATATTCAACAGTTCCATACATTAACTTATAAGTTTGTGGTTGAGCATTCTTAGAAGCTAATTCAGTAGCAACGAGACCATTTGCAAATACGCTTGCAACTAATGTATTCCACTTAACAGTGATAACATCAGTTGTAATATCTACTGCAACAACGCTTGTAGCGTCAGTTACTTTCGCTAGATCAACGTCAGCACTCTTTTGAATATGAACATAATAGTACATTGTTGGGTAGTTAGGAGCAGTAACCTTAATTTGGTCACCATCAACTAATACAGAACCAGTAGCTTTCGCAATACCTTCAGAGTTTTCAGCTGTGAAAGTTGGAACGAAGTCTTTGTTTGTTGAAGCTGATGTAATATTTGCAATAACATAAGCAGGATCTGTATCAGGTCTAACTGTGATTGAAGATCCACGAGCAGTGTTTAACACATTGTTAATTGCAGCGATTCTGTTTTCTTTATCGCCAGTGCTCTTTTCTGATAAAGCAGTATCCTTATTCAATAAGTCTACTAATACGATATCATATTCGAATTCTGTAACACCGTCTTCAGCAGTAACCATCAAGTAGAATGCAGCTGCATTTACTTGTGATGTAGCTACGACTAGTTTATCATCAGAAGATTGATATATTGCACGAGTTTGTGGATAGTTAGATTTTAATGAATCTAATAATTGTTGTACAGTGATATTTCTTTCAACATTGATTGTTTGTGCAGTTGTTGAAACAGCTCCAACGAACTTAGCGTTATTACCAGCAACTACTGTATTTACGCTTGCAAGTCTTGCAGAAACAACTTTTCCATCAACGATTTCTACATCGATTAGAACTTCACCATCAACTTGTGATAAGAATCCAGCTTCAGTTACAACGCTTGATACAACTGTGTCAACCGCTTGGTCAGCAATTTGTAAACCATCAGCATCATAAAGCTTAGCAGCTGAATGAACAAAATAGTCTACACCACCAGATACGAATTTAACAAGTGTTTGATCTGTGTCGCCAGCCTTAACAACTAAAATTGGAGCACTAATTGGAGTACCAACGTATGCTAAGTCGATGTAAACTTGCATATCTTCTAATACTGCAACGCCTTCGGCAGTCTTAGTATAAGCAGCATCTGTAAACCAACCTACGCTGTATGGTGAAGCTGGTAGCAATTCACCTTTGCTAAAGTTTTTATATTCAACTGCGTTATTGTTGTAGTTGACTTTAACTGTAACAGATAGGTTACCAGCAACTAGATCATTTAACCAGTCAGCTTCATCGCCATCATATCCTGGATAAGCTTCAAGATAAATTTCATAAGCGCTTAAGCCAGGTGCGCCTGTTTCACCAGTTTCACCTTGAGGTCCTTGAGGTCCTGTTTGACCTACTTGACCAGTGTCACCTTTTTCACCTGGAGCTCCTGTTTCACCTGGCAAGCCTTGTGGACCTTGAGGACCGGTTGGGCCAGCTGGGCCTTGAGGACCTACTTCACCAGCGCATGCTGCGAGTGTGAATAGGAATACTGAAAGGATCAAAAGTAATAAAATTCTTTTTGATTTCATAATTTGTTAGGTGTTTTAGAGTACACCCTTCCTCCCTTTTCTATAATTTCTTTCACTTTACTAAGTGTTGTTACTTTGTGTTACATTTGAATCTTTGGATTAATAACTACAAATTAAAAATTCATAGCTCTTAATCTAAACTTTAAGTGACCAAGCTCATTTTCAATAAAATCACTCCTCTTCCATAAAGTCGATGAGTTACTAATCCTATAGTTCATTATACATGGAAGACTATAAATAGTCAAGTAAATGAATGGCTATAATAACTCGTTTTTCCAAATAGTGGAGTCACCAATCCCACCCTTTAAATAATCTCCCACTTCAGGGAATCTGTACCAGAAACTGAGGTAATTATTTCAAGGTTGAAATTTCTCGCTTTTCATGGTAACAAAAACAAATTCCAGGGGTGATTTTTCCTGGTTTGTAAGTATTATATCAATTACATTTTCTATTTTCAAGTATAGAACCCTTCCTTTTTTGACTTTTTACATCAAACCGGTTTCGGGTGTTATATTAAAAACGAGCAAATTTATATACTTAAACCCTCATTATCTTCTAAGGGTTTACTTGTATCTTTTTGAATCATTTCATTGATTGTAAAGCCTAAGCCTATCATAATATAAAATAGTGGAGCAACCGATACTCTTTGATCGTTAAATATCCCAGCAGACAAATATGCAATGACACCTAAGAATAAACCTGAACCAATCATATGCATAAAATGATGTTCGAATTTTTTAATATAAATCCTAAAACATTGAATGAAATAAATCACAAAAACTGATAAAAGTGCTAAAAGTGATATCACACCTGTATTAATACCTGTTTGGATATACATATTATGGGGTTTATCAACAATTGTATATATCCCCATGTAATTAAGTTTACCTGCAATATCGGTTTGTGGATAAGCGATTGGATAGTTATCCGGTCCGCTTCCAATGAAAAAGTAATCTTTTAATAAAGGAATACTTCTAGACCAAATGAATGCTCTACTGGAAAATAAGATACCATAATCATCGAGTGCTTCGATTCTGTCTGGGACCACGGGTTGATCTAGGAAGCCACCATTGCTTAATATTTTAAATCCCTCATCAGTTTTATATAAATCGAATGATCTTCCATATACAATGATGGTGAATGCATTTCGATCCTCAAAAATTCGAATTCTAAAATCTTTATACGTCTCATCAACGAATGAGACATTTCTTCCACTCACAAGAACTTCAAGAACTTCACCATCTAAATTATATGGCCATAATCCATGATTCATCCATTTTAAAACGAGTCCTTCTTCTTCAGTCTCTAAATAAAGCGTGTCATCTTCAATTTCAAGTCTTGTGATAAAAACTCTATTTTCCGCATAAATTTCAGCTTCTTCAATCGCTTTAAAAATATTAATGGATTGAAGCTCGTTGATTACTCTACCATCAGTTTCAACATTTAAAATGTATCCCACGCTTCCCATTAATAGGAAAGGAAATAAAATTTTAAAAGGTTTAGTTAAAAACATTCTTCTAAAAACAATGATAATCATGAGTAAACTTACAATAATACCTATAATACCCGCACGTGAGTTAGAACCATACCCTACAAGTAACATCAAACTTAAAAAGATGATGTTAAATAATTGAAACACAATTTTTTTACTGTATAAATATAAAACAAAAGCTAGGGGAATCATTAAAGCTGCATAACTTCCTACAAAGTTTGTATTTCCTAGGGTTGCGTAAATATCATATTTATCAAATATAAAAGTCAAGTCATCTTTAATTGGTTCTAATACTTTAGGTAAAATTAAATCTAGTCCCCATGGTGTTCTGAAAAGATCCTGTCCAATGTATTGATAAAATCCGATTAACCCAATCACAATCCCTAAAAAAATGAAAGCTCCGATAATGAGTTTAATTTGAAACTCTTTTTCAACCAGATGGTAAACAATTACCATTAACAAACTATAACTCATTAATACATATAAACCTTGAAACATTTCCATGAATCCACGAAGAGCCACTTCTTGATCTAATGCAAAAATCGTAGATAACATAGAAAATAACACATAGATGCCAAGTGGAATCATAAATCCTTTTTTCTTTATGTGTATTTTTTTTAATAATACTAATATAAGACAAAATAAAACGAGAATTATGGTAAAAATAATTAACCAATATGCTTTATAGTAACTAAAAAAATCAAGTTGTAAAGTGCCTCCAGTCCAGTTTCGTTCTTCTAGGGGTGTTAGTTCAACAACTTTTGCATAGACAATCAAGGGAATGATACCAATGATGATGATTAGAGGAATGATACTCCAAATGTGCCAATATGAAACAAATTTATGAAGCATATTAAAAATTACTGAAGGTTTTTTATCTTCAATCACTTCAGCATTTACCTTTTTTTTATGAACTTTCTTTTTAGGAGAAATATTTTGGTGCTTCTTTTTAAGATATGTCTTTTGTTGTGGCATTCCTTATCTCCTTATATATTTATCCGATAATATTTATCGCATAGTACTGTCTATATTTACCACTTTCTGAAGTGACTAATAAATACTCATAATGATAAAAAACTTCTTTTTCTTTAGGCGCACGACTATTCGTGACACCTAAATAACTTTGTTTACTACCATCCACTGATTCAATAAAAGAAATGACTTCACTCACTGTCATACCTTCTTCAATATATAGATTTGTACCATCAAGATGTATTTCAGCATCTTCTTTTAATTTTATATGTGTGTCATCGGATTTGTTTTCATTAGATGTACATCCGGTAAGTAAAAACAAAGACAATATTACAAGTATATATTTCATATATAATCCCTCTCTAGTCAAGAATATCGTATCATAGGAACTTTGAAGTGTCAATTTAAACTGTATCTCGCCATTTATTTGCAAAACCACACATTAAAGCATATAATGAGGCTATAAAAAGGAGGATACCATGATGAAACCTAGACTCCTAACTGATATTAAAAACCAATTACTCCAATTAGGATTAGAAGTTGAGCCCAGTGAAGAAGCAGATCTTGAAATCCATCAAACATTTTTAAAGAAATCGTTTTTCGGAGGACAACATCACATTTATTATGATTTACTCATTGGAATTAACAGTAAAGATGGAAAAGTATATGTCATCGAAAAAGTATCATCGAAAAAGTCTGGTATATCAGCGAATGTTGAAGTTAGCAGTATGATTCAAAGTGGTAGAAATGTCTATCATAAGGTCAAAACTAGCGTCTATGGACTTGATGGTATCGCTTATGAGATGACCTTAAATCTTGGTATCATCTTAAAGAAAATTAAACAAATCGCGAAAAGCCAAGGTTTTGGATTTAAATTCGTCCTTCGTAAAGAAAAACTTTTAGAAGCTAAAAACACTTAAGAGGATTGCAAATCAATCCTTTTTTTTACGGTCTTTCTTCGTCATATGCACTCGTATCGGGTAAGATTTGTAATGGATTATTCATATAGAATGCATCATAAAGCTCTTTTTGTAGCATTAATTCATCACGCATTAAATCTCTGACGATATCGCCATTATAAAATTGATCTTCTGCGTAAATAAACGGGTGATCTGTTTGATCATAAATATAGTCGTTGGTTGCGACTAAATAGTAAGTGTTATCCTCAAATGATGAGATAAGTGTTGAATATCTAAGGCTAGCATCACTCATCAATCTCTTTACATCAGAACCTTTAATATAAGCAGATTTAATGACATTATCAAAAGGTAGAATTTCATAAATCTTGGCATAATGGATGATTTCACCTTGATTAATCGATGCTCTAGTGCCCCCAGTATTATGAAACGCAATATCTGCATTAGCTCTAACTCTCATCAGATTTGCTACCCATTCAGTTAACTCATCTTTTGACATGTACTGTCCAGCTGTTATGATTGGGGTTAAAAAGATTTCATCTGTTTCTAACTTATATTCATCAATCAGTTTTTGAACATCCGTGTCTTTAGTATTAAGTAGAACATCAGAAGAAATGTTGACCCCTGTCATTTGATTCGTATAAAGATTAATTCTCACATGACCAACCGCCTGGCCATTGGAGCCTGATTTCACAGTGAGTGTCCCATTGGATAATCTTGCAATATTTTTTTGATGATCATGTGCGTTAAAGATGATATCGACATTTTCACTTCCCGTTAATTGATCAATTTGACCATTTATTCCACCTGCATCATGCATCAAAACAATCACATAATCAACTTTTTCATCTTCTCTTAAATAAGACGCATAGAACTTAACCATTTCTAAAGATCTTTCAAATGAATAACCACTCACCTTAGATGTTGCAATCGATGATTCTAATCCATCACCCATAATCCCAATGACACCAACTTTTAAGTCTCCGCGCGTGATAATGGTATAAGGATCAATACCTTCGACTAAATCATTTGTAGTTTTATGAAAAACATTAGCACCAAGTAATGGGAAACTCAAGAGATCATCACCTAAAAAGTTTTTTGTCACCACATCAATACCCCAATCAAACTCATGATTGCCGGTAACCATGGCATCAAAATTCATTTCTTCCATGATACTTAAAGTTGATTTACCTTCATAATAGTTTGATAAAGCACTCCCTTGCAACATATCGCCACCAGCAAGTAAAATTGTACCATTTGGATTATCAAGCCGTTTATTTTCAATATAGTTTGCAATATAAGCAATTCCTAAATTAGGACTATCCTTTTCGATGGCTCCATGAAAATCATTTAAATAATAAATATCTAAGTAAGTTAATGGGCTTTCTTCAGGAAGTTCTTCTTTTGGCTTGCAGCCTGATATTAAGATTAAAATGAATAAGATCAGTATTGTGATTTTTTTCATGATGGATAAATCCTTTCAAAGACTATTTATATCGTATCATAAAACTCTATATAATTTTCTATAAATTACCGATTTATTTTTATAAATTAAGATGTAAAATAAAGGCAAATGGAGGTGTTTCTATTGAATCGAAGAGAGAAATTCAAGGAACAGCTCAAAAAGAAATCGAAATTTGAGACGATTAAATCCATCATCATGTCCTTCACAGCAACCGTAGCAGCAGTTGTGGCTGTCGTAGTTTTAGTTCCGACGAGCCCAATTGCAAAGATTGAAAGTGTGAAGGCTTTTACTACAGATATCGTCTATCAAGTCAATGTGACTGATCAGGATGGAGCAATCACTAATGACACCTTAAAGGTAGTTCTAGAAAACCAATCCGAATATTATGAAGTACTTCTAGAACCCGGATTATCTGCAGGATCATTTAGCAATTTGAATCCAAATACAAAATACACTTTAAGTGTACGGTATGATAAAGGATTTGGATTAGAAAAGCTTGCGACAGAAACGATCCAAACAATGGAAAAAGATGGTGCAGCTTTCTTAGGGGTATCGATTATTGATCCAAACTATGATTATTACATCCCCTATCAAATTGACATCTATTACACCAATCAGTCATTGACTTATCAAAATCTCGTGCTCTATATTGCGCAAGTTCCATATTACCAGGTTGAAGATCCAATTTACGAACCTTATGTGATTGATTTAGAGGGGACATCGAGCATCACGCTTGATGTGATGAACGAAAACACCAGGGTTTTAGCTTACCTTGAAGCTACCACAATAAAGAATGAATTGATCGTTTTAGATGAACTCGAGTTCCAAACACCACTTTCAATTTATGCATCATTTTATGTGGATCAAATTAGACCTGATGGCTTCGGGGTATCCTTCTTTTCAGATTATTCAAGTACTACTGAGATTTCTTATGAAGTCATAATCAAACAAAATAAACAAACGATTAAAACAGTTACTCCACCACAATTTGAAGAAGGCACACAACATGGTGAAAGTTTGTGGATGATCGATGGCCTTCGAGATGAAACCTTATACACCTTAGAATTATATGCAACCTATAATGATCCAATCACCTTACAACCCACAACAAGGTTGATTGAAACGTTAGAAGAGACGACCATTTCAAAATTTTCATATACGATTGATATTAAAGATTTAATCGATATTTATGAAGTAACGATCACATTAGATGATCCCGGTCATAATTATCAAATCGCGAATTACACCACATACCAGCCCTCTGAAGACTACGATATGTGGTTAGATTCCGGACAGTCCCCATTTAATATGATCGATAATGTCAAAACAGCTACCCTTATCATTTCAAAGACTTATCCATCACCTTATTATATAGAGATTTATGTCTCATCAGAAACAGATTATAGATACTATATCACCATCCAAACCATCTTTGGATAGAAAGGATTCATCATGAAATTTAAAGATCGACCAAAATCAGAAAAAATGAGAATGATTCTCACAGCTTCAATTATTATCTTATTTGTTTTAATTAGCGTTTTTGCAGGTGTGATCTTCCCAGGATCAGGATTTGCAAATATTATTGATAATTCAATTGGTAAATTTTTTAATCTCTTTGATTTTGTTCAAA
>Ga0265294_10005801_pt1 | contig 14998 bp, 13 predicted proteins | sample MunlanPumphouse3_FD_192504 | JGI IMG/M metagenome (GOLD analysis project Ga0265294, IMG submission 192504) | Groundwater microbial communities from a municipal landfill in Southern Ontario, Canada - Pumphouse #3 | ecosystem: Environmental > Aquatic > Deep subsurface > Groundwater | place... | reverse complement strand
AACCGTAACCCCGGTTCTGGCGGTGATGATGCTCAAAGCGCCGAAAGATGGGGAAAAAATTGATCCTTACGGCGGGAAATTTTATAAGATTTACCGTGGAATGCTGGCTTACTCGATAAAATTCCGTTGGGAAATGGTTGTTTTAATGTGCTCGTTGCTTCTGGCTTCGTTGTGGGGGTTCGGATTTATCAAAAAGAGTTTTTTCCCGGCCTCTGAAGATGATAAAATAATGCTTGATATCTGGAATCCGGAAGGAACGTATATTCTGAAAACTTCCGAAGACGTAAAGAAGCTGGAGGAATTTCTCCGCAAACAGCCGGAAGTAAAACAGGTAAGCAGTTTTATCGGCGGCGGCGCGCAGCGTTTCGTACTTAACTACAATATTGAGGACTCTAACGGAGGCTATGGACAATTGATAGTCCAGGCGACCCCCGAAGACTTGGAGAAAAAACTCTTATCAATAAGCGCCAAGAGCAGGACATTTGTGCAAAATAATCTTCCCGACAGCATGTTGCGGATCAAGAAATTCGAAAAAGGTTCAGGCAATGATAAAAAGATCGAGCTCAGGATAAACGGACATGACCCGGTCGTACTCCGGGAACTTGCGGAAAAAGTTAAAAAAATTATGAGCGGCGCTCCTTGTCTTGAGAACATACGTACCGACTGGCGCAGCAAAAAACTTGTTTACCGCCCGATAATTAACGAAGACAATGCCCGGCGCGCCGGGCTGGCGCAGTCCAGCATTGCGCAGAGCTTGCGTAAAGCCTATAACGGCGTGTCGGTGGGCCTGTACCGGGAGCATGACCGCTTGCTGCCTATCCTGTCAAGGGCAGTTGAGTCTGAACGTGATAACATTAATTCTCTTTACAGCGTACAGGTGTGGAGTAATCCGTTGAAAAAATCTATCAACCTGCTGCAGTTGGTTAACGGTTTCAAGTCCCAGTGGCGCGATTCCATCGTCCGGCGGCGTGACGGCATACGTACTTTGACGATTCAGGCTGACCCGCTTATTAACACCGCGAAAGCGCACGCGATGATAAAAGACCAGGTCGAGGCGATTAAGATGCCGCTGGGATACGGCCGTGAATGGGGCGGTGAATTCGAGAGCTCAAACGATGCCCAGAAAGGCATCAACAGCATGTTGCCGCTTACTTTCCTGATAATGATGTTCATCGTTCTCGTATTGTTTAACTCATTGCGGCAGACCTTCATAATCATCCTTTGCCTGCCCCTGGCCATGATCGGGGTAACTTCAGGGTTGCTTGGATTCGGTTCGCCTTTCAGTTTCTTTGCGCTGCTTGGGATGCTCAGTTTGATTGGGATGATGATCAAGAACGGGATTGTCCTGATTCAGGAAATTGACGACGAAATCGCTTCCGGCAAAGATCCCTACGCCGCGGTGGTTGATTCCGGGGTATGCCGTTTTCGTCCGGTGTTGATGGCGGCCATGACGACGGTTCTGGGGATGATACCGCTGCTTTGGGATGTAATGTTTAATTCAATGGCCGTGACCATTATGTGCGGTTTGACTTTTGCCACGGCATTGACTCTGCTTTTCGTTCCGGTGCTCTACTGTATATTCTTCAAGATACCATATCCGGATAATAAGTGAAATTTGGTTATTTTGACAGGATTAAAAAAGTGGTTTTAAGTAGCGCCGCGTCTCGATGAGACCGGCGACGTGCAACGTTGACAGGCCGTATAATGTTGCTCTTTGCTGCTTTCATCGAAAGCCGGCCTACTTGAAAATTCCGGCGGAGCCGGTTAAGTTCAATTCATTCGATGTTCAATATTCAATCTTACTTTTTATCACCGTCATTTGGGGATATTTTTCGGTAAAATGGGCGGCGAGTTCATTCCGTTTCGCAAAGTTTTCGCAGAGGGCGAACATGGTCGGGCCGCTGCCGGAGATTTCAACAGCGGCGGCTCCCGATTCCAGCAGTTCGGATTTCAAAGTTTCCAGGAGCGGAAATTTTCTGTAACATGCCGGGGACAGATCATTGAAGATCAGGGCGGAAAGTTTTTCCAGATCACCCTGCCGCAGGGCATCCATGATGTTCTGCTCAATATCAGCCGAAAGCTTCCCGATATTTTCCGCCGCCAGCTTGCCGTACGCCCAGGCGGCGGCAACCGGGAAGCCGGGATTGATCAGCAGTAAAGGTATTTCCGGGAAGTCAATTTCAGGATATTCGAGAATATCCCCGATACCGGAAGCGAGAGCCGGGCGGGGCGAAAGAAAAAACGGCACATCAGCTCCGCAACGCCTGGCTATTGCCGCCAGTTCCCCGTTTGAGAGTTTCCGGCAGCGTTCGTTCAGTATCCGCAAAACCGCGGCGGCGTCGGAACTGCCGCCGCCCATCCCGGCGGCAACCGGAATATTTTTTTTCAGTGTAATTTGCCAGCTTGGCTCTATCCCGGCGACGGCGGCATATTCGGCGGCGGTTTTCCAGCATAAGTTCCGTTCGTCGCGGGGGACTCCCGGCATATCGCAATTTACGGTGATGCCGGGGGCGGCCGTAAAATCAATCGTTATTTCATCTGAAGGTTCGGCCAGCGGCAGAAACAGGGTTCTTATGCTGTGATAGAAATTCTCACAGCGGCCGGTGACTTTCAGGAAAAGATTAATTTTTGACGGAGTTTTCATTATGCAGATTGGCATATTTTTTATTGTAGCGCCGAATTTCGGTAACGATGTCCTCTGCCAGTTGCAGGGCCCTCAAGCCTTCCGCGCCGGAGACCTTGGGATGGACGACTTTACCGCCGGCTTTAGTCTTCTTTATCGCCTCGATGAAATCTTCAAGTTCCGCCGCCAGGGCGTTTTTGGGATCGAGATTGACTTTTTTCCTGGCCAGCCCGATTTTGTTCTTTTTGACGACCACGCCGCAGTTGTTGCCGTAGTCCATGGAAATATACGCGTCGTCCTGGAATACCCGGAAACGTCGCTGGAGGTCTTCGCTGATCCGGCTGGCGGTAACATTAGCGCAAGCGCCGTTCTTGAATTTGATACGGACATTGACGATATCTTCGGAATCGCTCAATACGGCGGTTCCGACCGCGTCGAAACGTTCAATTTCGGAATCAACGATATCCAATATCAGGTCAAGGTCGTGAATCATCAGGTCGTGAACCACGCTGACTTCGGTGCCGCGTCGGTGCTGGCCCGGCCGCGGCGGCGGGTAAGGCGCCAGGCGGTGGACTTCGATAAAGCAGGTAGTGCCGCGATGGGTGACAAGATTATCCATGGCGGGATTGAAGCGTTCGGTGTGGCCGACTCCGAAAACGACGTTATATTTTTGAGCCGCCTCAACCATGACCTTGCCTTCTTCGACGGTTGCGGCCAGCGGTTTTTCGACGAGGACGTGTTTGCCCATTTCGATAAGCGGGAGGGCGGTTTTCATGTGGTAGGTGGCGGGGACGGCGACACTGAGGGCTTCGCAGTCATTGGCCAGTTCCGACATGTCGGTATAAACCTTTAAGTTGAATTCGTCAGCGACTTTTTGCGCGTTTTCAGTATTAACGTCGAAGATGCCGACGACATCAGCGTTTTCACTGAGATTATAGAGGCGGGCGTGGTGGCGTCCAAGTGCGCCTACTCCTATTACCCCGACTTTGATTTTATCAGACGTTTGCATAGGACAACGGTTCCGTTACGATTAAAAGTTGCAGAATTTTCATTAATATACAATGTTTTCAGGAAAAAACAGCGGATAAGAATAAAAATATTTGTTTTCAATTTGATATGGCGGAGAAAACAGATATTTTTTATTAAAACCAACAAAAACAGCGGAGCAGGCATGGAAAAATCTTATAAGTACAAGCGGATATTACTGAAAATCAGCGGCGAGGCCTTGAAAGGCGGTGAACCGGGAGCGTTTTCCGCGGACGCGGTCGGTCTTATTGTCGATAAAGTAAAAACCGTGATCGATAACGGTATTGAAGTCGCGCTGGTTTGCGGCGCCGGTAATCTCTGGCGCGGTAAAGTCGGCTCCGGCAACGGTATGGACCGGGTTACAGCTGATTACATGGGAATGCTTGCTACTGTAATGAACGCCCTCTGCCTGAAAGACGCTTTCGACGCCGCCGGAGTCGGCGCCGAAGTTCAAAGCTCTATCCCTATGGAACCGGTTGCCAAACGCTTTAACCGCGAAGACGCGGTCAAAGCTTTGGAACGGGGTAAAGTTGTAATTTTCGCGGGCGGCACCGGCAGTCCGTTTTTCACTACCGATACGACCGCCTCGTTGCGTGCGCTGGAAACCGACTGCGACGCGGTTTTGAAGGCGACGAAAGTGGATGGGATTTACTCCGCCGACCCGGTGCTGTACCCGGAAGCGGAGCGCTTCGAAACGATTTCCTATGAAGAAGCTTTGAGCCGCAAACTGGCGATCATGGATTCGACCGCTTTTTCAATGTGCCGCGACAACGAACTCCCGATAATCGTTTTCAATTTTTCCGATCCCGAAAGCCTCGAACAGGTACTTCAGGGTGATACTACCCTGGCGACGGTGGTGGAATAATCAGCGGTTATTCCTGACTTTATCCATTAACCTTGCTGCGAAGGCCGGCAAATGCATTGACGCGCTGTGGATTTCCGGGGTGTAATATTTCAGCTTGTCCTGCATGGCTTTATTTGGAACACGCAACGGCTTTTCCAAGGGGTGTTCCATCGAGCCGAGGCAGACGCCGATATTGCCGCCGGGATAAGTCGGGATGAAGACGCAGGCATACCCCCATACCGGGAATAATGATTTAGTTATCCGCATCATCTTTTCGACGATATCCTGATGGAGAAAAATTGACTCTCCCTGGGCCGCGATAATGCCTTCGGGAGCGAGGGCGGATTTCATGCCTTCGTAAAAAGTCTGCTGGAACAAGGCTTCGCCCGGTCCGATCGGATCGGAAGAATCAACGATAATCGCGTCGTAATAATTCCGTCGTTCCTTTATGAATATGCCGCCGTCGGCGATATGGACGGATACCCTGGGGTCGTCAAAGCCGCAGGCCAGGGATGGGACATATTCCTTGCAGACATTGATTACATCCTCGTCGATCTCGCAAATGTCGATTTCCTCAACCGTGTCGTGTTTCGCTATTTCCCGGAGAATACCGCCGTCGCCGCCGCCTATGACCAGAACCCGCCTGGGGTTTGGATGGGAAAAAAGCGCCGGATGCGTCATCATTTCCTGATAGGCGAATTCATCGCTTTCAGTAAACTGGATTATACCGTCAAGCGTCAGCATTTTACCGCAGGACTCGGTTTCATACAGTTTGATATCCTGAAATTTGCTGCGCTTGTTATATAATTCTTTTGTGACTTTTATATTCAGGGCGCGCCCCGGCCACATTTCACATATTTCGGCAAACCAGCCGTCTTTAATAGAATTCATCGTATCCCTCAAATCTTAAATCTCTATCTTCTCAAAGCGGTCTGCATCCGGTAATTGGAGCCCTCGAAAAACTGTATCGCGAATTCAGCGGCTTCTCTGGGTTCGTAAAATTTGCAGCTGAATATGTCAATATACGCGGTGTCGGTGGCATTGGCGAAATGACCGGAAATGAGGGAAGTGTTGAGCAACTGCGTCATACTGAACCCGGCAATACGTTCATTTTTGCCGAAATATTCCACCTGGGTTTCTCCGTGAGTTGTCATTTTAACTTTTTTGCAGAGTTCTTTTACAAACTCTTTTATGGCTTCCGCGTCCCTGATTTGTTCCGGGTTGCAGTTGTATATATCAATGGAAGTAGATAATCCCCAGGCATTGCTGGCTTCGAATTTCTTTTTCCATGAAAGTGCGTAGAGATGGGTGCGGTCTTCAAATACCGGGACGAGTTTTTCAACGCCGTTATTACTGGTAATGCCGCGGTTCATGACGGATGAAATAATTGTCTCGTCCGATTTGAGTTCTTTTTTCAGCGAATTGACGGCCGCCTCGAAATTAATCGAATCGCCGCAGGTGAAAATATCGACCGCCGCGTAATCGTGTTCCGGCCAGGCGTGTACCGAGAAATGGGATTCGGCGATAACAACAAAGCCGCTTACTCCCTGGGGTTCAAAATAATGGAAATCGGAACCTATAATGGTGGCGTTACTGTCTTTTGCCGCTTTTAGAAAGGCTTTTTCGATGAGTTTTGTGTCAGCTAGAATATGCGGATCGCAATCGTAATATTCGATGGTCATGTGTTTTCCGAGAGCGAAACTTTTGGGAGGGGGTTTAGAGTTATTGCTTTTCACGTTTTATTCCTTCTGTTGGTAGAGTTCGGACTAACCGCGCGTTTTACGGAACGGCGTCCTGCGGACTCCTTTTTTAACTGTAATTCTCACGGCGGAACATCAATTTCCGCCAACCAACTGAAACCGCCCTGAAACGGTTATTCCCCAAAAATAGATGAGTATTTTTGCGAGCTTTTTAAAATACTGATATTTCAGGTTTTTACAAGAATGGAATTAATGAAAATTGAAAAATATTTCAACAACATATCGGGCAGGGGCTTGTGTTAAGTCAAACGTCTAATGTCGCTTACGCCCCTGGGGACAGGGGCGGCTGCATCATTTATCTTTTACCTGCGTTTCCCGATGTAGCCACGGCTGTCTCCAGCCGTGCCATGGGTCAACCGATGATTGACTCATTAAAAGGAAAACTTTATAATTTTCTTATCGCGGGTTCAAAAGGCGGAGAGATAATTCCTTTTTCCGTAATGATCCCGGTGATCAGTTCATTAGGGGTCACATCGAAAGCCGGATTGTAGAAATTTATATTTTCCGGCGCGGTGCGGCGTCCGAAACCGTTCGCTATTTCCGAGGACTGACGCTGTTCGATCGGGATTTTATCGCCGCAGTCCAGAGACATATCGAACGTGGAATAAGGCGCGGCAACATAAAACGGGATATTATGGTATTTTGCCAGCACGGCCACCCCGTAAGTCCCTATTTTGTTGGCGGCGTCGCCGTTGGCGGCGATGCGGTCGGCGCCGACGATCACCAGGTCGATTTTGCCTTCCTTCATCACCTGTGCCGCCATATTGTCGCAAATGGCGGTGACGTCGATTCCGGCCTGGTTGAGTTCCCACGCGGTCAGGCGCGAACCTTGGAGCAGGGGACGGGTTTCATCGGCATAGACTTTTATTTTCATCCCGGCTTCATGCGCGATATACATGGGGGAAAGGGCGGTACCGTAATCCCCGGTCGCCAGGGCTCCCGCGTTGCAATGAGTCAGGATGCCCATGCCGTCATGGAGCAGGGATTTGCCGTGCATGCCGATAGAACGGCACATCCGGATGTCTTCGTCAAGGATATCCAAAGCGCTTTTCAGCAGGGTGTTTTTCTGTTCTGCGGGACTTGCGGCGTTTGAAGTTTTAAGCTCGGCCATGCAACGGTTAAGGGCCCAGAACAGGTTTACGGCCGTAGGCCGGGATTCAGCCAGCCGGTCGGCGGTTTTTTGCGCGAAGGCGATGAGTTCACCGGAGGAATTAAGTTCAGTTCTCCTGACTGTCGCGGCAAGGCCGAGCGCGGCGGCGCAGCCGATGGCCGGAGCTCCCCTGACCGCGAGCCTTTTAATGGCGTCGAATATGCTTTCCGTATCGTCCAGTTCAATATATTCCAGCTTTTCCGGCAGAAGAGTCTGTTCGATAAGGCGGAGCTTTCCGCCTGAAGCAGTGAGTTCTGGAACATAGCGCCTGTAAATTCCGCCTTCGGAACTTTTCCAACTTACCGGATCAAGCATAAAAGTGGCCTTTTTCAGTTATCAGTTAAAAGTTACTAATTGCCGGTCTGACGACCGGCGCTCCCGGCTGTTGCAATTCGTGATTTTAAATTATTTATAATCAACGTCTTTTTTGGCTTTTGAGCCGCCGGTTACGTATATTTTGCCGTTCGGTCCCCGGACTAAAGCGGGAATGCTCTGGGTGCGCTTATATACGGATTCTTCGTCGATTTTGCCGTTGACGTCCACGACCAGGTAAACAAATATTTTGGGAGACATCGGAACCAGGAGATGCAGCCGGCTGATTCCGTCAATTTCATGGCTTATACGCTCTTCGCCGAGTTCATAACTCAGGAAAATCACACTGTAAATACGTCTGGTGTCGTCGATTACCAGGTAATTGCTTTTCTGGCTGCCTTCGGACAACGTTACCAGTTTATAATTGCGTTTCGCTACTTTACCTTTCTTTTTCGGCGACATGAATTCAGGTATGCCGACGATTTTTTCCCAGGCAACCGAGCCTTTGTTGACCTCAAAGGTGACGTCATTTGACCGGTACAGATCCTCGAACATATTATGTTCGATAAAGGCGTACATGCGATATGTGTTGCATCTTTTCAAATCGTAGAAACGGCTTACCGGGATAACGAATTCTTTGCTTTGGCCGGCTTCTATGATGATGCCTTGCATGGGATAAGACTGTTCCTCGTTGAAAATATTCACCGGATTGCGGTTCCGGTCTATGATCTTGAACAAAAGCCTGCCCTTGAGACGTTTGTTATTGCCGAAAATTACGGCGTGTCCGCTATTGTTGCGGATGTTGACTTTGGCGTATACGACTTCATACTGGAGGTAATTTGAACGGTTCATTTTCAGCGACATGGCAAGTTGGGCGCCGGCCAGGAACGCGTTGGCGGCGAATATCAGGGAAAGAAATATTTTCAGTTTAATTTTCATGCTTTTCTCCGCTTTTTAAGTAATCGTTTAATGTACCAGTGAGTTTCGAAATGTCAAGATTATGACAGGAATAGCTGCCGTCCGGGCAGTCCCGTTTCAGGCATTTTATACATTTAAGCTTATTCTGGAATATATAGTGAAAATCCCCGTAGGGCCCGGTTTTTGCCGGGTCGGTCGGTCCGAATACGGCGAATACGGTTTTGGAGAATGCCGCGGCGACGTGAACCGGGCCGCTGTCGTTGCTGAAAATGAAACGGCAGCGGCGTATTGCTTCGATCATTTCACCGACACTGGTGTCGCCGGCGATTGAGACGAGATTTTCGCAGGCGGCCGAATTTATGATCCGCTCGGCAATAACCCGGTCGTCGGGAGCTCCGATGATCAGGATTTTCCATTCCGGGTTTTCAGCGAGGAAAGCTTTGGCGATACCGGCGAAAAATTCCGGCGGCCAGCGTTTGCTGTTCCAGCGCGCTCCCGGAATCATTCCAAGCAGTTTGTCGCCGGTGTTTATGTCGTGTTTTTTTAAAATCGCGTTCAAAGGTTCCCTGAACTCTTTGACTTCCGGCAGCGCGGGGAGGGTTGCCGGGGCCTTTAGACCGGTAATTGCCTCCGCGAGGGCGATATTCCGGTCAACGGCATGGACGCATTTGGGGGGGATGCTGATTTTTTTCCTGTAGGCCAGCCGGGCCGCTGATTCCCTGGGCAGGGCGAAGCCGACGGTTTGAGACGAACGGCAAAGCGAAGTGAAAATGGCGCTTCTCAAAAGGCCCTGGAAATCGACGATCAGATCATATTTTTCTTTTCGCAGGTCATTTATTACTTCCAGGAAAGCGGGCAGAAAGGATTTGACCTTGTTCATTCGGCGGCGCGGAAAATTTATCACACGATTTATTTTTACCGGTGAATACAGGAGCGCGTCTTTCAGTTCGGGACGTATGAACCAGTCGAACTGTGCTTCGGGAAAAGCATCGCGCAGCAGCGCCGCTGCCGGGAAACAATGAAATATATCGCCGAGGCTGCTGGGTTTGACAATTAATATTTTATCGATTTTCTTATTTTTCAGACAAGTCATGATTGTTTTGCCGTGAAATACAAATTATGCGGAAGCACGGGCTAATTGCCGGTTTCAAGGCGCAATGCGAGCCTTTCCGGCAGGCCGGCGGCCAGGATTTTTCTTTGCGCTGAAGCCACGTCATAAGGTATGCGGTGTCTGGTGACGGTTTTTTCATCAGAATCGTAAATGGCGAATGAAGCGCGCGGATCACGGTTCCGGGGCTGTCCGATGCTGCCGACATTGAATAAATATTTAAATCCGGTCTGGATGGAAATAGTAAGGCTGTCAGTTTCATTTACATTTTTCGGGAAAACCCCGTCTTCCGGATCGTATGCCCAGCCGGGAATTTCATCAATGGGGTTTTCGGTCATGGTCGATATCGGCTTCTTGCAGAAGGCTATCGGGACATGCGAATGACCGCAGAAACATAACTGGGTGAACTGGTAGGCAAAATTATCCGTTGCATGGTGAACGTCAAAAATATATCCCCAGTTATCGGGAGAATCCAGTGTTGCGTGGACAATCGTTATATTTGATCCCTGAACGGTTGCCCGGTAGGGCAGATTTGCCAGCCAGCTCAACTCCGCTTCCGAGAGCTGGTCTTTTGTCCATAAAACGGCTTTTTTGGCGTGGGGGTTGAAGCCTTCGAGGGATTCGTCATTGTTGGAAGCGTATTCATCGTGGTTGCCTTTGACGACGGCGACCGGTTTCAATTCGCGCAGCATGGCGATGCATTCGCCGGGCTCCGCGTTGTAACCGACTATATCGCCAAGACATACATATTTCTCGACATTTTCTTCCCTGCATTTGTCCAGCACAGCGCCGAACGCGTCAGTATTTGCATGGATATCGCTCAGAATCGCATATTTCGCCATCTAAAACCAAAGTCCTTTATTACTTCTCCAGAATGAGGGAATTAACCGGATAATTGCCAAGGCCTTGTCTGCCGTTGAGAAATCCCAGCTCAATGACAAATTCAATCCCGATAATTTTCGCTTTAAGCTGTTCCAGCAGTCTTGCGGCCGCAGCAATAGTTCCTCCGGTTGCCAGCAAGTCATCCAGTAATAAAACTTCGGCTCCGGCAGGTACAGCGTCGATATGAACTTCGATTTCGGCAGAACCATACTCCAAGTCATATTTTTCAACATATGTCTTATAAGGAAGTTTACCTTTTTTCCTGATCGGGATAAATCCGCATCCCAGCTTCGCGGCCAGGGCGCCGCCGAAAATAAATCCGCGCGCGTCAACGGCGGCGACATAGGCGGGGGGAGAATCAATATATTTTTCCGCAAGCAAATCAATTGCCAGTCTGAAAAGTTCCGAGTCCTGAAGAATAGGAGTTGTGTCTATATAAATAATACCTTCTTTAGGAAAATCAGGTATTCTGCGCAACGCCTTTTCTAATTTTTCTGCACTCATCAAACGTATCCCGTTTTCAGTTAAAACAAAGCGCGGCAGTGGAATAAGCCGGATTCTGTTCCTTTTTCAAGGCGACAGTCATCTATCTAAGCGACCAGAACCCGGAACTCAAACGCCGCGAGCAACGGCTCATTCCCTATTTGGTCTTGCAACAGGATGGGTTTACACTGCGGCGCCGTTCTCACGAACGCCCGGTGGGCTCTTACCCCGCCTTTTCACCCTTACCAGGTCACTTTAAATTAAGCGGCCGGGCGGTATGTTTTCTGTTGCACTTGCCTTCCTGTGGCGTATAGTCCACAGTATCCTTCTTTAACAAAAGGAATCCCTGCTCTGTGTAGTCCGGACTTTCCTCCCGCAAAAAAAGCGGGCGACTGCCTACCACTACCGCTACCAGATTTTTAATATAGTACTCAGGAAAATTTTATCAAGGAAATAATTAATAAAAAAAACAAAAAGAAATCGGACGCGTCCGACCTTCCGACGCGTCCGACAATTGAGAATTTCTAGCCGAGATATTCTTCGACGTTTACCGGATTGGCGATTACCGGAGCGTTCGACATTTTATTGAAGAGCTCCTGCAGTTCATCCGGGCCCGCCGTCAGCGGCAGGGCTGCCTGGCCGCCCTCCGCGGCTGAACGGACGATACCCATCATTATTTCGAATCCCGCATAAGCGTTGGCGAAACAACAGTCATGGACTTTGCCGTCGTTGAGCCAGTTGGCTATGTCCTGAATATAATAAGGCATGTCGAGTTCATAATTCATGGCGCCTTCGCCGCTCTGAACTCCATCTTTAGTTACCGCGCGCCAGCCGCCGTTGGTCAGGACTTCAGCGAAGCCTTCGGTTCCCTGAACGCAAATGCGGTTTTTACCCCACCATTTCGCCACTTCGGGCTGATCGGGAGCGCCGGCCCCGCATTCCACGTAGCCGCGTACGCCGTTGGCGTATTGAATAAAACCGCCGATGTAATCCGGTGACGGATGGTTGTCGTTCTGTTTGCCCTTTCCGGCGGCCTGGCCCATGACCCAGGTCACTTTTTCGTAATCGTTATACCAGCACATGTAATCGATCATGTGAGTCATCATGTGAGTCATCCAACCGGTGGCGCAGGCGCTTATCGTCTCAATGCGTCCGAGAATTCCGGAAGCGGCGATTTGTTTGACTTTCTGGTAATGTTTGCCGTAACGGTGCTGGTGGCTGACTACCGCCATGATGCCGGAGTTTTCGATGAGCGCCTTGATTTTGAGCGCTTCATTGAAGTTTTCGCCGATCGGTTTTTCGAACGCCACCAGTTTGGCGCCGCAGTCGACGGCGATCTTGACCATGTCATAGCGCAGTTTCGGCATGGTGCAGAAACAGAAAACGTCAGGTTTTACCTGAGCCGCTATTGCTGCCGCATCGGAACCTTTGACGACGTTATCCAGGCCGAGCGTTTCCGCGGCTGAATCGAGCATATCCCGACTGATGTCGCAAATCGCGACGACTTCGAAATTTTCATTGGCCTGAAAAGCGGCGGCATGATGTTTGCCGCGTTTTCCCATGCCGACTACCATAACTTTATATTTTGCCATAAGACTTTCTCCAGATTTTATTGACATAAAAAACGGGGCCGAAGCCCCGTTATGTACCTTAAGCAGCCTTAAGCGTTAGCTTTGTCCCATTCGAGGACTTTTTCGATAACGTAAGCCTGTTCGTCAGCCTGGAGTTCCGGGAACATCGGCAGAGATACGCAGCATGCGGCGTTCTTTTCGACGTTTTCCAGAGAGCCGGAGATACGGCATTCCTTACCCCACGGAAAGCCTTCCTGCTGGTGGATGGCGATGGAGTAATGAGTTTTGGCGTCGATACCGTTTGCCTGGAGGAAATCAACCAGGGAATCCCGTTTGGAAGCGTCTTTCACTTCGATAACGTAGAGGTGATATACATGCCGGAAACCGGGCGTCGCGTACGGAAGATCGAAAGACTTGCAGTCTTTCAGGGCTTCGTCATATTTGGCGGCAAGCGCGATGCGTTGATCGGTCCACTTCGTGATGTGGTTCATTTTGGCGCTCAGGATACCGGCCTGGAGGTCGTCGAGACGGCTGTTGAAGCCGAAACTGTGCTTGTTGCGGGCTACGGAACCGTGGTTGCGGAGTCTGCGTACGGCTTCATTGATTTTGTCGCAATTGGTGAAAACCATGCCGCCGTCGCCGAAACATCCGAGGTTTTTCTGGATGATATAGCTGGTGCATACGGCGTCAGAGAGTTCACCCTGTTTGAAATCGTCGCCGTAGCCGTCAATCCCCTGGGCATTATCTTCGATAATATAGAGGTTGTGTTTGTCGGCAATCGCACGGATGGCGCGCATGTCGGCGCACTGGCCGTAGAGGTGTACCGGGACGATAGCTTTGGTTTTTTCGCTTATTGCGGCTTCAACGGCTTTCGGGCAGATGCATTTGGTTTTCGGGTCGCAGTCAACCAGAACGACGGAGGCGCCGGCGATCCATCCTGCTTCGGCGGTGGCGAAAAAGGTGTTGGCGTTAGTGATGATTTCATCACCGGGGCCGACGCCCAGCGCCATTAAGCTCAACCAGATAGCGTCTGTGCCGTTGCCGACGCCGATGGCATGTTTGGAACCGAAGTATTCAGCGGCTTGCGCTTCAAACTTCTTGAGCATTGGTCCGAGTACGAAATTGCCGCTCATGATGACTTCCTGCATGTTCGCGTCAATTTCGCTTTTGATGTTTTCGTACTGTCGTACGTGCCCGTAAAATCCTACTTTCATAGTGCTTCTCCTTTGAAATTGTTTTTTAGGCTTTTGGGGTTTATGTTATGCAGAAAATATTTTCTGCGGGTCGACAAATTTTATCTGTAAGGCTCCCATTCCGGTTCGTTTTCAAATATCCATTTATAATATTCACAACATTGCAATTCCGACGCGGCGGCTTCATCTACTATCACGGTGCAGTTGGAGTGAAGCTGCAGGGCGGTCGCCGAGATCATTGACGTTATCGGGCCTTCCACGGCTTTGGCCAGAATAGAGGCTTTTTCCTTGCCTGTGACCAGCATTATTATCTGTCTGGCTTCCAGAATGGTTCCCACTCCCATGGTGATCGCGCGTTTGGGCATGCTTTCCGGCGGGTCGAACAGCGGCGAATTCTGCGCCACCGTAACCGGGGTCAACGCTTTGTCCCTGGTCCTTGACTGCAAGGCCGAGAGCGGTTCATTGAACCCGATATGTCCCGAACATCCGATGCCGAGCAGCTGCAAGTCGATGCCACCGGAATTCCTGATGCTTTTTTCGTACAGATAACACTCTCTCCGCAAATCTTCAGCCATTCCAAGCGGGAGATGCGTATTGCGCAGATCGATGTTTATTTTTTCGAAAAGATATTTATTCATATAGTAACGGTAGGAATTCGGATGTTCCGGCGGCAAACCGATATATTCATCGAGGTTATAGGTTCGCGCCAGCGAAAAATCCAGACCTTCGTCCCGGTGCATTGCGGCCAGTTTGCCGTAAACTATTTCCATAGTGCGTCCGGTTGCCAGGCCAAGGCAGATAAAAGGTTTCTGCCTGATCTTCTCCGCGATCAGTTTCGCGGCCAGGTCAGTTGCGATTTCTTTATTCGGACGGATGATTACTTCCATTGTCGCTCCATAATTATTATCTTGCTAAACCGCTTTACTAAAATACAAACAGGAATAAAAACATAATGGTTTCCGGTTTATTTTCAAGCCGCTTTAGCAAAATTTATTTTATTCTGTAAAACCCCGTCCTTTGGACGGGGTCATAGTTTTTCGGCTCTGCCTGAACATTATTGAGGTAATATCGTGTTTGTCACAAATGAACGCGGCACAACCTGAATGTAGCACACTCTGCGTAGGCTGA
>Ga0265294_10005800_pt1 | contig 14998 bp, 18 predicted proteins | sample MunlanPumphouse3_FD_192504 | JGI IMG/M metagenome (GOLD analysis project Ga0265294, IMG submission 192504) | Groundwater microbial communities from a municipal landfill in Southern Ontario, Canada - Pumphouse #3 | ecosystem: Environmental > Aquatic > Deep subsurface > Groundwater | place... | reverse complement strand
TGGCGGAGGGGGTGGGATTCGAACCCACGGTGAGTTGCCCCACAGTAGTTTTCAAGACTACCTCATTCGTCCGCTCTGACACCCCTCCAAATATTTGGGTTATGTAATTATAACCCTATTTTATGAATCTGATCTCTTAATAGAGTGATATAGCCGACATATTTCTTTTTTTGTATATCGGTCATAAAAGAAACGTTAATTATATCGTAATTTAATGAATGATGAAACTCATCCTCAATCCACAAGCTATACCAAAATTTTTCTAAACAAATCAAATAGAACCAACATCCACGAAGCAACCTCGCAAATGCCTCGATTAATTTAATGAATTGTTTTAAAGTAAACGCACACAACCTAATTGTTGCAGCAATAATCTCAACTAAGACATTCATCTTATCCCTCTAAGTAAAATATAGTATAAATTAAATTAAAAATCAATCATTTTTTTCTTTCCAATCGTTTTTTATTTTTTTATACTTTTGTTTTACCGCTGCCCAAGCAACTTTATGAGACACTTCTTCCCTGCTAGCATTCCCCTTTCTTTCTTTAGGATCTTTATACTGTTTCCAAGCATTATTAAATGACTTTCTATATATTTCCTGAGCATGTTTTGGTAAATTGTCTTTTATCCGCTCAGGTAAATCTTTTATATTTTTATATGGCATATTATTATTGTAATAAATTTTTAAGAATTACAGCTTCATTATATTTCTCATCTCTAGCAGCATACAAAAGCGTAACAATATTTTTTTCTTTAATAATTTGTTTCAATTTTTTAAAAGTTTCTTCATTTGCTGCAACCTCTGTCTTATACTTTTTTTCAAACATTTTCCATTTTTTAGGATCATGTTTAAACCACTTTCTTAAATCATCTGATGGCGCAATATCTTTTAACCACAAATCAAGAGCAGCCCTTTCTTTTGAAACTCCTCTTGGCCAAAGTCTATCAACAAGAATTCTAAAACCATCGCTTTCCTCTGCTTGTTTGTAAATTCTTTTAAGTTTAATCATGTACTTTTTACTACGTTAAAACGAAGTAAAAATTTATTGTAATAAAATAAAATCGCAATAAATGCGATTAAATAAATCATAAAGAAATACTTATATTGGCGGTGTTTTTTGATTGATGTTCGAACTTTTTTTGACGAAAATCCGAATTCCGAATTTTAATATCCAATCGCTCGGGCGGGCAAAAAGGAAGGGGGTTGGGGGGAAGGAATTTTTGCCCGCCCTCGCTTTCCGATTCCAATTTTTTTCCGCCGCCGCCGAATTTCGTATTTCGCTTTGCGAAATGCGCCGCCAATCAGAAAGTTGTGTTTGCCCCGCCCGCCCGTGCGCACACAACAAAAACTCCCTTGTAAAAATCAAAGAAAAGATGTATTCTAATAATATGATTTCAATATAAGTTCGCATGACTCTATTTTAACAATAATAGTATTATAATACAAGTATGGCACAAGAGAATAAAATCAGCAAAAACATAAAGAAACTAAGACAAGCCAAAGGATTGTCGCAGGATCGGCTCTCAAAATTGGCCGATGTTTCTTATAATTCCATAATCAAACTTGAAACAAGTGGAATTACTAACCCCACAATTGATACTTTGCAAAAAATAGCCAAAGCGTTAGATGTTTCAGTCGATGAGTTATTAAAATAATTATGACTAAAATCATAAAATCAAATTCCGCGCTTGATGAATCGCCAGAAAAACGCGAGCTTGAAAAAGCTATATCGGAAAAAGAGAGAAAACTCAATGATTTAATTGAGGAAATTGAGCAACTCAAAATTGATTTAACTGCTGTAAAACAAGAATACGATGTGAAAGTTGGACGGCTTTATTTGAAGTTGGACGAGCTCGATTTAGAGATTTTGAAGTTTAAGAAAATTGAAGATTTGATAAATAAGGGTTTTTCATTTGAAGAAGCTCAAAAAATAGTAGAGGAAACATTAAAGAAAAGACGAGAACAGATTGAGGAAGAATATGAAAAATTGAATGAGGAAGAAAAAGAAATTGAAACACGCAAGGATATTTCTGCTGAAGATAAGGAGGAATTGAAAAAATTGTGGCGCAAACTCGCACATAAATATCACCCCGACAAAGTTGGTGGCAATGAAGAAATGATGAAAAAAATAAATAAAGCGTATGCAGAGGGTGATTTAGAAACATTGCGGACCATTGATCAATCTGGAACCGGAAACGGCGTAGAAGCGCAAACCATTGAAGCATTAAAGAGTAAATTGACGGGGCTTGAAATATCAATCAAAAAAATTCATCAAGAATATGAATTACTCAAAAAATCAGAGTGGTTCATATTGAGGGAAAATATAGAAAAGGCGAAGAAGCGCAACCGCGATATTTTGAGCGAGCTTGCTGATAAAGTATTGTCTGATATTGCCAAAAAAGAAAATCAAGTTAGTGAATTAAAGAAAAAATATGGACAAGGATAAACAAATTCAAAAAGTTGATAAGCTTTCGCTTAAAAAATTAAGCGAAAATTCAAGTCTAGCAAAAAGAGGACTGCGTGATATTGGTATTTGGCCAAAAATTCAAGTACTGCTGAAAGAAATTGAGAAACAGTTTTTTGCTCATAATTATCAAAAATGCATTGATCTTTGCGATGAGGCGTTAGCTTCAGAACCGATGCTTTATGTACCGCTTTGTTTCAAGGCCCTTTGCTTCGTAAGACTTGAAAAGTATGAAGAAGCAATAAACTGGTTTGATAAAGCATTACAAACAGAACTTCCCCTTGAAACTACACCATTAGAACAAAAATATGAAAAAGATAAATCAGTTTATACAAAACCTGATTTTGAAATAGCTATTGGAAATAAAGGATTTTGTTTGTTGAAATTGGGAAAATATGAAGAGGCTATTACTTATTTGGATCAAGCACTAAAGATTAACCCTCAAAATTATATAAATCTGACAAATAAGGCTTTTTGTCTTAGTGAGTTAGGAAAAAATGATGAAGCACTGATTTTTTATGAAAAGGCACTAGTTTTGCAACCCACTGCTGACAAGTATTATGATTTTCAGGGTACGCTAAACGATTATTATCAGCTTTTGAGAAAAACGCCGGAATCAGAACTTTTAACAAAAATTGATAATTTTTATTATGCAAACGAAAAAGATATAGCATTTTTATTGTGGCAAGCCTATTTAGATGATAATAAAGAAAATTTGAAAACTTTAATTCAAAGAGCACGGGATAAATTTAAACAAAATGAATATTTTTATTCCATAGATCTTTTTTCAATCTGTATCAAAAGGGACGGAACATTATTTTATTCCTGGCAGTTTAGAGGTGATTGCTATTGGAAATTGAACGATTATAAAAATGCATTAAGTGATTATTTAAAATCGATAGAATTAGATCCTGCGAATGGAGCCGCTTATGATAATGTAGCTATGTGTTTTTTTAACATTGGCGATCATGATAAAGCTCATTCTTATATTGATAAGGCTATTCAAATTGAGGGCGAAAATGATATGCCAATGGTAAGAAAAGCGCAATTTTTTGAATTTCAACAGAGAAAAACAGAGGCACTTAATCAATACAAAAAGACACTTGAAAAGTTCCCGAATAGCGAATATGCACAGAAAAAGATTTTAGAATTAACAAAATAATATGAACATTTTTCAATTTCTTTTTTATCTCGGAATAATAAATATAATTTTTGGTTTTGTATGGAAATGGGTATTCGCTCTACCGGCGGCATTTTTGTTTGCCCTGTTAAATTTCGATTATGGAATGCGCGCCGTTAAAATTTTCGGTTCCTATTTACTCGTATCCTTAACTGCTTTATTGACTTTAGCCGCATTGGGCGAAAATCCGAGTGGACTTGCGCTTATCTTTTATCCTCTGATCGGCGCGTTTGTTTTATTTATGGCATACGCAAGTAATCAATACGAAGCTCGAAAAGAAGCAAGCGCAACAATGGATTGGCAAATAATACAACGACTTGAAAGAGATGCGGGATTTGAAACGATTTTAACATTTGGCGTAATCATTCTTTTTGTGATCACTCTATTCGTTCCGAGTATCGCCACAAACGGACTTAATGAATGGTTGTTCAGCGTTATTGATTGGATTTTTAATTTACCGATTATCGGCTGGCTAATAGGTATTGGCGGCGTTTTCTTTTTGCTCAACATTATTTTCCACGGAATTTTTGCGGCTGGATTTGTTGTAGCGTCATTAGTTGGAAAATTTAGAAAAGCGCCGACAACGCAAATTACTGCCGAACAAACTAATTCAGATGACAAACAATAAAAAGAAGAACATCGCACTATTGATCGCCACCACCTTTTTGTTTGCGGCCTTATTTGGCGGTTGGCCTTACGGATTTTTTACACTTTTGCGATTTGTTGTTTTTGCAATCTCCGTGTATGTCGCGTGGATGTCATATGAAACAAAAAAAGAAAAATGGGTTTGGATTTTTGGATTTCTTGCGGTTCTTTTCAATCCATTTATCGTTATTCACCTCAATCGCGAAACTTGGAGTATTATTGATTTGATAGTGGGAGTATTTATGATCATCTCCGTATTTATTTTGAAGTTAAAACAGAATCCAATTAAACATGATCAAGAAAGATGAGATCGAGACAAAAGCAAAAGAATTTGAAATCCACGAAGCAAATGTTGAGCGTGATTATGTTTTTGGTTGGCTGATATTTGGAATTTTTACAACAAGCAACCTCAAAGACACTATTTTTCTAAAAGGTGGAAACGCTTTGCGGAAGGGGTATTTCAAAAATACCCGTTTTTCGTCTGATTTGGATTTTGGAATTCCTGGCGATATAGCACAAAATGTTTTACTTGAAGAACTAAACAAGGTTTGCGATTTTATTCAAGAAAAAGCGGGCGTTTCTTTTGTAAAAGAGGATAATAAAATTGAAGAAAAATTTTCGGCTACCGAAGCCCCAATACCCGGATTGCGTGTTTATGAAGTGCGGATTTATTTCAAAGATTTTTACGGAAAATCCGAGCATATAAAAATAAGAGTTTCAATGGATATAACCCGTTTTGATAAAGTTCTTTTACCAATACAAGCGGTTGATTTAATTCACCCATATTCCGACTCTGGCGATGTAGCGTGTAAAATACGCTGTATGAAACTTGAAGAAATAATCGCCACAAAATTAAAATGTCTCTTGCAAAGACAGCACGCACCCGATTTGTTTGATTATGTCTATTCAATAAAACTTTTAGGCGGCGAATTAAACAAAGATGAAGTTGTCAAAACTTTTGTTCAAAAAACAATTTTCGGAAAAAATCCTCATGTTTTGAAAAGTATTTTGTGCAAAACACCTTTTGATTATTTCAAGGACTACTGGAGTAAAACAGTTGTTTGCGCAAAACAATTTTTATTTGGAGTAGATGAGGCGATAAATTTATTTACTGCCGATATGGAAATATTATTCGGAATTTATCCTGATAATGGTTTTGCGCAATTTGCATATTTTGGCCCCGAATTGAGAACGCCAATAATGAAAGCTGGGCGAGAACAAACACTTTTAAAAATTCGTTACAAAGGTGCGGATAGAATAGTTGAGCCGTATTCACTAAAGTATTTACAACGAAAAGACGGCGCGGAGCGAGAATATTTTTATGTTTTCAATAAGAGTGGCGGAGACAATCATCCTGGCGTTAGATGTTTTGTCGCAGAAAAAATTGAATCAATAGAAAATACCGACGAAAAATTTACGCCACAATTTCCGATTGAGTTATCAAAAGCAGGTGAAACTCCAGAAAACCCGTACTTATTTGATCCAAACAGACCGACACCAGCTCCGCGCCCCCGAAAAACATTTGGCATAACAAGAACGCCAAGGAGTTCATCATTCGGGCTAAAATATATTTATCAGTGTAGTTATTGCGGAAGGAAATTTACAAAGAGCAAACATGATAGTAGTATAAGAGAACATAAGGATAAAAATGGCTATCCGTGCGGAGGTAGGCACGGCTATTATGTAGATACGAAATATTAGGCGGCGCGCCAGTTTCACTGGCACGAAATTCGGCGGCGGCGGAAAAAAATTGGAATCGGAAAGCGAGGGCGGGCAAAAATTCCTTCCCCCCAACCCCCTTCCTTTTTGCCCGCCCGAGCGATTGGATATTAAAATTCGGAATTCGGATTTTCGTCAAAAAAAGTTCGAACATCAATCAAAAAACACCGCCAATTATCACATTTTGAAAAAACAAGGTTGGTTGCCTCGCGGCTTCGCCGCTCGCTTGGGCTGGCGGCCAAATTCATGCCAGCGTTAGCTGGCGCACCGCATTTATTTTTTCTCTGCTTCTGTTGGTTGTGCCTGTTGCTCTGCGGGGGCGTCTTGCTTGTTATACGCTTGCAATATATACATTAGCCGTAAATTGTACAACTCGGCAACTTTTTTATTTATCTCGTCCCAGTTATCAAAAAGTTCGCCCACTGGTTTATTATCTTTTTCGGAAACATCATCAAATTTCTTAGCATAGTCAATTCTCATTTTTAGCGCGGGGTGAGAATCATAAGCACTGTGAATCTGTTTGCTTGAAAGAATGCTATTTTGCAGTTCGTCAACATCTTTCTTTTCTAAGCCCTTATAAACAATTTCCATAAATTTTGAAAAATTGGAAATTGTTTTTTCCTCTTTCAAAAGTTCAGGAACCCATTTTGATTGAATTATCTCGCTAAACACTAAATCATTTGTCGCAACTTTCAGAAGGCCGTTTCCAAATGCTTTGCCGCCGTATAAACGCATAGCCATAATATCAGCCATTACTTCACGGATTCTTGAAAATCCATTGGTAATTTTGAAGTAAAGCATTATGTACAGGAGCAAAAGCCAGTACGCAGGATTTAGTGTCATCATAAGACGAATCCAACCGCCTTCTTCTTTTTCGTCTTGTGAAGGCCCGGGCATTGAACGCAAAGTGGTTGTGAGTGAATTTCCCATTGAGTAAGTGTAAGAACTCCATTGCGTATCTTTGTTGCTAAAATGCCCGTACTCGTGAGCGAGGATTGCCTTAAATTCATCGGTCGTTAGGTCGTGCAATGAAGAAAGGCCAATTTCCAAAACCCTTTTGCCGCCACCAAAAATTGTTGAAAATAGATTACCTTCAAGATATACGCCGATTCCGGGGTCTGGTGTAATAACAATTTTATCAATCGGCTTGGCCTGTATTTCTTTTGCAATTTCTTGAGTTAAATTCCAAAGTTTCTTTTCTTCATTTTCAGCAATAGTAATTCCAAGCGTCTTTCGTTTTGGCGGAAAGAAAAGGTAATAAAAACCGATCAAAATCGCCAAGCCCGTACCAAATGCGACAACAGCCAAGCCGATCAAAAGAGCAACTGGCACACGAGGCAAGTAAGAAACCGCCCACAATCCATATAGCCCGAAATCTATTGCGGCGAAAAGAGCGAGAGCAAGAAGGTAAAATAGAAATGGTAAAAGAGTTATAAGCAAAAACCCGAATGTTTTTAACAAACCTTTGTCGCTAAATAAACTTACCTTCTTGCCATCCAAAAATTTTTGTACAGAAATATCAAATTTTTTGTTGAGAGAACTTCCAATCCAACGAACGAGCAAATAAATAATCAAACCTACAATCGCAAAAATTAATAAATCCTCCCAGCTAAAAGCGATTGAGGCAAAATTAGACAAAATCAAATAACCAAAAATCAACAGAATACCAAAACAGAAAAGCAACCCCAAAACGTGGAAAAGGTAAAATCCGCTCTTTTCGCCGCTGGTCATCGCCTTCTCTTGGTCTTGGCCACAGTTCTTACAAAATCTGTCGCCTCGCTCTAATTTTCCGCCACAATTTATACAAAACATATTTTTAGAAGCAATCAGCTTTAGTGAATGTTATAAAATACCGCTCTCCCGTATCGACAGTGTAGGAGTATTCCATGTTTATTCCGTAATCAAGTAGATTTTTTGTATCGGCGTTTCCGCAGATATCAGAAATTAGAAAATTCTTTAGATAAGCGTTTGAAAGGCTACTCGTATCAACGGAAAGTACATAGTGATAACGAATAGCGTCTGGTTGAGCTGAAATATCAACAAGCTTTGTTACTTCGTCAAGCTGGCTTGGTAAGACCATTTCAGCTTTTATTTCTCTGACTATCTCATTGATCAAATCCGCCTTTGAGTAATTATCATTGCTCACCTGCGACAAATTGTCATTTGTTTCCTGGTAGCTTGGAGAAGATAGATCAATTCCTACAGCTACAAAAAACAGCAGTACGGCGGCTAACGCAAAAATTATCCAACCTTTTTTGTCCAACTTGTATTTAGTACTTGTAAGCGTAGAAGTGAATTCCTCACTTTTCATCGCTTTGCGGATTTTAACTAAAGAAGAAATGAGGTACGCCACAACGAGGAAAAACAGGATACCAACGCGACCACCCGTCGAAAGAACCCAAATTAAAAGCAACAATGAAAGTCCCAAAAGAATTTGCAAATACAGTTTTATATTTTTATCTACCAATCCGCGAATACGATTGCCGAGAATAATAAAAATACTGGCCGCAACAACCATCAAAAAAGTTCCTGAAAGATCGCTGGCTGGAAGTCCCGATTCAGCAAAATTTTTATCGAGAACACTCCAAAGATAAATTCCAATATTTATGATTATAGTTATCCAGCCAATCGCATAAACAGAATTGCCCGTATTTTTCAAACTCTTTCTTATTTTTTCCACATCAACACTAGAAGAGCTTGTTTTTGATTTTTCGATATCAATCGGCTTACCGCACTTATTACAAAACTTGGCGTTTTCTGGTACTAAATTGTTGCAATTTTTGCAATTCATATTATTTGATTAGATCGTCTAGGCTTACGCCAAGAGCGTCTGATAATTTTTTTAATGTTTCAAGCGTCGGGTTTTTATTATCACCCTGCTCGATTTTGATAACCGTGTTATTAGCAACATCCGCCAGTTTTGCGAGGCGGTCTTGAGAAAAGCCTTTTTTCTCACGCAATTTTTTTAGATTTTTGGATAATTCCTGATTTGACATATAATTATTTAGGATAGTACTATTATATTGCACTTACTCCAGCAAAGTGGTACTATTTAGATGATACTATAATACCATGATTAAAGTCAAATTCAAAGGGAGAAAAATTGTTGTGTGCGCACGGGAGGGTGGGGTAAACACAACTCCTTTTCTTGCAGTGCTTTTTGCGAAGCAAAAAATGAATTTGGCCGCCAGCCCAAGCGAGCGGCGAAGCCGCGAGGCAACCAACCTTGTTTTTTCAAAATGTGATAATTGGCGGTACTGTTTGGACGAAATTCTAACCTTTTTTGAGCAAAATCCAGAGGATTTTGCGGATTGAATCCCGCCCAGCGTTTCCGCCCGCCTCCGCTTCGCTGCGGCGACAGGCAAAACAGAAAAATTTTCTCTACATTTTTTTAATCGCGCGCCCCCAAAAATTTTTTCAATTAAAGAAACGAAAATTTTTCCGTTTTGCCTTCCTCTTAACAGAGGAAAAGCGGAAACTCTCCCACTCCAACCGCGCCTTCGGCGCGGAAAGCGCAAGCAGGCAAAAACTCCTTCCCTCCCTTCCTTTTTGCCCTTTTGCTTATTCGCTCGCTTCGCGAGCGCGGCGGCAGGGATTTTTAAGAAAGAAAACAAAGGAGTTGTGCTTGACCCGCCCAACCCATTCGCGCGCAACGGATATAAGCTCCCTTTATTTTTGTTGCCTAATTGTTTCAAATTTGCTATCATTATATTGAAAGGATAACACATCACTATAATACTATCAAATAATTGAAATTATGGCAACAGAAAACAATATTGGCGAAAATATAAAAAAATGTCGGGCAAAGCTCGGTTTATCGCAAGAAGAATTAGCTAAAAAATCGGGCGTAAAATATACCACCCTAACAAAAATTGAAAGTAATGTGATAAAAAAGCCGTCCGTTATGGTTATGGCAAAAATCGCCAAAGCATTAGGCGTTTCAATAGAAAAGTTAATAAAGTAAATATGGACAAAAAATATTTAAACAAGATAATCAAAGGCGATTGCATAGAGGTTTTAAAAAAATTTCCTGCTAACTCTGTTGATTTAATATTTGCCGATCCCCCGTATAACCTCCAATTGCAAGGAGATCTTTACCGCCCAAACCAAACAAAAGTTGACGCTGTAAATGATGAGTGGGACCAGTTTGCTTCTTTTGAAGAATACGACAAATTTACTCATGATTGGCTTAAAGAATGCAAAAGAGTTTTAAAGAAAAATGGCACAATATGGGTTATAGGCAGTTATCACAACATTTTTAGGGTTGGCAAAATTATGCAAGATTTAGGGTTTTGGATATTAAACGATGTTGTTTGGATTAAGACTAATCCAATGCCGAATTTTAGAGGCACACGCTTTAATAATGCTCAAGAAACATTGATTTGGGCTAGCAAAGATCAAAAATCTAAATTTACTTTTCATTACAAATCAATGAAAGCTTTTAATGACGATAAGCAAATGCGTAGCGATTGGTATATTCCTATTTGCAATGGTGGTGAAAGAATAAAGATAAATGGCGAAAAAGCTCATTCTACACAGAAGCCAGAAGCTCTGCTTTTTAGAATTATTTTATCAACCTCAAATGTTGGTGATATAGTTTTAGATCCTTTTATGGGAAGCGGGACAACAGGAGCTGTTGTCAAAAAACTAAAACGGAATTTTATTGGTATAGAAAAAGAAGATTTTTATATCAAAATTGCCAATGAAAGAATTAAAAAGGTTAAACCGCTTGACGATGAATTATTAACATATCCAATTGAGGAAAAGAAACCTAAAGTTCCTTTTGGCAATTTAATTGAAGCAGGATATATAAAGATTGGCGATTATTTATATTCAAAAGACAAAAAACATAAAGCAAAAGTTTTAGCAGACGCGACTTTAAAATGGAATAATAAAGTGGGTTCAATCCATAAAATAAGCGCAGAAATTCTTTGCAAGGCTTCAAATAATGGTTGGACTTATTGGTATGCAGAAGATAAGAAAGGCAATCTGGTACTTATTGATGAAATAAGAAATAATTATATTAAGAAATATTTATCATAGACTTATGAAATACGAAAAATTTAAAAACATTTTCAATGAAACCATATTCGAGGAATCAAAAGCTCTTTTGATTGAAAAAATAGCAAAATATCCAAACAGGTATATTGGCTTATTCAGACCAACAAAACCAAAGGCAAAAATTTTACAAAACCTGCTCCAATCCCATGAAATCCGTTTTGGCGACGCTTTTGAGGAAGTTATTGAGGAGTACTTTAAAGAATTTGGTTATGAAATTTTAGAGAAAAAATTTGTTAATGGTGATAATGATGAATTAAATTTGGACCAGTGTTTTAAATTTAATAACAAAGTTTATTTTATTGAACAAAAAATCAGGGACGACCACGATTCTACAAAGAAGAGAGGGCAGATAGAAAACTTTGAGAAAAAATTAAACGAAATGATTAGCAAATATGGCGAGAGAAATCTTGTTGGAATTTTCTATTTTATTGATCCAGATTTACAGAAAAACAAAAATTACTATAAAGCAGAACTGGAAAAAATGTCTCGTGATTATGGCGTAGAGCTTTATTTGTTTTATGGCGTTGAGTTATTTGAATTATTAAACAAAAAAGATGTTTGGGACGAGATATTAAGTTATTTAGAACAATGGAAAAAAGAAATTCCTGATTTTCCAGAAACAAATTTTGACATTGACGCTGAAAGCTCGTTTGAAGAAATAAAAGATTTATCGCCAAGTCTTTACAGAAAGATTTTTCAAGATGATGTTATTTTCAATGAAATTGTTTTAACGATTTTCCCTGAAAAGAAAACCCTGAAATTGCTACTTGATTATTTCAAGGAAAAATCTTCTGAAAAGACTATTTATAAAACAATTGCTAATTTACTTGAGGAAAGATTAAAAAATTGATGTTATATGTTGCCCCAAAACGAAATTATTCATGGCGATTGTATAGAAGTTTTAAAGGATTTTCCCGATAACTTCATTGATTTGATTTTTGCTGACCCGCCGTATAATTTGCAGCTGCCAAAGAATAGAAAACTTATCCGAGAAAATGGAACAGAAGTAATTCCTGTAAATGATGAATGGGATAAATTTGAAAGTTATGAAGAATATGATCGTTTTACAGAAAGCTGGCTAAAAGAATGCCAAAGAATTTTAAAACCAACAGGCACAATTTGGGTAATGGGCATGTATCACAATATTTTCAGAGTTGGCAAAATTATGCAAGATTTAGGGTTATGGTTTTTAAATGATGTAATTTGGGTTAAGATTGACGCTATGCCGAATTTTAACGGACGAAGATTTACAAACAATCACGAAACTTTAATTTGGGCAGTAAAAAATAAAAATTGTAAAAATTATACTTTTAACAACGAATTGCTAAAGCGAATGAATGGCGGCAAACAAATGAAAGATACAGATTGGGTTTTTAAAATTTGTCGTGGTCCAGAAAGATTAAAAGACGAAAACGGAATTAAAGCACATCCAACACAAAAGCCGTTGAAACTAATCCAGCAAGTTTTACTTACTGCAAGCAAAAAAGGCGATTTAGTTTTAGATCCATTTTTAGGGAGCGGAACAACGGCAGTTGTCGCGAAAGCACTTGGCAGAGATTGGATTGGCATTGAAAAAGAGAAAAAGTATGTTGATTTGGCAAATAATAGGATACAACATTATGAAAACCGATAAGAAGAATAAAAAAGAATTCACTTTAGAACAGAAAATGCTTCTGTATTTTTATGAATCAGAGCAATATCTTAATAACAAATGGTATAGTATTAGAAATAAAATTAAAAATTTTGTAGATTCTTTTTATTTTTATCTAATAGTTTTTGCTGTTTATGTATTTCTTTTACACAAAGCTTTAATATATTTTAACCCCATTATTTCAGAAGATACTTTGTCTAATCTTGCATTTGCTATTGCGGGAGTTGTTGGAGCGTCAATTGCTATTATATTTTCCTTTTCCACTTTTATTTTACAGAGTACGGCTGATTTATTTTCCACCCAATACCTTAAAAAGTTTATCGAGAGTTTTAAAGAAAAAATCTTTTTTTGGCTTTTGGTATTTCTAACAATATTATCCGTTTTTGTCCCTATTTTTCTAAAACATTATGAACTGGAAATCTTGGGTAGTATTCTGTTTATCTCGTTATATTTAATTTACGATTTATATAGGGATACCAGAAAACGAATAAACCCAGAGATTACTTTAATAAAAATAAAAAATGACACTATAAGACGATTAGAAAAAGTGAATAAAAGATTTAAGAAGCAAGCTCATATTCAAAATAAAATTTTCCAGTATAAAAAAGAAAATAAAGATTTTTCTTTAGATATACAATATAAAACAAAACTCAACTGGCATTTATTTATACTCGAGAATGTCAAATATTTATTTGAAATAGGGTTAAGATTGTTAGCAAAAAATGAGATAAATTCTTTTAATTTAACTTTAAAATATATTCATGACATATATATAAAACATTTGGATTTAAGGAATGGTTATTTTATTAGAATGCCAGCATCTCTGTTTGGACCATATACTATTGATGATGAGGGTTTTACAGCAAAAATACTTGAATATTTGCAATCAATTGGCGACAGGATTATTCAAGAAAAAAGAAAAGAGAACATTTATTACTTGCTAAAAATTTACGAAAGTATTTTAAATTATTCGTTAAATATCAAATACGCTGATAAAAATTTGAATGCTTATAAAGATAATCCGTTATTAAATTTAATATTAGTGTATTATAGAGGTTTTATTGAAAAATTATTAAAGTCAAAGGAAAACAATTGGGCTTGGGAATCAATTAAATCTATATCTAATGTATCAAATTTTATATTACAGAAGACAGACAGCTATTTTTTACAGAGTCAAATAAATCAAATTACAAATAAACTTTCAGTATTTTGCTTATCAGAAAATCAGGAAATATTTTTGAAAGAATTGGTAAATGTATATTTTAATCAAATACGAATTGCTTGGAATAAATATGATAACAACGATATTTTTTGGAAACATTTATTTGAAGAGTTAAAGAAAAACATTTTGTTATTATCCGTATCAACAAGTAATTCAAGTTTATCTGTTGGCGATCTGTTTATAAATTTCCACACATGGCAAGTAAATGTTATAAACTGGATTTTTGAATTAGAAGGGAAAAAACAAAAAGAAAATCTGAATAAATTTATTAAGTTGATAGAGAGGTGGAGCGATTTTATTCTTGATCTTGCGAGAGATATCGGTTTAGAGAATAAGCAAGTTGGATTACCAATTATTCAGTCAGTAGATAACAATTTAAGGATTGTTTACGGAATAAAGCATAAATTTAAAAATATAGATTTAGAAAAAATATACAGAACTCAATTTTATACTTTAAGTTGGTATTTTCAGAAAGTGGGCAAAGTAAAAGAAAGTTTTTTATTTAACCTTGAACAAGTTTTAGAAATTTTATTAAGAGAGATACGAAATAATTTTAAAAACAAAATATTTGATATTGAACAATTAGTGGACTTATATGTTAGGTTAATAGAACAACACTTTGAAAAAGCAACCCTTGGCTATGGATATAATCACCCTCGAATTATAGAAAAATTGGTATATTTGGGACTATTGTTACATAAATATAAAAAGACTGAACAAGAAAAAAATATTGTTGCAAAAATAGATGAATTGAATAAAAAATATTTGGAATTCAACAAGAAATTCTTTGAGTTAAAGAAGAAAGAGAAAAATTTAATGGGACCAGATGAATATCAGCTATGCAAAGAAATTCATGATTTGGAGAACGAATTATTTTCGTATAGCAGCAGTCATTTAATGGGAGTAAAATATATATTAAGCCAAGAAATAACAAAGAAAGAATGGGATAGTTTTATCAAGAAAATAGATTATTGCAAAGACATAGAATATAAAACAGTAAGCAGATTTTAGTAAAAATCCCTGCCGCCGCGCTCGCGAAGCGAGCGAATAAGCA
>Ga0265294_10005798_pt1 | contig 15003 bp, 13 predicted proteins | sample MunlanPumphouse3_FD_192504 | JGI IMG/M metagenome (GOLD analysis project Ga0265294, IMG submission 192504) | Groundwater microbial communities from a municipal landfill in Southern Ontario, Canada - Pumphouse #3 | ecosystem: Environmental > Aquatic > Deep subsurface > Groundwater | place... | reverse complement strand
GGAGGTGTTGCTGGTGGTGATGATATCACCCAAGGTTTACCACGTGTACAAGAATTATTTGAGAGACGTCATCCAAAATTAGAGGCACAAATTGCCGCTATTGATGGAGAAATTATCAGTGTTAAGATTTTAGAAGGTAAAGATCGTCATGAGATCATTATTAAAAATCCTATAACTGGTGAAGAAGTTCCTTATAAGACAAATAGTGGAAGAAAAGTCCTTGTAAGTGAAGGTGAAATGGTTAAAGCCGGACAACCTCTTACAAATGGTTTGATTTTCCCTATTGATTTACTAAGAGTCAGCAATACTAATGCCGTATCAAACTACATAGTACAAGAAATTCAAAAAGTATATCGTAGTCAAGGTGTTGATATTAATGATAAACATGTTGAAATTATTGTTAAACAAATGCTTCAACAAGTACAAATTATTAGTGAGGGCGATACTGATTTATTGCCAGGTTCTTATGTTTCAAGAACAGAAATGCTTAAAATTATAAAGAAATGTAATAAGGAAGGAAAGAAAGTACCAGTAATTAAGTCAGTGCTATTTGGTATTACCAAATCTTCATTGAAATCTGATTCATTCTTATCTGCTGCATCATTCCAAGAAACTACTAAGACTTTAACTGCTACCGCAATAAGTGGCAAGAGAGATTACTTAGAAGGATTAAAAGAAAATATTATTATCGGAGGTCTTATTCCAGCAGGTACTGGATTAGTTAAAGAATCTGATGATTTAATTGAACTTCCTGAAACTGATGATGACATTGATGATGATATAGCATAAAACTAAAAAACCACCGTATAAATACGGTGGTTTTTTTATTTATACAATTTTGCAATAAAAAAGAGTTATGATTTTTTAATCATAACTCTTTAGTTTATTATTTAATTCTATATAGAAGGAGATTGTATTTTACCATGTTTATGTTTATTTTTTTTGGTAACAACAATTTCTTGCTCTTTATTAATTTCATGAGCTTTTTCCAATGCCCATTTAGTAAGAATTGGTCCTAATAACTCATAAACTAGGGTTGAACACAATACAATTGTATAAATAATTGTTCCACTTCCAGTAGAAGCAAATCTAGTTTGTGCTAAACCAGCCATACCAATGGCGACACCTGCTTGGGGCAAAAGTGTAATACCTAAATATTTTTTAACATCTGGTTCACAATGAGTGACTATAGCACCAATAGATGCTCCACAATATTTACCTGCAGCTCTAGTTAATAAGTAAAGTAAAGCTACTAATAAAATTGATACTTGAGCTAAAACAGACAAATCAATACTTGCACCGGATATTACAAAAAATGATAAGAACAAAGGAGAAGTAAATTCATCTACTCTTTGCAAATACTTTTCTGAATCATGCTTCATATTAATATATGTAGCACCAATCATCATACACATTAATAGTGAACTAATTTGAAACGATACGGGTCCAAAATGAAAATTAATTTTTGCTATAGCAACACTTATTAATGCTACTCCTACCATTAAGCCTAAAGCATTAGCACGAGATTTGAATAATTTTGACATTTGAGTCAATACAATTCCTATTAATACACCTAATCCAAGTGATACTAATATTTCAACCAATGGGTTGACAAGAACTGAAAAAATACTAATTCCGACCCCTAATTCATATACGCCTGCAATAGAATATGATATTGAAAATATTATTAAACCAATAGCATCATCTAGTGCAACTATAGGAAGCAATGTTGACACAACAGGACCTTTAGCTTTATACTGTTTTACTACTAATAATGTAGCAGCAGGAGCAGTAGCAGCTGCAATGGCTCCTAAAGTCAAACAAATACCTACAGATATATTTAAAACGTTATGCAAAGCGAGTAAAATACCAGTTACTAATATTGTGGCAGTTAATGCCTCAAATAAACCAATAATAACAATACGCTTTCCCATTTTTTTGATTTCTGATGTTTTAAATTCACCACCTATTGATAATGCGATAAATGCCAAAGCGATATCACATATTATTCCTAAATTACCTATTGCTGTTGCATACTGTGATAAAAACAATGTTGGAGCACTTCCACTGCCTGCAAATAATCTATAGATTATTAACATTAAACTTGGTCCGATAATTAAACCACCAAGTAAATAAGCAGTTACATTTGGAAAATGCAGCAATCTAGTAAGTCTTGTCATCAATAATGCAACTAATATTAAACAGCCATATATTAAGACTGTAAATCCAATATTATCCATTATTTATATTCATCTCCTTATTTCATACTTAATTTAGTCTATACCTTTTTGCATAATTTTACAAGAAAAAAAATAAAAATATATAAAAGCTTAATTTACTTTTATCATTAGCATATTTATGGTATAATAATAGTGTATTACAAAACAATTTTTATATTTAACAAAAAGAAATTTATATCTTGACAATTTAAAGGTTTCATTGTATAATATATAAGGTTTTGATAGAAGTATAGGTTAGTCCTATACTATATTTTATAGCAAATAGAAACACCGGGAGGTGTGGAGCTATAGCAATTATTTAGAAAGGAGAAACAGATTCCTACTATAAATCAGTTAGTTAGAAAATCACGTCAATCAAAAATCAAAAAAACAAAATCACCACAATTAGGAATTGGATTCAATAGCCTAAAAAAGACTTATACAAATGTTGAAAGTCCACAAAAACGTGGTGTATGTACTCGTGTAACCGTAATGACACCAAAAAAGCCGAATTCTGCAATTCGTAAGTATGCTAGAGTACGTTTGTCAAACGGACTTGAAGTTACAGCTTATATTCCAGGAATTGGTCACCGTTTACAAGAACATAGTGTTGTTTTGATTCGTGGTGGTCGTGTAAAAGATTTACCAGGTGTACGTTATCATATTATTCGTGGTACATTAGATACTATGGGTGTTGAGAATCGTCGTCAAGGAAGATCTAAATATGGTGCAAAGAAAGAAAATTAATTTTTTCTAAATTAAAATAGTAATTATTTAAAAATTTGAAAGGAGGAAATATCATGCCACGTAAAGGACATGTCCCAAAGAGAAAAGTATTACCAGATCCAATGTACAATAGTCCTATTGTAACAAGGTTAATTAACAATATAATGTTAGATGGTAAAAAAGATGTAGCTCAACATATATTATATGGAGCTTTCGCAAGAATTGAAAAAACTACTGGTAGACCTGCTTTAGATGTATTTAATGATGCATTAAATAATATTGTACCTCAATTGGAAGTTAAAGCCCGCCGTATAGGTGGAGCTAATTACCAAGTTCCGGTAGAAGTAAGATCTGAAAGAAAAATGACTTTGTGTTTAAGATGGTTAACACAATATTCAAAATTAAGAAAAGAAAAAACAATGGAAGAAAGATTAGCAAATGAAATAATCGATGCTTCTAATGGTATCGGAGCTTCTGTAAAGAAGCGTGACGATACTCACAGAATGGCTGAAGCAAATAAAGCATTTGCTCATTATAGCTGGTAAATAGGAGATAATAATGGCACGTGAAACTGCACTTGAAAAAGTAAGAAATATAGGAATTATGGCACATATTGATGCCGGAAAAACAACAGTAACTGAAAGAATTTTATACCATGCTGGAAATATTCATAAAATTGGTGAAACTCATGCTGGAGCTTCTCAAATGGATTGGATGGATGAAGAAAAAGAAAGAGGTATAACTATTACTTCAGCTGCAACAACTGTATACTGGAAGGAACACCGTATAAACATCATTGATACTCCTGGACATGTTGATTTTACCGTTGAGGTAAGTCGATCATTAAGAGTACTTGATGGAGCAGTAACAGTATTAGATGCTCAAGCAGGTGTTGAACCACAAACTGAAACAGTATGGCATCAAGCAACAGATTATAATGTTCCGAGAATTGTATTTGTTAATAAAATGGATAAAACAGGAGCTGATTTTGCATATTCTGTTAAATCACTTAGAACTAGATTAGATGCTAATGCTGAAGCTGTTCAATTACCCATTGGAGCAGAAACTTTCTTTGAAGGAATTATAGATTTAGTTTCTATGAAAGCATACAAATATGAAGGTGATGCAAACGAGACTCATACTATTATACCTATTCCAGAGGATTTAAAAGATGAAGCTGAAGCAAGAAGAACTAAATTGATTGAAGCTGTAGCTGATTATGATGAAGAGTTAATGAACCTTTACCTAGAAGGAGAAGAAATTCCTGAAGAAGTATTAAAAAGAGCAATTAGATATGGTACTTTAAAAGTTAAGTTCTTCCCAATATTTGTAGGTTCAGCATTTAAGAATAAAGGAGTTATTTTATTATTAGATGGTGTAATAGATTATTTACCTGATCCAACAGAAGTACCAGCAATGGTAGGATTTGATAAAAATGGCGATAAAGTAGTAGTTAAGTCTGCTGATAAATCTGCATTTTCAGCCCTAGCTTTTAAAGTTATGACTGACCCATTTGTTGGTAAATTAACATTCTTTAGAGTATATTCTGGTGTGTTAAAATCAGGATCATATGTTTATAATTCAACAAAAGGTGAAAAAGGTAGAATAGGTCGTATTTTATTAATGCATGCTAATCGCCGTACTGAAGTAGATGAAGTACGTGCTGGTGATATAGCTGCTGCTATTGGCCTAAAAGATACAACTACAGGAGATACACTTTGTGATTTAGGTACTACAGTAGTACTTGAGAAAATGGTATTCCCAGAACCAGTTATATCAGTTGCAATTGAACCAAAAACTAAAGGTGATCAAGATAAGATGGGTATAGCATTGTCTAAACTTGCTGAAGAGGATCCAACATTTAGAACATATACAGATCATGAAACAGGACAAACAATCATTTCTGGTATGGGTGAATTACATCTTGATATTATTGTTGATAGAATGAAAAGAGAATTTAGTGTTGATGCCAATGTTGGTGCTCCACAAGTATCATATAGAGAAACAATTAAGAAAGCTGCTGATGTTCAAGGTAAATTTGTACGTCAAAGTGGTGGACACGGACAATATGGTGATGTATCTATTAAATTTGAACCAAACCCTGGAAAAGGATTTGAGTTTGTTAATGCTGTTGTCGGCGGAGTAATTCCTAAAGAATTTATTCCAGCTGTTAAAAAAGGACTAGAGTCTTCATTACCAACTGGTAATTTAGCTGGATATCCAACAATAGATATTAAAGCAACATTATTCTATGGTTCTTATCATGATGTTGATTCAAGTCAAGTAGCTTTTGAAGTAGCTGCTAACTTAGCTTTTAAAGCATCTAAAAACGTATGTGAGCCTATTCTTTTAGAACCAATTATGTCAGTAGACATTAGAGTTCCAGAAGAATATGTAGGAAACGTCATTGGGGATTTAACTAGTAGAAGAGGAAGAATTGAAGGACAAGAAGGAAGAGGAAAGCAACAAGAAATTAGAGGCTTTGTACCGCTTGCTCAAATGTCTGGATATGCTACATCTCTACGTAGTAATACTCAAGGTCGTGGAAACTATACAATGCAATTTGAGAAATATGATGAATGTCCAAAAAGCATTGCTGAAGAAATTATCAAAGATAGAAATTCATAAAATATGAATTAAACTATTGATTTTTTGCTATAAATCAAGTAAAATAACATTGTATAAAAATATAGGAGGAATTTAAAATGGCAAAAGAAAAATTTGTACGTAATAAACAACATGTAAACATTGGTACTATTGGACATGTCGATCATGGAAAAACTACGTTAACATCAGCTATTACTAAAGTATTAGCTAAACAAGGACATACTAAAATTATGGATTATAATCAAATTGATGGTGCACCTGAGGAAAAAGCTCGTGGTATAACTATTAATACTGCTCATGTAGAATATGAAACTGAAGCTCGTCATTATGCTCATGTTGATTGCCCAGGACATGCTGATTATGTTAAAAATATGATTACTGGTGCAGCCCAAATGGATGGAGCAATCTTAGTTATTGCTGCAACAGATGGACCTATGGCTCAAACAAGAGAGCACATCTTACTTGCTAGACAAGTTGGAGTACCTAAAATCATTGTTTTCTTAAACAAATGTGATATGGTAGATGATCCTGAATTAATAGAATTAGTTGAAATGGATGTTCGTGACTTATTAGTTGAATACGGATACCCAGAAGATACACCTATTATTAAGGGTTCTGCTTTAAAAGCAATGGAAGGTGATCCTGAAGCTGAAAAAGCTATTGTTGAATTAATGAGTATTGTTGATACATATATTCCTAACCCAGTTCGTGATACTGATAAACCGTTCTTAATGCCTATAGAAGATGTATTTTCTATTACAGGACGTGGTACAGTTGCTACTGGTAGAGTTGAACGTGGTAGCGTTAAAGTTGGCGATAATGTTGAAGTAGTAGGTATTACACCTACACAAAAGACAGTTGTTACTGGCGTAGAAATGTTCAGAAAAATTTTAGATTATGCTGAAGCAGGAGATAACGTTGGTACATTATTACGTGGTCTTTCACGTGAACAAGTACAACGTGGTCAAGTATTAGTAAAACCAGGTTCTGTTACTCCACATACTGAGTTTACATCTCAAGTATATGTATTAACTAAAGAAGAGGGCGGACGTCATACTCCATTCTTCTCTAACTATCGTCCACAGTTCTATTTCAGAACTACAGATGTAACTGGTGTTATTCAATTAAATGAAGGCGTTGAAATGATTATGCCTGGTGACCATGCGTCATTAACTGTTAATTTAATTCACCCAATTGCTATTGAATTAGGAACTAAGTTCTCAATTCGTGAAGGTGGACGTACAGTTGGTGCTGGTAACGTTACTGAAATACTTAAATAATTAAGTAAATTAAATAAATAAAAGCATAATGTTATTTTTAACATTATGCTTTTTATTTATAAAATGTTGTTTGAATGATTAATTTATTATATAATAGTAGAAAAAGAAAAATTTAAATCATTCAAATGAATTTTAAAAATTAGAAAGTGAGAAAATTATGCAAATAAGAAAAGCTACAACTGAAGACCTACCAATAATTATGGAAATTTTTAAAAATGCTAAACTATTTATGAAAAAAAACGGTAATTCTTTTCAGTGGGATAGAGGTTATCCTAGTATAGACATTATTAAAAAAGACATAAACGAAAGTAATAGCTATGTTTGTTTAGATAATAAGACAATTGTTGCTACTTTTTGTTATAAATTTGGTGATGACACGACTTATCACATAATAGAAGAGGGTAAATGGCTAAATGATGAGCCGTATGGAGTAATTCACCGAATAGCTTCTAAAGATACAGCAAAAGGGGTTGGAACTTATTGTATTTCATACTGCCTTGCAAGATGTAACAATATTAGAATTGATACCCATACAGACAATATACCTATGCGTAATTTATTGTTAAAACTAAAATTTTTTCAATGTGGAATTATTTACACACTCAAAGGTGACAAAAGGATTGCCTATCAAAGAGTGGATTAATTATATTTATAAAATATTCAATAATATTTGTTTTTAAAAAAATAAAATCAATTTTTTTCAATCTTCACAAAAAGGCAAGATTAAATTATAGCATATTTATTATACTTGTGGTACAATGTTACATATATAGGAGGCCCGTGATATGTTTATTGACACACATATGCATTTAAATGATGATAAATATAAAGATATGATTGAAGAATTTTTAATTGAATGTGCAGAAAAAAACGTATTAGAATTATTTATTGTTGGTGACACAGAAGAGAGTAGTAAAAAAGCTGTTCAGTTGCAAAAAAAGTATAATGGATATAAAGGCCTTAAAATTTATGCTTTAGGTGGAATTCACCCAAGCGAAGTAAAAGATACAGAAGATTTCCAGTGGCTAATAGAAATGCTAGAGAAAAAAGAAATTATTGGTGTTGGTGAAATTGGAATGGATTTGTATTGGGATAAATCTAAGAAAGATTTGCAAATTAAAATGTTTAAGCAACAGTTAGAAATTGCAGCTCATTACAAAGTACCGGTTTCTATTCATTCCCGTGAAGCTACTGAAGTAACTTATAATGTATTAAAAAATTATAACACGGTTAAAGGTATTATTCATTGTTATAGTGGCAGTGTTGAATTTGCTAAAAAGTATATTGATTTAGGTTATAAATTAGGAATTGGTGGGGTATTAACTTTTAAGAATAGTCGACTATGGGAAGTTATAGCAACCTATGATCTTGAAAATTTTGTTACGGAAACCGATGCACCCTATTTAGCCCCTGAACCACATAGAGGACATATCAATAAATCTAGTTATATTCCCCTGATTGTTGATCGTATGGCGCAAATCAAGAATATAAAAGTAGAAGATGTTGAAAAAATTTTAGAAAGGAATACAAAAGATATATATGATGTATAAAATTAAAAAAATTATTTATTTATTAATATTTGTATTAATGTTTGGAATAGTATTAACTGGTTGCACAACTTTGCAAGATGATACACAACCCAAAGTTATTAATGAGCTAACAACTATTAATATTAATATTGGTCAAACTTATGAATTTACAGACCTTGTTGAAAGTAGCGATACTGCAATATTTTTAATAGAAGAAAATAAGGGAACAGCTTTGAGTGCTGGTAATGTACAAGTTGTGTTAGTCTCAACTGGTCACCTTTATTGTATGGTGAATGTCACAAATAACCCGGAATATATTAATGTTTCGGGAGATGTCAGTTTAGAAGTTGATGACACTACTAATTTAAGTGTTGCTGTTTCACCAATTAGCACTAACCAAAGTGTAACATATGAAGTTGCTGATGAAAGTGTTGCTAGTATAACATCATCTGGTGTAGTTACTGCTCTAAAAGATGGCTTTACAACAATTACGGTTAGATCAGCAGTTGATTCATCTATTTATAGTGATTTCCCGCTTTTAGTAGGATATTATGATGAAGAAAAATTCCCAGATAGAGTTACTACAACAGAGCAAGATGAAACTGTAGATATCAGTGATGGATATAATGATGCTATAGCAGCATTAATTCATAATATTCAAAATAGTGTTGTTAAAGTCGTTTGTGAGGATACTGATGCTATCGTAAGTGGTGTTATGTATAGGAAAGATGCAGTATTAAATGATGATACAGTTATTGCAGATGTTAAAAACGGAGAAGTTTTAGACAATGTGAATTATTATAAGTATTACGTTATTTCTAATCGTAAAAGTGTTATCAAAGGTATGGATACTAGCACTTCTTTAACAGAGACTGAGCAAATGAATACTGTAAATACTAGTATATATTTAGGTGAAAATCAGAATTATAATGCTGATTTAATCCAATATGATGATAAAATTGATTTGTCGTTATTGACATTTAATGCTAAGTATTATTATCAGGTAGCTACAATTGGCAATTCCGATGATATTCAGCAAGGTGAAATTGTCATTGCTATAGGCTCAGATGACTTTGAGGTTAATTTTAGAGATAGCACGCTTGGTATAATAACTTTTCCTTCAAGGTATATAGCAACTGACACAGATGATGATGAAATAAATGATTGGGATGCTAGTTATATACAATTCGATGCATCTATTAACGATGTTGATAGTGGTGGCGCTTTATTTGACCTAAAGGGTAATTTAATAGGAATCAATGCTACAAAAATATCTGGACAAGCTATTGAAAATATTTCTTGTGCTATACCAATTGATTTAACAATGGAAATTATTGAAGTTTTAGAAACTGGTAATAGGTTAGTAAGACCGTTATTGGGGGTTTCTATTATTGATATACGTGATTTTTATTTATCTGAGGCCAGATATGAAGAATTATATCCTGATATGTTAACAATTCCAGATGGCTTAGATTATGGATTTTATATTAATGACGTTACAGAAAATGGCGTTGCTGATAAAGCAGGTATCTTACCAGGAGACATAATTATTAAGTTTAATGGTGCTGATACTAGATATTCTTATGTTTTAAGAGCGGAATTGTCACATTTTAATGTTGATAGTGGAGAAACTACAGAAATTGTTGCCCTACGTAATGGTACGGAAATAACAATAACTGTTACATTTTAAAGGAGATATAAAATATGAATAAAATGAAAAAATTAATAGTAGTTATTATGTTACTTTTTATGGGTATAGTCCTTACTGGATGTGACTTTTCAACAGACATTAATATAATGACTAAAACAAGTACTATGAAAGTAGGAGATGTAATTGGCTTAGAAGTAAGTAGTGAAGATGCAGTTATTTGGGATAGCAGTAATGATGAACTAGCTACAGTAGATGAAAATGGTATAGTTACCGCCTTAGATACGGGAACAGTTACTATTAGTGCGGCATATGATGATAAAACAAGTGTGATTAATATTATTATTAAAAACGATATTGATACTAATGATTATATAAAGTTAAATGGTGTTCAAAAAATATTAGTTGGTGATTCAAAAAAATTGACAGCAACTTATTATGGATTGGAAGAAGAACCCCAAATTACATGGATTAGTAGTGATACTTCTGTTGCAACTGTTGATAGTACAGGAAATGTAACCGGAGTAACTCCCGGAGTTACATCTATTACAGCTTCAACTTTAAATACATCTAAATCAATTTCTATTATTATTACTAGTGGAAATGGTTATGAAAATGTCATTTCTAATATTATTACAAATGAAACATTTGTATTACCAGAAAATTTTGATATTACTAGTTTAAGTGATAAAATAACTACCTCAATTAGTGAGGTCGAAAATGCCGTTATTGGTGTAGCTAATTATAGTGAAGCTAGTGATGGAAGTGCTGAAATTAGTAGCACTGGTAGTGGTGTTATATACAAAAAAGTTGATAATGGGAATGGAACTTACACTTATAATGCATTAACTAATAATCATGTAACTGAAGATTCATTTGAACTTAAAGCTTTTATGGGTTATGATGATGTTAAAATTAGTGCTACATTATTAAGAGCTGATTCTGAGGTTGATTTAGCAATAATTCAATTTACTTATACAAAAGATATTACTCCTGTTGAATTTGCTGAAGCTGATTCATGGGAAACAGGAAATTTTGTAATTGCAATAGGATCAGCAGATGGATTTGATTATTTTAATACTTCATCTTTTGGTATTATTTCTCAAGCACATCGTGAATTAACTGGAGAAGATGCAATGTTTATTCAACATGATGCGCCAATTAATCCTGGAAATAGTGGTGGAGGATTGTTTAACTTAGAAGGTGAATTGATTGGTATTAATACTTTAAAGGTAGCAACAATTATTACAAGTGACCTAATTTCAGCAGAAGGAATGGGTTTTGCGGTTGATTTAACAACAGTTGAAACATTTTTAGCTGAATAAAATAAATTAATAAGTGTACACTAAGTGAAAACGTTAGTGTACACTTTTTTTTATGCGATAAAACTAGAAATATTTAATAGATTGTGTTAAAATATTAACATAATAAGAGGTGATAGTAATGAGTCTTACTGCTGGAATTGTAGGTTTACCTAATGTTGGTAAAAGTACTTTATTTAATGCAATAACAAAATCAAAAGTATTAAGTGAAAATTATCCTTTTGCAACCATAGAACCAAATGTTGGTGTAGTTGCTGTTAAAGATAAAAGATTGGATAAAATTGTTGAAATAGTGAATCCGAAAAACGTTGTTTACACAACTGTTTCTTTTACGGATATAGCTGGACTTGTAAAAGGGGCTAGTAAAGGTGAAGGATTAGGAAACCAATTTTTATCGCATATTAGAGAAGTAGATGCTATTTGCCAAGTAGTTAGATGTTTTGATAGCGATAAAATTATTCATGTTAATGGAGTAGTTGATCCTGTGGATGATATGGAAACTATTAATATGGAATTAGCAATGAGTGATTTAGACGTAATTGAAAAAATTATTGAAAAAGTTAAAAAAAGAGCTAAATTGAAAGCTGACAAAATTGCTGTATATCAATTTAGTGCTTTACAAAAAGTTCGTGAAGCTCTGTTAGCTGGTAAAATGGCTAGAGAAGTTGAATTAACAAAAGAGGAAACAGATTCTATAGTTGGTATTTCTTTTTTAACAAATAAACCACTTATATATATATTGAATATATCTGAGGGAGAAGTTGGTCTTCCAGATAATAAATATGTCAAAGCAGCCAAAGAATATGCGGCAATACAAGGAACAAAATGTGTTGTAATTAGTGCTTTAATGGAAGAAGAATTAAGTCAAATGGAAGAAGAAGACAAGAATATGCTACTAGACGACATTGGAATTACTGAAAGTGGTTTAGATGTTTTAATAAAAGAAACATATTCATTATTAGGCTTAGAAACATTTTTTACTGAAGGTGAAAAGGAATGCCGAGCATGGACTTTCAAAAAAGGAATGACTGCACCTGAATGTGCTGGAGTTATTCATACTGATTTTCAAAAAGGTTTTATAAAAGCTGAAGTAGTATCGTATGATGATTTTGTTCAATATAAGTCATTTGTCAAATTAAAAGAAGCTGGAAGACTTCGTTTAGAAGGCAAAGATTATGTTTTTCAAGATGGAGATATTACTGTTTTTAGATTTAATTTATAAAGAGGAAAATTATGAACATAGAAGAATTAGTTGTTAAAGAATTATATAAGAAAAAATATCATATCAGTTTTGGAGAAAGCATGACGGGTGGCCTACTAGCTAGTACTATAATTAATGTTAGTGGAGCAAGTAATGTTATTGAAAAAAGCTATATTACTTATAGTAATTCTGCTAAGACAGAAATTCTTGATGTTAATCCTTCTATTATTCAAACCTTTACTGTTGTTAGTGTTGAAGTAACGGATGCAATGGCTAAGGGTCTTTTTAAAAACACCCAAAGTGAAGTATGTGCAACAGTGAGTGGATATGCAGATGGATATAAAATGGGAATTGGGAAAGTTTGTTATAGCATTCTATATAAAAATAATATATTACATAATTGTGTATTAATTAAAGGTACAAGAAATGAAGTTCGCCAAAAGGCGGTTTCTATAATATTAAAAGAAATATATGAATTAATAAAGGAAAAATAAAATGAGTAATAAAGATTTAAATAAGTTTTTCAAAAGAAAAACTTCAAATATTCAAGATGATAAAAAAAATAAGTCTAAAGATTATAAAACTAAAATGCAAAGTGTAATTAATGCTCAAAAAATGCTTGATAGTGATGTAATTGAAGAAAATCCTTTAAAAAGTAAAATGAGAGAGCATTTAGCGGCTACATCTAGTCAAGAAAGCAAAGAAAATAAAATTAATAAAGCTGCTTTGCAATCTGAAGAAGAAAAAGCCGAATTGACGGCTAATTTAAAAGAACATTCCGGTCGAAAAATTAATCATTTAGGTGATAGTGATAAAACGCAAACGCCTAGTGAGAAAGAAAAAAATTCAGATGATGAATTAAAAAATCCGAAGATAAATAATGATGCAAAGTCCAAAAATGTATCTTTAACTAACGGTCCCAAAGAAAACGAAATTAAAATTGGACATCCTAAATTAAAGAGTTTTTGGAAGGCTGTTATAAAAACAATGAATGGAATGGCATATGGGTTGTTTGCAACATTAATTATTGGAACAATTATTGCCACTATTGGAGGATTTTTCCCAGTTGATTCTACAGCATATAAAACTTTAACTGCCCTAGCTACTGCTTTAAAGTATATGACAGGGTTAGGTATTGGCTTAGGTGTAGCTTGGTCAATGGGATATAAAGATTTAAAATTATTATCTGTTTCTGTGACAGGTGGAATAGTATCTTATTTAAGTGGATCTGCATATGGTTTTAAAGTAGGAGATCCATTGACTATATATTTAATTGTTGTTATAAGTGCTAAATTAATGGATTTGGTATTTACTAAAAAAACTCCTGTAGATATTATAATTATTCCTTTATTTACCAGTTTAATAAGTGGAGCTTTAACAATTTTACTTAGTCAATATCTTGCTTTTATAACTACTGGTATCGGAACATATATTGGGGTAGCTACTCAGTATCAACCGTTCTTAATGGGTATTGTCATAGCTGTTATAATGGGAATGGCGCTAACTGCTCCAATTTCATCGGCTGCAATAGCTGCAACTGTGTTTACGCAAGATGCTTATCTTGCAAATCCATATGTTGCAATTGCTGGAGGAGCTGCTTTAATTGGTTGTTGTTGTCAAATGGTTGGATTTTCTATCCAAGCTAGAAGAGATAATGGAATTGGAACCGTATTTGCTATCATGTTTGGTACAAGTATGTTACAATTTAAAAATATATTAAAAAAGCCGATTATTTGGTTACCTACTATTATTGCATCAGCAATCTTGGGACCTATTGCTACTTGTGTATTACACATCAAGTGTATTGGAGCAGCTGCTGGAATGGGAACATCTGGGTTAGTTGGTCAAATTGGAACTATTAATTTAATGGGACATGATTGGAACGTATGGTTAATTGTATTATTTGAAATACTAGCTCCATTAATATTGGTATATTTAATTGATTTAATTTTTTGGAAAACCAAATTAATTAAAGTAGATTATTTAAAAGTATAAGGTATAAACGGAAGTGCCAAAAGGGCTTCCGTTTATTGATTTTAAATAAATTTTTTATAAAATTTAGTTTTAAATTATGGATAAAAATATCTTATTTTAATTGATAAAACTAGTAAAATATGGTAAAATATATATGTTATGTTTGGAGGAAAGACATGGAAGAAAATAATTATATAAACGAACTATTGCTTAAACAAATCAGTGTTGAACAGAAAATAACTGTTCCTCAAATTAAGGCTGTACTTAAATTAATTGAAGATGGTGGTACGGTACCTTTTATTGCACGTTACCGTAAAGAAGTTACTGGAAACTTGGATGAAGACCAAATTAGAGCCATTAATCAACATTGGGAATATGGACAAAAATTAGCTCAACGTAAAGAAGATATAATGAGACTAATTGAAGAAAAAGGTAAATTAACTGATGAAATCAAATTTTCTATTATTAATGCTAATAAATTAAGCGAATTAGAAGAT
>Ga0265294_10005797_pt1 | contig 15004 bp, 12 predicted proteins | sample MunlanPumphouse3_FD_192504 | JGI IMG/M metagenome (GOLD analysis project Ga0265294, IMG submission 192504) | Groundwater microbial communities from a municipal landfill in Southern Ontario, Canada - Pumphouse #3 | ecosystem: Environmental > Aquatic > Deep subsurface > Groundwater | place... | reverse complement strand
GCGAACAAAATGATGGGGTTCAACTTCATATAAATCGGCTGGATCTTCCTCGGTATATTGATGCATATTCGGATTGTAAACCACAATTTTCTTATCCGCTTCTAATTGTGGATCTGGTAAAGGTACCGCGGTTAATAAAGCTTTTGTATAGGGATGAAGTGGTAATTCAAACAACCGATCAGCATTACATAATTCAACAATTTTCCCGTGGTTAATTACCGCAATTCGATCGGAAATATAACGAACAACTGAAAGATCATGAGCAATAAAAAGAACGGTTAATTGATCGCTGATTTGGAATTCTTTAATAAGATTTAAGACTTGAGCACGGATAGAAACATCTAATGCCGAAATCGGTTCATCAGCAATTACAAATTCTGGTTCCATAACCATACAGCGGGCAACGCCAATTCTTTGTCTTTGTCCACCGCTGAATTCATGCGGATAACGTTTTAAAAACTCCGGTGGAAGACCGACGCGTCGCATCATGTTATAAACTTTTTCCACCCGTTCGTTTTCATCTTTGTAAAGGTGGAAAGCCCGTAAACCTTCGGAAACAACATAATCAACATTGGCGCGTTCATTTAAGGATGCCGATGGATCTTGGAAGATCATTTGAATTTGCTTTTTCATATTTCGTTCACGTTCGCGCGGAATTTTGCCATTAATTTTGATGTTATCGTAGAGAATTTCGCCACCAGAAGTTGGATAAATGCGGTTAATGGAACGTCCAATCGTGGTTTTACCCGAACCTGATTCGCCAACTAATCCGAGAATTTCACCTTTAAAAATATCAAGATTTAGGTGTTCAATAACCGCCCGAAAATCAATGCCGCGACGAAAACCAATTTGCACATCACGGAATTTAATTAAAGATTCTTTATCCGGATTGTTTTTAATAAGGTCTTCGATGGCTTCTAAATAAGTGCGGGCTAATTTTGTTTCACTCATACGGCCTCACCTACTTTCAATTCACGTTTAAGTTCATCAGCGGATTCTTTCATTCTCTGCCGTAAATTCTGGATAATTTTGGGGGGTTCAACATTTGGTGCCCGTTTATCTAATAACCACGTTTTAGCAAAATGGGTATCCGTAATTTTAAACATCGGCGGATCGAGAATAAAGTCAATTTTTAATGAATACTCATTCCGCGGGGCAAAAGAATCACCAATAATTTCTTCAATAAAAGATGGCGGATTTCCCCGAATAAAAACTAAGGGGTCTTCTTTACTTCCAAGTTGTGGTAACGAGGATAATAAAGCCCACGTATAGGGATGAGCTGGATTATAAAATACATCTTCCGAGGTTCCGTATTCGATGATTTGACCACCATACATAACGGCCACCCGATCAGCAATATTAGCAACAACACCTAAGTCGTGAGTAATAAAGATAACGGTCCATTTATATTCTCTTTGTAAATCTTTGATTAATTTAATAATTTGCGCTTGAACCGTGACATCAAGAGCGGTAGTGGGTTCATCACAAATCAGTATTTCGGGATTGCAGGCCAAGGCAATTGCAATAACTACCCGTTGCCGCATGCCACCAGAATATTGGTAAGGAAAATCATTAAAACGTTTTTCCGCTTCCGGAATACGAACGCGTTTTAAAAGTTCAATCGCTTCAGCTTTCGCTGTTTTCCGATCCATTCCCCGGTGTAAACGCAAAACTTCGGTAATTTGAAAACCAATGGTAAGTAATGGATTTAACGAGGTCATCGGATCTTGGAAAATGGTTGAAATCCGTTTACCACGGATACCTAACCAGTCTTTTTCGGTTTTTAATTTAGCTAAATCTTTGCCACCAAACTCAATAGAACCGCCATCGATAAAGCCATTGCTGTCTAACATGCCGGTAAACGTTTTGGTAAACACTGATTTTCCTGAACCTGATTCACCAACAATCGCTAGAGTTTCCCCTTTAAAAACATCAATGGAAACATCGCGAATAACATGGGTCTTTTTCCCATGAGATAAAAATCCTAGTGAGAGATGTCGCACTTTTAAAATAATTTCTTTACCACGACCATCAACATCATCAGGAAAACTATTGTCAGCAAATCTATAAAGTTCTTCTTGTTCCCGCGCTTGCCGCACAATTTCACCAGCGGAAAGTGTACGGATTGGGGCGTTAATATCGTATTCAAGTTCGCTTTTATCGACTTTTTCTTTTTTCTGAATATCCCATTTTTTCATTTTACTTTCCTCCTTTACCGGTGATTTTTCGGATCGGTTGCATCCGCTAGAATAAGTCCAATATAAAAGAATGCGACGGTCATGGGTACCATGACAATCATCGGAGCAATTAACATATATGGATAAGAGTTCCACACATCGTTAGTCGCTTGTGTCAACACTTGGCCAAGGGTTACTTGTGAAGTTGGTTGGAATGACAGACCAAAGAAGGCGAGTGAAACTTCGCTGGCAATCGCGCCAGGAATAGCGGTGGAAATAACCGTTACAATGATGGAAACCAAATATGGTAATAAGTTATGTACAATCATGGCTTTGGGTGAAGAACCGAGGGTCTGCGAAGCAATGTTGTATTCACGGTTACGAATAATAATAATTTGATTACGCATGAAACCTGCTAGTCCCATCCAGCCAAACATACAAAGCACTAAAACAATGGTCCAGAACGATGGTTTCAAAAATTGCATCATCAAGATATAGAGTAACAATGATGGAATATTATAAATAAAGTTCCGGAATTCTAATAAGATTGGGTCTAGCCACTTGAAAAAACCCCAAGCAGCACCAATTAATAAACCAAGAATTGTATTAATTAAGGCCACGACAAGACCGAGCAACAATGAAAAACGGGTTCCCATCCAAACGAGGGTCCATAAGTCCATGCCTTGAAACCCCTTCATACCTTTACCCGCTGAACCAAACCAAGCAACATTATCTGGTGTCCGATAGCCAATTGATTTATTGGCATTTTCAATATCGGCAAGTGTCCCTGTTGGATTGTTTTCCAAATAGTCGTAACACCAAGCTCCTTGGCCAATTAGTGGACCAGTGGTAAATTCACACCATTCTCCTGGACGGTCAACGGTTACTGTGCCTCCATAGGAATAAATATCAAATTGACGAAGCATGGGTCCAATTATGGCCATTACGACAATAAGAAATAACAAGACCATAAAGAAAATGGCTAGTGGTGATTTAAGAAGTTGCCGAAAGGTTGATTGCCAATAAGAATAGGGTTTAGCATCTAATTTTTCAACATCTTCATCTTGATTGCCAATTACTGTAAACAAATCTTCAATATTGTGATGAATGGTTAAATCAATATTTTTAATCATGTGCTGTTTCCTCCTATTCCTTCGAAAAACTAATCCGTGGATCAACCATGGCGGTGACAATATCCCCAGAAACATACGAAACAATACTAATTAAGGCGGAAATAACAACAATTCCTTGAATAGCAAAATAATCTTGTGGCGGATTGTTTGCTTGAATTAAGAAACCACCTAAACCGGGAATCGAGTAAATTTTTTCAATATAGAATGAACCTAACAAAGCCCCTAAAATTGCGGCTGGAATTGACCGCACCAGTGGCACCATGGCGTTACGGAGAATGTGAATCCACATAATGCGATTTTCACTCATCCCTTTAGCCCGTGCAAATTTGACATAATCGGCGTTAAATTCATCAAGCATATATCGTCTTACCCATAAAGCAATACCGGCCATGCCGGTAAACGCCATGGTAAGAATGGCTGGTAACCAGCTTACGATATCGCCTTCACTATACATAATTGGTAATCCAAAACCAAAACAAAGAATCGTCATCCAGATATAGTAATAAGCCACACCCGGAATGGCATCAATCGAGATAATATAACCTTTACCAATTCGATCAATCCAGCCATCATGGTGTTTTGCCATATAAACTCCTAGAGGATAACCAAGAGCTAATTCTAAAACAACAGCAATTGCACCAATCCGGAATGAATGGGGCATTTTAGCTTTAAAAATAACATCAATGACATACTGGCCAACATATGAATCAATAAAGTAAATTTTGCCAAGGTCAATGACGAAGTTCCGGCAATTACGTGAAATAACTGTCACTTCCAAACCAGCTTCACCTAAAACATAGGAAAGTTCCGTCGAGCAAAGCGTTTTTGGAAAGGGGAGAATCCGGTAATAATAAGTAAATAGTTGTTCAATCACACTCCCAGATATTCCTAACTCTTCTAACACTTGATTACAGCGAATGGTTTGAATTGAGGGATCAAGTTTATCCCAATTCCCAATTGCTGCTTTACATAATGTGAAGGTATCTTGGAGTCTAATTAACATGTAAGTCGCACTGACTGCTAGTAAAACCGAGATAAATCCACTAATCACCCGCCGTACTGAATAAACCATCAGTGGTTGTCCAAAAATACGACGAACTCTTAGATTATTGCGGAATATTACTCCATGCCCCACGAGCATGACAAATATGAGCAAGAATACTACAGCAAAGATGATTGTGTACCCTATAAGGAATGTTGCCATCGGTTAAACCTCCTTTTTAGTAAAAGTAAACTGTTTTCATGGTTATAACATTATCGCGTATGTAAGCGCGCGTGTCGAGACATAATTCAGAAAATAATAGACTATTCATGATAAATTAGGGTTAGAAGTCAATGCCTCTAACCCTAATCTTTAAACAAACTAGGCGACTAAATAACTGATAACTTAAGCGAATTTTTCGCTCAATTATGCAACGATTGTTGGTACAAAGACACCTGGATCATCTTCGCTGGCTTGTGTTTTGGCTTCATCATATTGCGCTTTAAGCGTTCTACGAGTGGCGCCATCAAGAATGTCAGTTAAGACCCACATACCCTTAAACTTGGAAGCAGATAAACCATAAGCGGCGGTTGGCCGTTCATATGCCATTGTCTTAGAAACAGTGACGAACCAGCCTTGACCAGCATTGTAGGACATCCGCATTAAGTTGGTTTCGAAGAGCAATTCGATTTCGGCTTCCGCAAATTTTTCAAAGCGGAGAGCGGTATCATCAACAATAGCTTTTCCTTCTTCGACTAAACCCGAGTATTTAGCAGCAATACCTTTGAGAACTTTACCACCGGTGGTTGTGTATTCATCTTCAACTAAGACACCAGCTTCAAGATGCCAACCAGGAATTGGGTTGTTACGATCATCATCGCCAGTAAACATTGCCATATCACCACCGGTAACGTAAGTGTTGAGATAGGTTAATGGGTCAGCGTAGTCAGGTCCCCAACCCATGACGTGTAAGCCATAACCACCGCCGTAGCCAAGGTCAGTATAACCATTGCCATCAACAGTAATATCAAGGCCAATTAAATTAATTTGGAAACTTGGATAGACGCCGCCTTCACAGAGTGGTAAACCCGATGTGGAGTCAGTTTTAATGGTACAACCATTAGTACGTTCATTGAAATCATCAATCCAAGCTTGATCGTAGCGGTTATAGTCCGCATCCGGTAAACCTAAGAATTCCGTTTTGATTGGAAGCGTAATTGACTCAGTCGGATTTGCTAAGTTCCAAGCATCAATTTCGGCCTCAGCGGCAAGTACTAAACTTTGAACTTGGGTATCATCATAGTTGGTAACACCATTGTATTCAGTTTGGCCAAGAGCTAAGACTTCAGCAGCTGGATTTTCGGATAAACCAGCGGCATCAAATGCGTCATAAACGTATTTTTCGACGTAATCATTACCTTCACTGTCTACAACGAATCCTTTCGCTGTGTAAGTGTGGATTTGAATTTCATCTTGAGCCCGGGTGTCTGCACCACGTGACTTGTTGTATTCTTTTAAGTCCCAACCTTTTAAGAAGAGTTCGCGAACGGCTCTTAATTTAACAGCACGATTGAAGTTTGTTACTTCATCAGCAGTTAAGGTTGAGGTCTTAGCGGCCCATTCTGTTTCGACATCACGGTCGAGGTTCATAATAACATGGTAAGCTGAGTCAACAGTTTCAATATAACGGGAGTAAGCAGCGCCATTGGCGGGGTTTTCTAATGTGCCAGTACCTTCAGTACCAGTAACGTATTTTGCCCAACCAACAGTATCGAGGTCACTAACGTTGAAACCATCGATTTCACCATTTTCGAATAATGTACGGAGATAGTCATAACCAGCTTCACTCGGATAGAGAGCATAATGAATTGTATCAAGGTGAACTTCATCAGCATCCCAATATTCGGGGTTCCGTGTATATTCAAGTTCAGTTTCGGTCCATTCGGATGCGACGAAGGCACCGTTGTAGACCATGTTTTCAACACTCATCCCAAAGTTTTCAAATCCGACTTCATCAACAAAGGCTTGGTTAATCGGTAAGAAACAGGAATAAGTTAAGACTGATGGGAAGTAAGGAGCGGTTTGCGTAAGTGTAAATTCAATTTCGTTATCGCCGAGATCTTGAACACCAATACGTTCACCAGCGGCAATTGCTGGAAGATCTGCTGCTGTAATATCAAGGAGAATTCCATCGTACCACATCGTGTAGAAATAAATTGATTGAACGAGGATTTCTTTTTGATCAGCTTCTGGTAAAGCATCGTAATCTTCTTGGGCAACAAGAGCGGGTCCTTCTTCGGTAAGGATGTTAAGACCAGCGCCACCGGCTAAACGAGCGGTTGCGTAGGTATATTCGTTATACTCAGCGCCACCTTCAATGAACATTGAAACAATATATTGTGTTTCAGCGCCATTGTTGAAGTCGAGGTTGGCTTTGATAGCCGCAATGAAGTCGGCTGGAGTTACGAATTGTGGAACTTGTTCACCACCAACTTCAGCTACATATTGTGTGCCATCACTCTTCATCCATTTAATACCGTCTTTGATTTTGAACGTGAAGACGTCATTTGAGGCATTCGCTGTTGCGCTTTCGGCTAACGCGAAGGACAAACGTCCAAATTCATCGTTTTCTAATAGACCATCAACGAAGTTGGCAATGTGGTCTCCGTCTTGTGCACTTTGACTGATAACCGGGTTAAGGGTTTCAGCGTTGTAGGACATAATAGCGTTATAATCGCGGTAAGCTGTTTCGCCTGCTAAATAGGAACCAGTCACTAATTGGGCTGGACGTCCATCAATATCAGCGATGCTTGTTGGTCCGCTACTGCTAACATCTGACGAAGTTGCTGGACCACATCCTGCGAGGAGAACGCCGGCAAAAGCAAGTACACCAAATGCTTTGCTAGTTTTTCTCATAAAATTTCCTCCTTTGATTGTTTATAAAACCGTTAAGATTTTATGATTGGCTATATGATATAGGTCGCAAGGGTGGATGTCATTGATTGTCAAGAAAATACATTCATGAAACCGCTACCAAAAATGTTTGAAAAAAATTTACATTTATAGCAAATGTCCGAAATATATAAAAAACCCGCTTCAAAAGAGGGTTTTATCACTATTTTTCTAAATAATTTGCGATGCGTTAATCGCGAGAAAAAACCTAAAGAAACTAGGCTAAATAAGTGATAAGAAACATATCCGTAATTAGCCCGGCAACAAATGAAACTAAAGCGGCCAAGTATGGAGCCGTCCGAAATAACCACTTTTTTTCTCGCGTTTTTTCATCAAGTCGTCCGCTGTAATTGTTGCTTTTCTTCCGATCACGGGCTTCAAATATATCACCAACGAGATAACCAACGAGGAAAAAAATAAGCGCAAAAAAATAAAGCATAATGGCGGGATATTGTTTATTGATATTTGCTTGCGGGAACCAAGGCGTGTAATTAATTATTATCCAAGGTAAAAAAGATATAAGAGCCGCACCCAAAATAAGGGCGATTAGAGCGATTATTACGCGTTTATCACGCAAAGCTTTTTTCATAGAATTTTCTCCTACTTTGACTTCGCTTATTCTATCACGTCCGTAGACAAAGGACTAATGAAAAACTATACTTGAGTCGAGGTAGACAAATGGCTAATCCAAATTTTCATGAAAATAAATGTAAGCGACTGCTGGCAAAGGGTGTCCAACCATTTTTGCGCTTTTTTAACAAACCGCTTTACCTAAAATGGCAGTATCGTTACATCACTGGTCATCGGTTAAATTTGCGTAATCCCGCACGCTATACCGAAAAACTTCAATATTTGCGTTTATTTGTCTATCCACATGATGCTCAGGTGAAAGATTGCACTGATCGGATTACTGTTCGCGATTATGTGACCGCTCAAGGTTTCTCCGAAATATTAATTCCGATGATTGGTGCGTATCAAAAATTTGATGAAATTCCTTGGAATGATATTCCTCCAGCTTTCGCCCTTAAATGTACTCATGCTTGTGCGTTTAATCTTGTGACAACGGATAAATCTACAATTAATTATGAGCAGACTCAAAGAAAATTTAATCGTTATTTACGGACAAACTATGGTAAAAAAACTGTTGAACTTCATTACGCTAAAATTACACCTCGCTTAATTTTAGAAGAACACTTATCTCCTCGCGGTCCGCAACTGCCTGTGGAATACAAAATTCATGTTTTCAATGGGAAGGCCCGTTATCTTTACGTGGTTAGTGGTCGCAATCATGATATTCGTTACGATAATTTATTAATTGATTGGACTCCCTTCCCAGGCGCTCAATTTAATCACTGGAAATCTAGTGAAATTCCCCCGCAAAAACCTTCTAATTTTGCATTAATGGTGGGAATTGCTGAAAAATTAGCCCAACCTTTCCCATTTTGCCGCGTGGATTTATATAATATCGATGGTCACATTTATTTTTCGGAAATGACATTTACACCGGCCAAAGGCACTTTAATTTTTGATGATGATCAAGCGGACTACACGATTGGCCAGTGGTTAGATATTAGTAAATATCACAAATAAAAAAAGATGGAGACGCGACTGATTGCCCGTCTCCATTTTTATTAATTCCAACTAGAATGGGGAAACATTAATTCATAAAACATGAGCGCGAATTCTTTATCCTCATAACCTGGTAGGGGACTTCCACCAATGGGCTTGAGTTTTGGATGATCCAAAAGTTTATAATTGATACTAAATGCTGTTGCCCGTTTAATTAATTGCACGTCATTTCCGAGAACTTCGGCTAAATTAATATACAAAATATTGGTGTTCATACCGTTATCATCGGTTTTCACATCTTTGGTAGTTGTAAAAAGGTATTGATGATAGCTATCATCATCATTGTTTGCGACATACAGCGCGACATTAATCGCTAGTTGGCTCGTGCGTTCTTCGGCATCAAGGTGGGGATATCCTTCGGTCCCCCAAGGAATATTGGTACCACCACGGAAAACAAGCATCATTGTTGAATAATCGATTAATTCTTTAGAAAAGATTTGGCCCATTCCTTGTTCTTTAAGTTGAATGCGCACATGCGCGCCCGAACCATCACAATGCACAAGACCATCGGTTAATTTAGAAAAATACCCGTATTTAAAGCTTCTATCTAAGTTCATTAAACGATTTTTATAAAAATATTGATTGCTTACCTCCAAAACATTGAGTGGCGTTTCACTTTCAGCGTTATAAAGATCATACATTTCTTCTTCAAAACCCAATGCGTAATCCGTGTCTAAAATATACTTGATTGGCGCGGTGGCGATGTTGGTATCAAATAAAGTGCCATAATCCGAATTGGATTCATCCACGATAAATTGTTTTGTTACGGGTGTTTCTAATAATGGTGATGGAAAAACTTCATAATAATTATCAAGAAATTCAGCTGATTCAAACTGACCGGCATCAAATAATTCATTGACTTCTGCGCCACACGCAGTGAGCATGAGTAACGAGATGGTAATTAGTCCTATTTTACCTTTATTCATGTACTTTATCCTCTACTTCCAGAGTCTTTATTAATGGTGTTGCCTGCTCGTTCTTTTGCTTTTCTACTGGTGGCAAATAGATATAGCCAAATAAGAACAACGCGACTCCCCACAAGTCACTCCGCGTAAATGGGAAAAAATCAATCGCGCGCGTTTCGGAACTTAGATCAACCAGTTGATGATAAGGATAATCAATGGCGATAAGCACAAAATATGCAAATAAAAACGAGACAATTAATGAACGAATGAGTGGAGTATCGCGTTCACTACGCGCATAAACGAGTAATTTATGACCAGCAATAATGATAAATGCTCCCAATGTCAAAAAAGTAACAATACCGCTATGACGTAAGGTATCTAATAAAAAGTTTTGTGTGGTATAGGAATAACGGCTGAATCCGATTATTTGTAATGGTTCATCACTTCCCATTGGATAGATAAACATTTCGCGAATCGTTTTTAGCCATGTTTCGACATAAGAATGAGCAAAAACACGATTAACTAAGGGAATTGCATCAATAATTTGAACAATGAATGACACATTAAAAGCATATAAAAAGCCAATTAATATCGCAAATCCCAATAAACTTAAAAAGACATAACCAACAATTTTAAGCCAGCGATCCTTTCGGGGATAAAAACGAAACAACGTAACAATGATTAATGATGGGATTAAATAAATGAGGACATTGGGTAATGGTAACAAAATGGTGGCCAATATCCCAATAGCGGCTATGGTAATTAAGACCATTTTCAAATATTTGTTTGTAAATTTCTCTTTAGGAAGGTAAAAAACAATCGGTAAAACTGTAGAAAGTAAAAGGCCAATATTTAGACGTGCTACGTTCAGACTTGTCTCGCGTACTTCAAAGCCAAAAAGCCATTTAACTTGGGAAGCTACTTGATAATAGTCTCCAGCTAAATAGATGACTTTGCCTTTAAGTAGCACCACATGAAAAAAACCATAGGCATAAAAAGTGATTAATAAACTCAAAAGAATCAGCACAGCAACGCCGGCAAATATCGCTAATAAAGCATATAAAATATTAAATTCTGGGAGACGAGCCAGAGTTAATCCGAGAATGAAAAAAGCGAGAAATGCAAAAACGAGGGATAGCATGGCTAAAGTATTATTAAAACTTATCATTGGGGCAATGGCTGAAAAAACGCCATAAACAATCAACAAACCAAAGGCTATGAGAACCGGAATTTTTGTTTTCTTATCATGAAGTAAGGGTAAAGTAAGCGGTAAGCAGAAAACTGCAAGAACTACTCCAATAATTCGCATAACACTATCGGCTTTAATGATTCCAAAGGTGAGAAAAAATAAAACTTCTAAAACGAGAAAAATAATTAAACTCGCATTATTCTCGACAAATGATTTTGATTCTTGCTTTTTAATGTCTTCCATATTACCAATAACAGCCTTTCTCTATTTTTTCATAGCCAGCGGGTAAATAGCGGGGACGAATCCAATACTCATTAATGTATTTTGACACATATTCGCGATTTTCCCAACGTTTACCGATAATGCCAAATAATAGTTGCGTGGCGCCACCCGTTTGAATTGCTTGTTTTCCCAATTCTTTAATATAAATACAAAGCGGCGTTCCATAAACCCCTGCGCCAACTAACGCAATATCAAAATCGGTTTTTAAAATCTGCATTTTCATGTAATCAAGAGCGGCAAACCAATTGGAAAAACGTTCATCAACTTCATCACCAATAGTTTGTACCGCGGGAATCGTTTTTAAATTAAAATTTGGCAAAGTCTCTGGTTTTATTTTAAAAAGTTTTAAGCGCTGTTGGTACTGACTTTGAATTTCTTGTTCTAATGGTGAGATTACAAGTACAGTTTTCCCCTTTAATAACGAACTCCACTCTCCTAGTAACGGATCGAGGACCCAATTTTGGACAGCCAGGGCTTGGGGGGTATAAAGATTGTGAAAATAATCCTCCATATGTAAACCAGAAATTCCCAAAACATCGGCTTTGGCTAAATTTTTAAACATTAATTGGCTATAAAAAGTGAGATTTTCGTCCGTTGTTGGAAAAAAACCGCCGTTATTACGCATCGCGTATTTAACTTTTTTCTTATATTTTCTGGCAAACTTAAGTTTAATCTTTTGATAATTGTTGAGTGTGCTTATTTCGGTACCCCCAAGACGAACAATGGCAAAAGGTGTTTTTTTGGCAAGATACTTTTTCAGCACATCTCGGCTGTAATCTAAGGAAATATTTTTTTGTTTCCCTAAACGATCATAACGGGGTTTGCGATGAAAAATTTTATATAAAAGTACTTGCGGTGCATTACGTAAAAAGTAGCAAAAATAGGTCCATCGTGTATTTTTCATGGGTAATTAATGAACTTGAGCTCCAAAGGGCAATAAAACTAATAATGACAATTTAAAAATTTGAATACCGATTGGAATACCAATAATGGTGACCATCATGGCAACCGCACTAGTTAAAAGAGCAATAAACAATTCCCAACCAAAGAAAATTGCCCATAGAATATTCGCAATCGGAAATGCGTGAAACCGGGTAATTACTTCTTTGCCAAATGGAGCAAGCATTAATTTTGCAACTTTAAAGCATTGAAATCCAAAAGGAATACCAATAATAGTGAGGCATAAAATAAGACCAATAAAAGCCCACAATAAAGCAAACCAAAAACCAAAAAGCACTAACCAAATGACATTAGCAATCATCCTCAGTATACGCATTGACTATTTTCCTCCGTATTCTTCACTAAATAAATTATGAACAACTTGGGCAGCAACGGCAAAAGCCACAAACGGAATGTCATCTTTGTTTTTATTAATCATTTTAACAAGATTTACATGCTTTTGGTTGGCTAAATGAATAATTTGATACATTTCGTGACGCGTTGGCCGGAAAAAACCAAACTTTTTTTGAAATGCGGATTGGTTTTTATAATCCTTTTGAATTTTTTCGCTAATGATAATCCGCTCATCAATTGCGGCAATAAAATCCATAAAATGATAAATGGGTTGGGCATCAACGTTCACCGCTTCCGCCACAATTTCTAAGACGCGCAATAAATTATCGCCAGGTTTTTTCCCCCACTCTTGGTCATGACTGAGAAAATCAAAAATGCGTTGGCTAAGGCGTTTATTAATTGTTATTAAATTGCGAATATAAATACGACCATAGTCCTCGATTATTTCATCGTCATGAAAAGTAAACTTATAGCCGCGCTTTTTTTCAAAAGCTTTCAATGCATCGTTATAGCCAAGAGACATATTTCTTTCAATGACTTCCGGTTTAAAAAGGAGAATACTCCCAAGATTCCATGCTGGTCTAACCGTTTTAACAATTGGAAGTTTGCTAAGCGGATTATTGAATATTGAGCGCCCACCAAAAACATCAACGACAATAATTTGGTCAGCACCTAATTCTAAGGCGAATTCGATTGGTAAATTGTCGCGATATCCTCCATCAACGTGGTTTTTACCATCAATTTTACGCATGGGAAAAGCCGGGAAAAGCGCGGATGAGGCAATCAAATAATCTTGAACTTTGTTACTGGGCAGATAATTAATTATAGTATTAACTTGTTTTAAACTTGGCCAGATGACGGAAACCGTACCCAGAGTAATGGGAGAATTGGCTATCAAACTTCCATCAATATAGCGATTAACTAGTTCATAAAAAGGGGAAACATCAAATTGACGATTTTTTAAATAGGATTTAATGACACTTTTGAGTTGTTTCCCGTTATCACGACTCACCGATTTTTGAATTTCATTATAATCAAGATCAACGGCGTTATTGATTACTTTTTCAATCGAAATGTTTTGCCATAATTTAAAAGCTAGATCAAACTGATCGGTGGCCACAAAAAAACCAATTAAAGCCCCGATAGATGTTCCGGTGACAATTTGAAAATCCATTTTCAATTCACGGAGGGCCTTCCAGACGCCCATTTCATAAGCACCGAGTGAACCTCCTCCTGATAAAACTAGGGCTCGTTTCATATTTTGACTCCCAGTAAATATTGGGCTTTTGTTAAGGAATGATAGGCAATATCAATCAGTTGTTCTTGTCCGGGTTGTAAGATGTCTTCTTCAATAGTATCAAATTGATATCCACATTTTTTCTGGACACGAATACTAGCTAAATTACGCACATCTGCTCGAATGATAATGCGCTTGAAATCAGCTTGTAAAAAACAAAAATCCGTGATGGCTTTTAGAGCTTCGCTCATCAATCCTTGATTCCAATAGTTGCGACTTAATACATAACCAATTTCGCCTTCATTTAATATGTGATTGATTTTTACAAAATCAATGGAACCAATTACTTGTTGGGATTTTTTATCGATAATTGCCCAATGAAAATAAAACGTATCATGGTATTTATCCAATATTGTATCAAGATACGTGTGGGTTACCTGCAAATCTTGATGAGGTAACCAAGTCAAATAACGTGTGACTTCGGGATCATGACAATAATTGATAAACATCATCATTTCGTCACCTTTTTGAAAACGGCGAAAGGAAAGCCGTGGTGATTCAATTTGAACGGTGCCTAATGGTTTCATGGTTATACCTCGTTAATTAATTTACAAACAACGTGACTGGCAATTAATAAACCCATCGCTGGTGGAACAAAAGGTGACGAGGCTGGTGTGCGTTGTGCATTTTTTTTGGGGGATTCTAATGAAATAGCGACATTGAGACTAGCAATCTTTTTTTGACGACATTGTGAACGAACAATTTTAGCAAATGGATCATCTTTTGTTTGGTAAATATCCATAATTCGTAATAAGGATGGGTCAAGACGATTGCCCGCCCCCATGGCGGAAATCAATGGTATATGAGAAACTTGGGCTTTGACAATTAAAGCTATTTTGCTTTTAATCGTGTCAATTGCATCAATTATAAAATCAAAATGGAAAAAGTTGGTGGATTCTAACCATTCTTCGGTAATAAACTCTGAAAAAGCTTTTACTTCCGCATCCGGATTAATATCTTTAATTAATTGGGATGTGACATCTGTTTTTAAATTCCCAATTGTGGAATGAAAAGCAAGCATTTGCCGATTTAAATTACTCGGCTCAACGTAATCAAAATCATAAAGATAAAAATGACCAATCCCCGACCGTGCAAGGGCAAGAGCGGCTGCACTTCCTACGCCACCCAAACCAAAAATAGCCACGGTCTTTGAAGCTAAGGATTC
>Ga0265294_10005795_pt1 | contig 15005 bp, 15 predicted proteins | sample MunlanPumphouse3_FD_192504 | JGI IMG/M metagenome (GOLD analysis project Ga0265294, IMG submission 192504) | Groundwater microbial communities from a municipal landfill in Southern Ontario, Canada - Pumphouse #3 | ecosystem: Environmental > Aquatic > Deep subsurface > Groundwater | place... | reverse complement strand
GTCAAGCGCTCATACGCCGATGGTACTGCATTTTTGTGGGAGAGTAGGTAACTGCCGGGTCTTTTTTTTATTTTTTCAAAGCACCTTTTTGGGTGCCTTTTTTTTGCTTAAAATATTTGTTTTATTTTTGTATACCACTAGTCAAATCTTTAAATTAAGTTTATATTACTTTTAATTGATCTGGTGGTCATAGCTGAGTGAAAAAACCCGTTCCCATCTCGAACACGGAAGTTAAGCGCTCATACGCCGATGGTACTGCATTTTTGTGGGAGAGTAGGTAACCGCCAGGTCTTTTTTTTTAAAAAAAAGATGGGCAAAACTGCCCATCATATTTCAAACAAATTTCTAATCTTCTATGCTAATAATTCCAACAGGACAACTATCAGCTGCTTCCTCTGCTGAATCTTGAGTATCTGCAGTTACTTCTGCATAAACTTCAGCCAGATCCTCATCATTCATTCTAAAAACCTCAGGGCAGGTATCTGCACACTGACCACATCCAATACATCCCTCATCAATCTTTGCTTTCATCTTATTCCTCCTGAAATTAGATTTATAATAATCATATTTAACTTTTTCAAGTTAATAATATATTTATAGCACATATGTTGGACAATTCAAGTTTAATTTTCAGGTTTTGGAGCTTTTACTACATAAAGTTCCAAAATTTCCTTATCATGATTTTGAGCATTCATTTTTATATTAATAGGAATTCTTAATATTGTTCCTTTTTCATATTTTTTAAATGGTTCATCTTGAAGACTTAAAGACAAAATTCCTTTGACTACCGTCATATATAAATTTGCATTTGTATAATGGGTTTTTAAGGACTCACCTTCGCCTAGAACCATATGCATGAAATGAATGTTCTCATCTTTAATTACAGGTTCAATTACATGCAAATCCGAAGAACTCATCTTAAATACTTTTTCAATCATTTTAATTTCTCCTTGTATTAATAGTATTACACAATCAAAAGAATAGTTATGTTGAATTTACAACAATTTTATTATAGAACAAAATGAGTATAATTCTATTTATTTTTTTCTTTCTTTGGAATATTATTAGAGTATGGAAAAATTGCTTACTGTTGCTGTACCCTGTTTTAATTCCGCTTCTTATATGAATAGATGTTTAGATTCTCTTTTAAAAGGTGGATCTGAAATTGAAATCATTATTATTGATGATGGCTCTACTGATGATACCGGTAAAATAGCTGATTCTTTAAAGAATCGTTATCCTTCAATTTGTAGAGTTGTTCATCAAGAAAATTCTGGGCATGGAGAAGGAGTTAATCAAGGGTTGTTAAAGGCAAAAGGCCTTTACTACAAAGTTGTAGATTCTGATGATTGGGTAGATATAGCTTCTCTTAAAAAAGTTTTAAGTTTAATAAAAAAACTTAAAAATAAAGGGGATCTTATAGATTTGCTACTTGTAAATTATGTTTATGAACACGTTCTTGATGGAACTCAAAGAAAAGTTAGTCTTAAAAATGTATTTAAACCTAATGTAAAGATGAGCTTTGAAAAAGCAGGTTCATTTCGTCCCGGTCAGTATCTTATGATGCATTCTTTAATATATAGAACCCAACTTTTAAGAGAAATTGAATTTAAATTACCAAAACATACCTTTTATGTTGATAATCTTATGGTTTATTACCCTTTACCTTTTGTTAAGTCTCTTTATTACTTGGATGTTGATTTTTATAGGTATTTCATTGGAAGAGAAGATCAAAGTGTAAATGCAGATGTCTTTATAAAAAGAATTGATCAACATATTCGTGTTACAAAATTGATGATTGATCGATATGAATTAGGTGAAATTCGAAAATTACGACCAAAGTTGTTTAAGTATTTATATAGACATCTTCTTCAAATGATGTTAGTAACTTCAATGTTTTTGACGATTTATGATTCACCCGAAAATCTCGAAAAAAGGAATGAACTTTGGAGTTATTTAAAGAGGAAAATGCCTATTTTATATCCAAGGTTTAAGTTCCATGTGTTTGGAATTATTTCTAATTTAAAAGGAAAAACAGGACAAATTGTAGTTTTGAAACTCTATGAAATTGGTGAAAAATTCCTTAAATCTAATTAATGTTTAAATAAAAAAGAATTTTTATTGAATAATTATGCATTTTATGCAAAATGACTTGTAATTTTCTTTGGTTTATGTTTTTATTTAAAGAAAAATTGAGAGGAACTGATGCGTATAGATCTTGAAAATTTAAAAAAAGATTATAATGGCTTTAAAGCCGTTGATGGCATTAGTTTGCATATAACCGAAAACTGTATTTATGGAATAATAGGAAAATCTGGAGCTGGTAAGTCAACCTTAGTAAGAATGATAAGTCTTTTGGAAAGTCCCGATGAAGGTAAAATCTTTTATGATAAGAAAAGAATGGATAACCTTGATAAAAAATCTTTAATTCTTGCGAGAAGACAGTTTGGAATGATATTTCAAAATTTTAATTTATTTTCTTCTAGGAATGTTAAAGAAAACATTGCCTATCCAATGGAAATAAATGGATATTCAAAAATAGAAATTAAAAAGAAAGTTCAAGAGTTGCTAAATACAGTTGATTTGGCAGACAAGGGTCTTTCTCCAATCAGTAAATTAAGTGGAGGACAGAAACAAAGAGTTGCAATAGCAAGAGCTCTCGCCTGTAATCCAAAAGTCCTTTTCTGTGATGAAGCTACAAGTGCTTTAGACCCTCAAACTACAAGATCAATTTTAAGCCTTTTGAAAGACATTCAAAAGAAAATGAATCTTACCGTTGTTTTAATTACCCATCAAATGGAAGTTGTAAGAGATAGTTGTGATTTTGTTTCTGTTTTAGATGAAGGGAAAATTGTTGAGCAAGGAATGGTTAAGGATATATTTTCAAATCCAAAACATCCTGTTACAAACGACTTTTTGTCACATTTATCAAATGATAATGTTAAAAAACCAGGATACGTTTTGAGATTCAGAGGTAGTTTAACTGATACACCTGTAATAAGTAAGTTAACTAGAGAAATTGGAGTAGAAATTAATATTCGTTCCGGTGGTGTTCAGGAAGTTGCAGGGGAAGAGATAGGAAAGATTCTTTGTGATATTTCCGGAGATGAAGAACAAAAAAAACAAGCAATAGATTATCTTATAAAACATGGAATTGTGGTTGAAAAGGAGGTTATCAATGAATAATGTACTATCTTTAGTATTAGAATCTACCTGGCAGACCTTGGTAATGGTATTTTTTTCAGGTTTGTTTTCAATGGTAATTGGTCTCCCTCTAGGAATCCTTTTATATACGACAGGAAGTGAAGAACAAGGCGGAATTACTCCTAAGCCTTTACTAAATAATATCTTAGGAAGGATTGTAAATATTTTCCGATCTTTCCCTTTTTTGATTTTAATGATTCTTCTTTTACCTTTTTCAAGATTAATTATTGGAAAAAGTATTGGAACAGCTGCAACTATTGTACCTTTATCTGTAGCAGCCGCTCCTTTTGTAGCAAGAGTTATTGAAACTGCGTTGAAGGAGGTGGACCCGGGCGTTATTCAAGCCGCCCGCAGCATGGGATCTACTAATAGTCAAATTATTTTTAAGGTTTTGCTTCCTGAAGCATTACCTTCGCTGGTAGATGGAATTACCCTTACTATAATCAATTTGATTGGTTATTCTGCAATGGCGGGAGTTATTGGAGGAGGGGGTTTAGGTGATTTGGCCATACGTTATGGATATCAGCGATTCAATAGTGTAATACTGTTTTGGGCAGTAATAGTCATTCTTGTGCTAGTTGAACTAGTGCAGTTTGCGGGGAATAAAATAAGTTCCAAGATGTTGGTTCGCAGGTAATTTTTAAGGAGAAAAGTTAATGAAGAAAATATTAAGTATACTAGCAGTTCTTTTAGTCTGCTTTGTGTTGTTGGCTAACGGAAGCCAAGAAACGGTTGAAAATAACGTGATTAAAGTCGGAGCAACTCCAGAACCTCATGCAGAAATGCTTAAATTAGTTGTTGATAATATGGCTGAAGCTGGATATGAACTGAAAATAATTGAATTTACAGATTATGTAACACCTAATCAGGCTCTTGAAGATGGTGATATTGATGCTAACTTTTTTCAGCATGTACCCTACATGGAATCTTTTAATTCAGAACATGGATTTCATCTTGCTTCTGCTGGTGGAATTCATATTGAACCTTTAGCCCTATATTCAAAAACTGTCTCATCTTATGAGGATTTTGAGGATGGAGCAACCATTGCAATTCCAAATGATCCTACCAATGAAGGAAGAGCTCTTCTTTTGCTTCAGAGTGCTGGATTAATTACCTTAAAAGATAAAAATAATCTTGAATCAATTCCTATGGATATAGTTGATAATCCTAAGAATCTTAAGTTTACAGAAATTGAAGCTGCAACTCTTCCAAGAATTTTAGAAGAAGTTGATGGAGCTGTTATTAATGGAAACTACGCAATTCCTGCTGGATTAATCGCTACTAGAGATGGTCTTCTTGTGGAAGGTGCTGACAGTCCTTATGTTAATATTGTTACCGTAAAAGAAGGACATGAAAATGATCCTGGAATCAAAGCGTTGATAGCTGCACTCCAAAGTGATGAAATTAAACAATGGGTTGCTGAAACATATAAAAATGGTGAAGTCGTCTTAACTTTTTAATTTTAGAATTGGAAGGAAATTAGCCGTCAGGTGAAAATTTGGCGGCTATTTTTGTTTACTTTTTTGTAGATTGAAGATATTTATGAATCAAATTTCTTGTAGTATTAACATTTTCTTCAGGAAAGTAGGCCATTTGAAAGCAAAAACTTTCAATAAAAATAATCATTTGATTAGTGAATTCAACAGGAGATATTTCAATTATTTGATTGTTTTTTATTCCTTCTCTTATTTTTTGTTTAATTAGAATTTGAAGTTTTGCCGTTCTACGATAGATTATTTTATTCAGATTTCCTTTTAATTTTCCAATTGCACGAATAAGATTTGATAATTCCTTTTTGTGAAGAAGGGCGGTATCCATAATGTCATCTACCACTAATTGAATTGCATCAATTGGATGGATTTCAGAATTCCAAATCTCAATATTGTATTTTGCAAACATATTTTCGGTTGCTTCTTTTATTGCAAAGTAAAAAACTTCATCCTTATTTTTAAAATACTGATAAATTGTAGCCCTTGAAAGGTTACATTCTTGAGCGATTATACTTAGATTTGAATTTTCAAAGCCTTCCCTGCCAAATACTTTTATGGCAGCTTTAAGAATTTCCAATTTCCTAATATCATGATTTACTTTTTTTGGCACTTCCCACCTCTTTTTTTGTCAATTTGTCAAAAAACATATACATAAACTAAATTTGAGTTTAGTCTATATAAAGATAATGTATCATAAATTATTGAATTTATAAAGTTTTATTTTTACAATTTTTTAATATATGTACATTTAAGAGGCTTTAATGATTGTTTTATTTATAATTTTAGGTATTTTGTTGGTTTTATTTTTAACTTGTTTTATTGTTTCTATAAGAAAAGAATCACGCTTTAAGAAAGAAAATGGAAGGGTGAAAACCCAAGAGTTTAAATATTCCAGTGATGAAAAAACAGAAGATAGAATGGTTAAGAATTTGCAAAATGCTTTAAAATTTAAGACTATTGCAGAAGATTGTCTTCAGGATAAAAGCGAATTTGAGAAATTTCACCTTTCTCTAGAAAAGTGTTTTCCATTGGTTTATAAAAATCTCAAAGTTCAAGAAATAGATGGTAAAAATCTTTGTTTTGAATGGACGGGGACTTCTCCTATTCAAAAACCTATTTTACTTATGGCTCATCAAGATGTAGTAAAAGCAGGTGATTTGAGCAAATGGGATTTCTCTCCTTTTGATGCCATTATTGATGATAAATACCTTTATGGAAGAGGCACTATTGATATAAAAAGCCAAGTAATTGCAATTCTAGAGAGTTTTGAAACCCTGCTTAGAAAGGGATTTAAACCAAAAAATACTATTTTTGCCTCATTTTCTGAAGATGAAGAAATCTTTGGTAAAGGCGGTGCTAGTTTAGCTCAATATTTTAAAGATCGTAAAATTGAATTTAAGCTTGTTCTTGATGAAGGTGGAGCAGTAGCAGAGGATTTCTTAAAAATTATAAACAAACCTATTGCTGTGGTTGGAGTTTCTGAAAAGACGACAGTTAATTTAAGTTTAGAAGTAAATCAAGAGGGAGGACATTCCTCAACTCCTAAAAATCCTACTAGTTTGGGAATTCTCTCTCATGCTATAAGTAATCTTGAGCTGAATCAAGAAAAATGGTCAATTGATTCTCCAATGGATGATTTCCTTCTTAGAATTGGGTGTAATACAAAAGGCTTTACAAGTTTGGCCATGTTGAATCCTTGGCTCTTTAAAAAGATATTGTTTTCTACAATGAAAAACAATTCTACCACTTCAGCTTTATTTAGAAATACTCACACTGTTACGATGTGCAAAGGAAGCGAGGCTTCAAATATTATTCCTGTAGTTTCTAAGGCCAACGTTAATGTTCGCCTTTTACCCGATAATTCAATAGAGGATACAATTTCTTGGATGGAAAAAATAATTAATGATGAAAGAGTGAAGATAACTATTTCTCAACAAGGTGAAAAATGTCCTGTATCTAATTATAAATGTGAAGAATTTAAGGTTGTTGAACAAACAATTCAAGATGTTTTTGGTGATGTTTTGACGTTACCCTATCTTTTAGCAGGGGGAACAGATTCAAGACATTTTTACTGTGTAAGTGATAAGGTTTACAGATTTTCTCCTTATATGGTTAACAAGAGTGAGCTTTCACGAATGCATAATTATAATGAAAGAATTAGTTTGGAGAATTTAAAACGTTTACCTTCTTTTTACATCCGCCTCATACAGTATTTTGATTAAATCTAAAGAAATTAAGTTGCCGTTTTATTAAACAATTAGTAAATTAAGAGCAAGGTCAGCTTTTCCTAAAATTGGAGGAAAAAATGAATTTAGAAAAATTTACTGTAAAAATAAAACAGGCAATTACTGATTCCCAAAGTATTGCCGAATCAAGAAATAATCCTGAGATTACAACTTCCCATCTTTTACTGGCAATGTTAAATCAAAAAGATGGGCTTTTAAATCCCCTTTTGAATAAATTAGGGGTTGAAATGTCTTTGTTTGTTCCAAAAGTGGAACATCTTGTTGAAATACTACCAAAAGCCTATGGTCAATCAAAAATGAATGTTGGCTTAAGTCAAGATCTTTTCGCCGTCCTTAATGAAAGCGAAAAAGAACGAGATGAATTTAAAGATGATTATGTCAGTACTGAACATGTTCTTCTTGCGATGATTTCATCACAAGATGAAGTAGGTAAGTTATTAAAGGAAAATGGAGTAACAAAACCTGAAGTTCTTGAGGCTCTTAAAAGTATAAGAGGTAATCAACGCGCTGATAATGAAGATCCTGATAGTAAATATCAAGTTTTGGATAAGTATTGTAGAAATGTTACTTTACTTGCCAGACAAGGTAAATTAGATCCTGTAATTGGAAGAGATGAAGAAATTAGACGAGTTATGCAGGTACTTTCAAGGAAAACTAAAAATAATCCTGTTTTAATAGGAGAACCTGGAGTAGGAAAGACCGCAATTGTTGAAGGATTAAGTCAACGAATTGTTGCTAAAGATGTTCCTGAATCTTTAAAGGACAAAGAACTGTTGTCTTTGGATTTAGGTGCGCTGGTTGCGGGTGCGAAATTCCGTGGGGAGTTTGAAGAAAGACTTAAAGCAGTTATTTCAGAGATTACTGGATCCAATGGGAAAATTATACTTTTCATTGATGAGCTTCACACTATTGTTGGCGCAGGCGCGGCTGAAGGGTCTACAGATGCATCGAATTTGATTAAACCTGCTCTATCTAGAGGAGAGCTTCATACTATTGGAGCAACCACCCTTGATGAGTACAGGAAATATATTGAAAAGGATAAAGCTCTTGAAAGAAGATTTCAGACAGTACTAGTAGGTGAACCTACAGTAGAGGATACTGTTGCCATTTTGAGAGGAATTAAAGAGCGTTATGAAATCCATCATGGTGTAAGAATTAAAGACGAAGCTTTAATAAGTGCTGCAGTACTTTCTAATCGATATATAACCAATCGGTTTTTACCGGATAAAGCAATAGACCTTGTTGATGAAGCGGCAAGCCAACTTAGAATGGAGATTGAAAGTCAACCGGAAGAAATTGATATAATAAGTCGAAAAATTTTACAACTCGATATAGAAGCAAAATCCCTAGAAAAAGAAACAGATAATAATTCAATTTCTAGATTATCTACGATTAAGGAAAACTTGTCTCAGCTTAATGAAAAGCAATCTCAGATGAAGTTAATTTGGGAAAATGAAAAAAAACAGATTGGTGGTTTGCAAGATAAGAAGAAACTTTTGGAAAAATATCGAGTAGATGAACAAATTGCAGAAAGAAAGGGCGATTTGGATACAGCTGCAAGAATAAAACATGGATTAATTCCTTCTTTGAACAAGGAAATCGAAGAACTATCCAATGAGATTGAAAAGACTGATGGTGGTTCAAGAATGTTAAGAGAAGAAGTAACTCAAGAAGATATTGCACGAATTGTTTCTTCTTGGACTGGAATTCCTGTTATGAAAATGATGGGTAGTGAGATACAAAAATATCTTAATATCGAAAAAACCCTTGAAGCGCAGGTAGTTGGCCAAAAAGAAGCAGTAATTGCAGTAAGTAATGCCATTAGAAGAAACAAAACTGGCATCTCAGATGAGAATAAACCATTGGGTTCTTTTTTGTTTGCAGGACCAACTGGAGTTGGAAAAACAGAGCTTGCAAAAGTTTTGGCAAAATTTTTGTTTGACGACGAAAAAGCTCTTAGCAGAATTGATATGAGTGAATATATGGAAAAATTCTCTGTAAGTCGTTTAATTGGTGCCCCTCCAGGATATGTAGGGTATGATCAAGGAGGACAACTTACCGAAATTGTAAGAAGAAGGCCTTATAGTGTAATTCTTTTTGATGAAATTGAAAAAGCTCATCCTGATGTATTTAACATATTATTGCAGGTTCTTGATGATGGACGACTCACAGATGGACAAGGTAAAGTTATTGATTTTAAGAACACTATTATAATAATGACTAGTAATATTGGTAGTGAAAAAATAATTGATCAAAGCGATTTTAGCTTAGCTAAAAAAGAAGTTGAAATGATTATTAAGTCAAAATTTAAACCTGAATTTATCAACAGAATTGATGAGATTATTGTCTTTAATCGTCTTGGGAAAAAAGATATTTACGATATCGTCAAGCTTCAACTTGAGCGACTAAAATTAAGACTTCAAAAGAAAGGTTACAATTTAGTTTGGGATGAAAATACATTGCAGTTTATTGGAGAAAAAGGCTATCAAGTGGAATTTGGAGCCCGTCCAATTAAGAGAGCTATACAAAATTATGTTGAAAATCCTCTTTCAATTGAACTACTTTCGGGGAATATAGTTCCTAAAGATACTATAAAACTCAGTACTGGTGGAGATAAAATAATAATTAGTAAAGCTTAATTTTTAAAATTAACTAAAAAGGTTAAAGAGTTTAAGAAAAAGTGGAGAGAAAATCAAAGCTGGAAGATAGTTAGCAGTTTTAATTTTCTTAATATCAAGCATATCTAGGGCAATCATTAAAAGAAGAACCCCTCCAATAGCAGCCATTTCTGTTATACCTTCTGTTTTTATGATTGCCTCTATCCAGCCACCGGCTAAAGTAAAAAAGCCTTGATAGACAAGAACGAAAAAAGCTGAAAAGATAACTCCTATACCATAGGTTGAACTAAAAACAATTGCCATAAATCCATCCATGACTGATTTTATAAGTAGTGTTTGATAATCTCCTGTGGTTCCCGCTTGAATTGAGCCAATGATTGTCATAGCTCCAGAGCAGAAAAGCAAACTTGCTGTTATAAACCCTTTCGCAAATTCTGATTTTCCCTTCTCGTTTGGTTTAGGATTTTTTGAAGTTTTTTTTTCCAAAAAAAGACCTAAGTTATAAATTCCTGTATCAATTTTTAACAAAGCCCCAATTAAGCCTCCGGCTATCAATGCAAGAATTAAAACTAGTATGTTTGTACTTTCCAAAGACATCTTAATTCCAAGGACTATTGTAACTAATCCTCCACAAGTAATAATGATGTTTTTGAACTCTTCTTTTATAAGTTTCTTTAGAAAAAGACCTATTAAGGATCCTGCTATTACCGTAAGGCAATTAATATATGTTGCTATCATAGTGAGTAAGTATAATTATTTGAATGAATCACTGAAAGCGTTTTAGTCCCAAAATATGAATTTTAATAGATTTTTTTCTTGATTTGATGTAGGCTTAAATTATGAATTGTCAGGAGGGAACTTTTGGATATAGTTTTACTGGCGGCAGGAATGTCAAAAAGGATGGGAGAAGAAAACAAACTTTTAATGAAATGGGAAGACAGAACGGTTGTTTCTCATTGTGTAGAAGTTGCCCTTGAAGCAGTAGAGAAAATTTACAATGGCCGACTTGTGGTGGTTACAGGGTATGAAAGCGATAAAGTTAAAACTGCAATAAAGAATATTGTTGGAATGAATCCAAATTATGTTTTTATTGAAAATAAAGATTTTGAGAAAGGTCAATTTTCCTCCTTGAAAAGGGGAATTCAGTGTCTTGGAATGCTGGATGTTGGCAAAGAAAAGTTTTCCGACTTTATAGTGGCTTTATCTGATATGCCAAAAATTACAGTTAAAGATTATTTGAAGTTGTATGACCTTTCATTAAAAGATCGTGAAAGTGATTTCATAAGACCTGTTTTTTCTCGAACTCCGGGGCATCCAGTAGTTTGTAGGGGTAAATATAGACCTTTGGTTCTTGAAATGGATTCAAAGAGTAAAATGCAAAATCTTTTAAATGAAAAAAAAGTCAGAGAAATTGATTGGCTAAATGATAGTGTTATAAGGGATTTTGATACTGTAGTACAGTACAAAGAAATAATAGATTGTTAAAGTTTTATTACTAGCGGAGGAGTACATTATTATGAAAGAAGAAAATACTAGATTTACCTGTTCAGAAAAAGCAATTGAAAGGGATTTTGCTGAACACTTAAAATATACTCGAGATGCGCATGTTTTTCATACTACTGATATTGATAGATACACTGCTTTGGTTTTAACCATAAGGGATAGAATAATTCATCAATGGGGAACTTGTAGGGATGTCCATAGAACAAAGAAAGTAAAAAGAGTTTATTATCTTTCTTTGGAATTTTTGATGGGTCGAGCAATGACCAATAATATTATTAATATGCAAATAGAAGACATTGTAAAATCCGCTTTGAAGGATCTTGGATATAAGTATGAAGATTTAGCTGATATAGAAGCTGATGCTGGTCTTGGAAATGGAGGACTTGGGCGTCTTGCGGCCTGTTTTCTTGATTCTCTAGCTACCCTAGATTATCCAAGTTATGGATATGGGATTCGATATAATTATGGAATTTTTAAACAACAAATAAAAAATGGATTTCAAGTTGAACAACCTGATTCTTGGTTGGAAGGAGCTGGGAATCCCTGGGAAGTACCAAGATATGACATTGAATATTGTGTAAATTTTGGAGGACGTGTTGAAACTCTTAAAGAAAATGGAAGAGATGTTTACAAATGGGTAGATACTGAAATTGTAAAGGGAATGGCTTATGATATGCCAATTGTTGGTTATGGTGGTAAAACAGTAAATACTCTTAGACTTTGGAGTGCCAAGGCGGATAATGAGTTTGATTTTCAAGATTTTAATGAAGGCGATTATACTGAAGCTGTAAGAGAGAAAATTTCAGCTGAGAATATCAGTCAAGTTCTTTATCCAAATGATACAGGATATATGGGAAAAGTCTTAAGACTTAAACAGCAATACTTCTTTGTTTCTTGTTCTCTTTCAGATATTTTTAGAAGGTTTAAAAGAGAGCATGGAGAGGCTTTCCAAGAACTTCCAAATTATGCTGCAATTCAACTTAATGACACCCATCCTTCTATTTCAGTTGCAGAGTTGATGAGAAAACTTGTTGATGAAGAAAATCTTGACTGGAATATATCTTGGGATATCACTTGTAAGACTTTGGGTTATACCAACCACACTCTTATGAGTGAAGCTTTGGAAAAATGGCCAGTTGATATGATGCAGAAGCTTCTTCCACGTCATATGCAGATTATTTATGAGATTAATTATAGATTCTTGCAAAATGCAATTACTTTCTTTCCTTTCAAACCTGAAGCTATTTCGAAGATTAGTATTATTGAAGAATCTAATCCAAAAATGGTTAGGATGGCGAATCTTGCTATTATTGGTAGCCATGCGGTAAATGGAGTTGCTGCTTTACACAGTAAACTTTTAAAGGAAAAAATGTTTCCTGAATTTAATACACTATTTCCTGAACGTTTTCAAAATAAGACGAATGGAATAACTCAAAGGCGTTGGCTTTTGGATTGTAATCCTATGTTGGCTTCTTTTGTGACTGAAGCAATTGGGCCGGGGTGGATTACAGATTTTGATCAAATTTCTCGTCTTGAACCTTTTGCAAAGGACCGTTCTTTTTGTGATAGTTTTGCAAATATAAAGTATCAGGCAAAAATAAGAGCTGTGGATTTCTTAAAGAAAGACTGTTCAATAAAGATTGATCCTGATTCAATCTTTGATGTCCAAGTTAAGAGAATTCATGAGTATAAAAGACAACTTCTAAATGCGCTAAATATCTTAATGATATATATGAGGCTCAAAGAAGATAGTGTCTATTATAATAATTTTAAGAAAACAGTATTTTTGTTTGGAGGTAAAGCTGCTCCAGGATATGTAAATGCAAAACTTAGCATTAAATTAATAAACAATCTTTCACAGCTTGTTAATAGTGATAAAAGTGTAAATAAAAAACTGCAAGTATATTTTATGCCAAATTATCGAGTTACCCAAGCCGAATATGTTATTCCAGCAACAAATATTTCTGAACAACTATCAACAGCGGGTTTAGAGGCTTCTGGAACAGGAAATATGAAGTTTATGATTAATGGAGCACTTACTCTTGGAACTTGGGATGGAGCCAACATTGAAATGGCTCAAGCCGTAGGTAAAGATAATATTTTCATATTTGGTAAGAAAGAAGATGAACTTAGTAAATTAAGAAATAATTATGATCCTTATGATTTTATTTTAGAGGACAAAGAAATTAAAAAAATGGTGGAGCTTTTGCTTTCCGGATTTTTCTCTGTTGGAGAACCTGGAGTTTTTGATCCTCTTAGAAGGGCAATATTTGAAGAAAAAGATAAATATTTCATTTTTGCTGATTTACGTGATTATTTTAACAAGCATCAACAAGCTCTTGATCTTTATAATGAAGATTTTGGACTTTGGAATCAAAAAGCTGTTTTGAATATTGCAAATAGTGGGAAATTTTCTTCAGATAGAACCATTAAAGAATATGCAAAAGATATATGGTCTCTTGAAAGTTGTAAGGTTCCAAAAACGGGTAATAGAGATTCTTCGTTAAAAGAAGCAAGAAAGAAATAAGGAATTTACTAAATTAATGATAGATTTGAAAATAAATTTGTGCATAATAGTCTTAACGGTATTGACAAAAATAAACCTTATTGGTATTTTTTGACTTGCACGTCTAATGCTAGGCGTATGCCTCTGTAGCTCAGCCGGCAGAGCACAACCATGGTAAGGTTGGGGTCAGCGGTTCGATTCCGCTCGGAGGCTGTATTTTCACAAACTTTCGTAGCAGCGAAAATGAGGAGTGAGTTATGGCAAGTAAGAAGAAAGGTCCTGTAGAGAAGATTGCCCTTCAGTGTACAGAATGTAAAAGGAAGAATTACACTACAGAGAAAAACCGTCGTAATACACCAGACAAGTTGGAATTGATGAAATATTGTCCTTTTGATCACAAGCACACACTGCATCGTGAAACAAAGGTTAAATAGAGAAAGAAAGAATATTTAGGTCAGTAGCTCCAATGGTTAGAGCACTGGTCTCCAAAACCGGGTGTTGGGGGTTCGAGTCCCTCCTGACCTGTAATATTTTTTATTAGGAGTCTTTATGAAAAAGCTTTTCAGATATTTTAAAGAATGTCAGATGGAAATGAAAAAGGTTGTTTGGCCAACAAAGGAATATGCAAAAAATGCAACAATAATTGTTTTTTGCCTTTCTGCTTTATTGGCTTTATTTCTTGGGTTAGTGGATTATCTTTTGTTAAAAGGTATTTATTTGATTTTCTAGAGGTTGTAGATGGCACAAGGTTGGTACGTAGTTCATACATATTCAGGATATGAACAGAAGATAGAAAGAATGATTCGTCACATGATGGAAACCAGTGAGGATTTCGCTTCTGCTTGTCTTGATGTAAAAGTTCCATTTGCAGAACATGAAAAAAATGTAAAAGATGGAAACAAAAAAATTGTCAAAGAGAAAATTCTTCCAGGGTATATACTTGTGGAATTGGATATTGACAGTACAAATTGGAAGAACTATTGTATTCAAATTAAAAGGATTCAAGGTGTTACCGGTTTTTTAACCGCTTCACGTGGAACTATGCCACAACCTTTAAATAAAGAAGAATACACTCAAATCCTCAGAAATACCGGAGAGATTAAAGGAGAGGCATTTAAGCCTCGTCAGGTATTTAGCGTTGGTGATAAAGTTAGGATTATTGAAGGTCCATTTGATCAATTTGCCGGCGGTGTAGAGGAAATTAATGTTGAGAAATCTCGTCTTAGAGTTTCGGTTGAGATTTTTGGAAGACCAACCCCAGTTGATGTTGAGTTTTCACAAGTTGAGAAAGTTTAACTAAATTATATACAGTCGCATGACGTAGCAACTGTAGCTTTTGATTTTTATATATACGTCTTAAATATTTATGTAAATACTCCTCTCTGGATTTTATCCAGTTAGGTGGGAGCCTGATCGAATGACAGGCGTTATTACCAAT
>Ga0265294_10005794_pt1 | contig 15005 bp, 12 predicted proteins | sample MunlanPumphouse3_FD_192504 | JGI IMG/M metagenome (GOLD analysis project Ga0265294, IMG submission 192504) | Groundwater microbial communities from a municipal landfill in Southern Ontario, Canada - Pumphouse #3 | ecosystem: Environmental > Aquatic > Deep subsurface > Groundwater | place... | reverse complement strand
AGCCCATGAAGCCTCAAGACCTCTTCGTCGGAAAGCCAACCCGATACTTGCGCATAACCGCTTGGATCCCGGTAGCGGGTCGGCGCATTGGAAACATACACATACGGGTTGAGGTTGAAAGGATCCCAAAGGGGGTCCGGATTGAGAAAGCGCCCCAGCTCCGGATCATAGTAGCGGGCCCGATAGTAATAGAGCCCCAGATCGGGTTCGTATTCTCGGCCCGTAAACATAAAGGGGCCCCGGAATGTTTTCTGCCTGTCCAGCGGATTGCCGAAGGCGTCGACAGGATAGGAAGCCGCTGTTTGGGCGTCCGCGTCCGTCAGAATCGCAATGCTTCCAAGCCGGTCGCCATGGTAGAAATAATGTCCGCCGTCCGTCTTCATCATCAGAGGATTGTCGATTCCAGGGCCGTGGAGAAATATGGATTTGGCCTTGAGCGTTTGATCCAGTTCGGCCAGGAGGTGAGTTCCGTCGGTGATGAAGTAGGTTCTGCCGCCGGCATCTTCCCGCCACAAGCGCTCGCCGGTCGGGGCATAACCGAATGCCGCCTGCCTTCCGTCGGGCCGGGTAACGCGCACGAGACGGTTCTGTACGTCGTAGTCATAGCGGGTGCTTCCCTCAGGCCCGGTTCTTTCGATGAGATTGCCGTTGGCGTCGTACCTGAATGTTTCATCTCCGGCCCGAAGGAGTTGATCGGCCTTGTCATAGGAATATTTTACGACCCTGGCGCCCTGCTGCCGCTTGCCGCGATTGCCGCCCGGCAGATAACCGTAGGTTGTCGCCGTGGAGGGATTTCTCTCCGAAACAAGACGGTTGTCCTTGTCATAGGCGTAATCCGTTGTGTTTCCCTGAACATCGGTCACGCGTACCAGATTGCCGGCCGCGTCATAGGCGTAGCGCCATCCGCAAAGTATTTTTCCGCCGGACGCATAGGCGATGGCCACGGGCCTGTCCAGCGGGTCGTATTGCCAGGACCCCTTGACGCCATTCGGATAAGTGACGGCCGACAGGCGGTCTTTCAGGTCATATTCGTATGTGACCGGTTTCCCGTCCGCAGGCATGATTTTGCTCAGCAGCCCCGAAGGGCTGTACTCGTATTTAAACGTTTGCCCTTCCGAACCGGTAAATTCCGACAGGCGTCCGCTGGCGTCGTACGCATAACCGATGCGCCGCTGGATGGCCGGGTAATGGATGCCCGAAAGCAGTCCGGCCGGGTTGTAAGCATACTGAATCGGAAATGATCCGTCGTTGACTTCGATGAGGCGGTTCCCGGCATCGTACTGATAGGTGACTGCCTTCCCATCGGCGAGCCGTTTTTGTGTGAGCCGTCCGGCCGCATCATAGGAAAACGTGGTTGTCTGCCCTTTCGGATCGGTGGTGCCCACTAATCGGCCGGCATTGTCATAGACGTTTTTCGTGATCGCTCCGATGGGCGTGGTTTGCGCGACGGGGTTTCCCAGGCCGTCATAGGCCAGTTTGGTAACGCCGCCGCCGGGATGCTGGATATGGGTCAGATTTTCGGCCTGGTCATAGGTGTAGAGCGTCGTTTCTTTTTCCGCCGAGGTGGCCTTGATCAATTCCCCGGCCGCACTGTAGGCCATGGTGGCGGTATTGCCCAGGGGGTCGATGACGGCCAGGGGCATTCCGGCCGGATCGTACCGGTATTGCGTGGCGGCGCCGGCGGCATTTCTGACAGCGGATATCAGATCCTGATCATTGTATTGAAAGCTTGCCGCTCCGCCGAAGTTGTCCTTCCAGCCAAGAATCCTGCCAAGCGGATCATAGTGATACCGGACCTCGTACCCTTGCGCTCTTTTTGTCGTGGTGAGGCGTCCGTGCGCATCATACGCGTAGCCGACATCGCCGCCGCGGTTGTCGGTTTCCCGAAGGAGGTTTCCGAATGCGTCGTATGCATAGCTGTGAACGCTGCCATCCGGGTTCGTGATTTTTATCAGCCGCCCTCGGTCGTCATAGTCATAGCTTGTCCGGCCGCCGCCTGAATCCGTTACCGTGCCGAGCCGTCCGGCCGGGTCGTAAGTATGGCCGACCACCTGGCCCAGCGAATTTCTGACCGCCGACAGCAGACCGGCCCGCGTGTATTCGTACTGAATCTGGAGCCCGGAGGCATCGGTTTCCTTGATGATCCAGCCCAGCGGATTGTATTCCCTTGTCAGCGTACCGCCCAGGGGCTGAACTGTCTCAACCGGATTGCCGGCGGCGTCATACCGATACCGGTATGTGTGACCGGCCGGGTCGGTTTCACTGGTGATGCGGTTCATGGGGTCGTAGCGGAACAGCGTGGTGCGGCCGACCGGGTCTGTCACCGACGCAAGGTTGCCCCGGTCGTCGTATCTGTATTGGGTGGTCTCTTTTGCCGGTCCGGTTGTTTTGACCAGCCGGCCCGCCGGATCATACTGATACCGGGTCCTGGCGCCTGACGGATCTGTGAAACTGACCGGCTGGTTGCCTTCGTCATAGGTCCAGGTCTTTGTTCGGCCTGCGGCGTCTACCTCGCGGATAAGGTTGCCGTAGGCATCATAGGCGTAGGCCGTCGTGTTTCCCGAAGCATCGACCTGCGACTTGACCCGGCCGCCGGGGTAGTAGGTGAAGGTCTGTTCCGGAGCGCCTTCCTGCCGGCTGGTTTTTAAAAGACCGTTCGGATAGTAGGTCAGCGCGCTGATGACGGTTCCGTTTCGTTTGACAAAAAGCAGATTGCCCCGGTCGTCATAGGAAAAGTCATAGGTTGTGCCGTCCTGTTCGATAATGGATTTGTAGCGGGTCGAGTTTCCCGTATATTCGAACCGGGTCCGGTCGCCGCAGCATCCCTTCAGCTCGGTCAGTCGTTCGTGAGCGTCATAAACGCAGCTCGTGGCTTCGCCTGTGGGGCCGGTCACGCTCTCGGGAAGCCCGTTCGCGTTGAAGACGGTTACCGACTTGTGTCCCAGGGGATCGGTGGTTTCTTCTCGAAGACCGTCTTCGCTCCTGCGAATGGTGGTGGTTCCTCCCATTACGTCGATATGGCGGATGGTGCGTTCGCTGTCGTTATATTCGTAATATTCGACGTCGCGCTCCTGCCACTGGCGGCTTTTAACCCTGCCGAGGGCATCATAGGCGATGCGCACGCTGCCGGACCGGGGCCTTTCGATCAGGGTCAACGCGCCGTTTTCATCATAACGGTATCTAGTCGGTTGGCCTTGATTTGCCCTGACTTCGACAAGGTTCCCGTCTTTGTACCCATAGTAAACCGAAAGACCGGTGGATGACTGAATGCGCGATATATTCCCTTGTGAGTCGGTATGAATGGCCAGATAAGTTTGCTCAGGGCCTTCGATTTTTTCCAGACGGCCATTTTGCCCGTAACGGCAGATCGTTTTGTTGCCATTGGCATCCTGCGTTTCGGACAGCCGGCCTTGCGGGTCGTAAAGCGCGGCGCCTCCATCCGCCCACTGAACCCTTGCCCCGCCGTTTTTATCGAGTAAGAGCCGATCCCCTGACGGGCTGGTCGATTCATCAATGCCCGGAGTCAACTCAAAAAGTATCAGACGGTCTGAATTGAAAACCACGGCTGAAAATTCGGTCTTCAGCAGGAGGTTCTCCCAGTTGAAAAACCATCCTTTTCCAAGCATGCCGGTTTGCTCATTGACGGGCTGCAGCCGCCGCCGGACCGCCAGCATCACCGGACCGGCCGGAATTTCCATGTCTGTTTCAACCAGCGAAAGAAGGCCGGACCGCGGATCGACCGTTTCCTGAGCTGCTGTTTCGAGAGGCATGCCGCATAACATAAGGAAGGAAAGGAATATCAGAGCGGCATATCGTTGAAAAGTTGTCCTGACGCGGTTGTTCCCGCTCATTTTCTCATTCTCCTTCCTGAAATAAGGAGTTGTCTATTCGTAGCGTGTTCGCCGCCTCATAGAACTGGTTCCGGAAAGCGGTTCGGAAGAATTCATCCGGAACCATGCGATTGAAGCGCTTTACAAAGTTTGATCGAGTACCTGTTTTCGGACACCCGCCGTCATAAGGCCTGTAGGATGCGAAGACGTATTATGGGCCCCGGCTTGGAGGCAAACACGGTTAACAAACAAGGCCTCCTGCGCGGCAACCCGGGGGTGGCGCTTCCTGTCCGCCTCAAGGGTCCGGGTTCTGACTCTTTCAATAAGTCTTATCAAACAGGCTGGGGCCTTTTGGCGTTTTCGGGGCTGAGGAACAGTTTTCTTTGTAATCATCCTGCATTTTTTTAAGTTCCTTCCGCCATAAGGGGAGCAGGCCGGTACTTCCTGCCGCAGTGCCTAGAACATTGTCTTTTCTGCTTTGGCTGTTGGCTTTGAATTCATCGAATCGAGGATGCCCTTCCAGTTGGTATGCATCAAGTATCACCCAGACGATTTTGATTCCATCATTTCCTTTAGCAACGATGCAATCGCCTTTTGTTCTGTCAAAACATCGTGCTTCGCAGGCAACAATGTCTTCGCCGGGCTGGCATTGAAATTGTACCATGATTTTTTGAGGGCTTCTTGCAAGGCCTTCCCATTTTTTTATTTTATTTTCTTGTTCTTGAATCTGGGCTTGAAGTGTTGAACAATCCTGTGCGCTGAACTGCGCACCGCTGAAATCAGCGAAAACCATAAAGACCGTGAGACAGGATACGATGATTGCCGCTTTCATATAACCCCCTTTTCAAAAAAAATTTCTTATTCCATTTCCCAAGGACACTCACATGCTTTTTGCCCGGATGTTTCTTTAGACAAAAGTTTAAACAAACTCTCATTCCACTCGTACATCTCTTTTATCCAGCGATGTTCACAGGCGTGACATTCACGTTCATAATCCCAAAGGTAATGGCAGATTATCAGAATGGGATATGTGGTTTGATTTTCCAATCCATAAACCGTTTTTTCAAACACCTTTTTTACAGAGTCTCCATTGAAATGGTAGCAGGCAAATTCAATGGGGCCTTCACCTGCTCCAAAATGATCCGTCCTGACGAAAAAAAGTACAAAATCCTTATGAACCCAAATGTCTTCAACCTGGCTGATGCTGGCGCCCGGACCGCACCGGTTGTCCGTTAACCATTCCGTCTTTGCCTCATCAAGGGATTTGCTGCTCCATATTTGTCCTCTTCCCGGCGCATGCAACGCGACCACCGATCTTGTTTCGGGCTGACAGCCGAGTTCCATACCCAGATCGGATCCGGTAAGTGCATATTTTTGATCTTTAAAAGTGAACTCCAAAGCGCCGGCCGGCACAACCAGTAAAAAAGAAAAGCCGACCAGGAAAAGCGTTCCCTTCTGAAATCTTAAAATTGCGAGCAGATAAGCCGATACAGGCAAGCAGGTCCCAACAATCAAACCCATAACCATCGCCACAAGCCTCGAAGTGGAATCGATTTTAATACGGGGACGCAATTTCTGCAAACCTATTTCAAAAGATCGTGTATTCATGCGACATGGCAGGGCTATTTGCAGGAATTACGGCTTGAATTAATAAGCCGGCCGGCACTCGATTCCCCATCTCATAAAGTCGTTTGCGATCCGGTTTCCAATCATTTTGAAGTAAGCGTCGGTATTCTTCTCTTTCCACCCGTGTTTTTCGTAGATCCTGTCGGCGTGGCGGTAATTCATGCGGTCGATGATGATATAGTCGACTTTTCCCGCCAGCATTGAGGTCAGATTCTCGGCTTCAGGAAGCATCGGCGCAATCATCGCGTATGTCCTGATGCCGTTTTGATGCAGCGTCTCAACCGCTCTCAGCCGTTCCATGATGGAGGGCGCATCGGGTTCAAAGACTTTTCTGATTTCATCATCTGCCGTGGTGATGGAAAGCCCGACTTCGATGCCTTTTGATTTTTTGAATATATCCATGTCCCGAAGCACCAGGGGGGATCGCGTCTGAACGACCGCCGGCCAGTCGTTTTGCACCAGAATATCGAGACATTTTCTGGTGAGTCCGTATTTTGCCTCCAGAGGCTGATACGGGTCGCACACGCCGCTGATCCAGACGGTTCCCTTCTTTTTCTTCCGGATTTCTTTATTCAACAAATCAGGCGCGTTGATTTTGACATCCACGAAATCGCCCCAGGGTTCCCGGTGCCCGGTGAATCTCTTCATGAACCTGGCATAACAGTAAGAACACGCATGCTGGCATCCGACATAGGGGTTGATGACGTAGTCGTAGACTTTTGACGGAGAGAGAATGGATTTTGAATATATTTCTTGTACCTTCACCGCTGTTCACAAGTCCTGTGATCTATTCGGGGTCGGACCGACCCGTGTCCTTGCAATTATGCGTTCATGACCTTTACGATCCGGCTCGCGCCATCGGCGATATTTCGCTTGCAGCGTGGTTTTTGTCCCCCCCCGAACTGAACGGCTCAGATCCTTTTGGCGCCGTATTTTTAAGATTTGTCTCGTAATGTCAACAGGCTGGTTTGGTCCGACCCCCGATCCCGCAATATAACGGGTGGCGGCTGGCCGCCAGTCTGACGAGGTAGTTCATCGTCTCCACATAGGAGATGCCCGAATATTCCGCGGAGCAGGCGATGCTCGCGTCACGGTCAAGGTCGGCATTGGGATTGACATCGAGAATATAAAATTTTCCGTCTCTTTTCCGTACATCGAGCCTGGCATAATCCCTGCAGCCGATCGCACGATACGCTTCAAGGCTGACGCGCTCCAGCGTTTTCAGGTCGTCCGCGCTTAAAGGAGAGGGGATAAGGCTTTTAATCACTTTATAATGGCGGGATTCGGGGATAAACTTGGAATCGTAGGTACAAAGCCGGTCGTGTACGTCGTGAAAACCGGAAAAATCCATTTCAACGACAGGAAGGACCTTGATGTCGCCATTGCCCCATATGGGGACATGAAATTCCCTTCCATCAATGAAATCTTCAACCAGTGCGGGCTGGTCATAATTTTTCAGAATATATTCAATCCTGGATTCCAGTTCCCTGCCGTTCATCACCACCGATTCCGGACTGAGACTGATGCTGCAATGCTCGCGGGCCGTCTTTACGATGGCGGGGAAAATGTTCCAGTCGCCTGCAACCGGTTCATTGTATACTCTCCATCTCGGGGTGGGAATGTCGTATAATTCCAGTATCTGTTTGGTTTCAACCTTGTTCCCGGTCAGCAGGAGCACATCGGGAGGGGATCCGGTGTACACAAATCCAAGAGATTCGATTATCCTCGCCGCTTCGTGCTCGCTGTACGGAATGCCCGGAATGCCTTCGCATTGATTAAACACGATGAGGTCTCTTGAGGCATATCGTGAAAGAAGGAAAGCGAGATCTTTATTCGAAAGCCCTGCGGACATAACCGGATGCCCTGCTTCCTGAAGCGCGGCGACCATCTTTTCATTGGACTGAAGCGCCGCTTCGGCATCATGCGTATCCCAATCCGGATCGATATTATACAGATACAGTACCGGCAAACCCTCAGAAGCGCACTGGACTGGCATCATATTTCCTGCCCGTTGAATTGTTCGATTTCCGAATAAAAACCTTTTAAAACAACAACGCCGGCTTCACTCGCGACGGCGCTCTGCCGCCGGAGTGGAAGCAAATGATACTCGTTACGGCCTTCCCACGGTTGAAGGATGTAATGAAAATCCAGATTTTAATTAACCGCTTAATCCAATGGAGGCAACACTATTTTATTCGGGATTTTTTATTCCGGGTTTTTATGCGAGATTTATTCGAGGCAGGTTTATTCGGTTATTCGGGGTCGGACGGATCCATGTCGTTGTGATCATGCGATCACGACCATTTTGATCCCGCTTGTGCCATCGGCGATGTTTCGATTCAAACGCGGTTTTTTGGCCGCCAAACTGAACGGCTGAGATCATTTTGGCGCCGTATTTTTACGACTTATCTCGTAATGCCAACAGGTTGGCTTGGTCCGACCCCCGACCCCCAAAAAACGGGGTATGTCAAGATCCTCTTTTCTGGTTCATCTCGCGCAGAATGGGATCCATTCCAGCAACCCGCAGCCGTCTGCGCAGCGCCCGCCCATTCGAACAACGCTCAAGCCGTCAGGCAACATCAGTCCAGGGATTCCTCCCTGAACTCGTGTCTCAGATCCTCGACGTGGATGCCCTCGTACAAGCCGGGCAGCGTGGCTTCCTTAAGGATATTGTCCTTTGTCCCCCAGTACCAGGCAACCGTGTACGTGAAGGGTACGGTGGCCTGGTAACGCTTGACCGTCGAAAGCGCGACGATCTTCCTGCCCGGCGGCACTCTGACGGGAACAGACCAGGACACCTCTTCCGTGCTGGTGTTTTCGTAAGAGTTGCCGAATTCGGTGGAAGCGGACGCTTCAAAGCTCGCCTTGGCGCCGACCGCCCCCGGCAGTCCCGCCGAGACCTCCGTGCCAAACTTCAATCCGACCGAGGCCTTGAATGTCAGAGTCTTTGTCGTGGCGACCTTCTTGGTGTCTTTGTAGGTAACTGTCTGTTCCACCGAGGTTCTGTTGGGTATCTCCTGCTGCGCCAGCCGCTCCGGAACCGCCTTCAGACTGGCGGCCTCGAACGCGGCGAGGTCGTACTTAATATCCTTGATGTAGCAGGGCGCTCCGAAATGAAAGGTCATGCTGGTGACGGCGCGGCGAATGCTTTGCGCGCTGTGCCTTCTCTTGTTGACATGTCCGCTGATGGTTCTCAACCCGCCGATGCCGGATTCGCTGACAACGAACGGCTTTCCGGACAACCCGCCGAACTGGGGAGATGCGGAGCCCTCGTCGGTGAAGAATCTAAGCCGGCTGATGTAGTTCCCCGCGATTTCTCCTTCAATGCGAACGATTCTCTCGCCTTCCGGGACTCTCCATACGGACCGGCCGGGAAGCTCGCTTTCGGCAGGGCCGATGTGAAAGAGACCTTGACCGTCCTGGCCGTAATAGAGGCGGATCCCGTAAATGAATCCGTTGGAAGCAACCTCGACCCTGGTGATCGGACCCTTTCCCACAACTTCTTCCGGATCACGGAATTCCACGCACCCTTTATGGACCGTTCCGGTAACCGTGTATTCATTCGGCCGGTACACTTCGGAAAACACGCCGGACCGCGATAACTGGCGGGCAGTGCCGTCCTGGCTGCTTGCACAGCCCGAGACGAACGTGAGGATGAACAGAAGTGCCAAACTGATCCGTGACATGACAAGGCCTCCTTTTCTCTTGAGACGGCAACCGGGATGCTTCACTGCTTCAGCGTCCGCCTTTGCAGCCCACCGACGCGAGCTTGCTGCCTCTTCATTCTGTTCGCCGCAGAGGATGCTAAAGACGATCGTGTCTGCGACATGGACCCATTTACCTAAACCTGACGGCGCCCCGTCAGGCATCGCGGCCGGCTGATATCAAGGGATTTTACCGATAAAAATCATCCCAGGGAACCTTCTCAACAACAGGCGCCCTGCCGCCCGCTTGTATGGTAATTTTCGTTGTAACCGGCTGCGCAACGTGACAGTCGCCGAATTCAAACTCATGGCGGGGCAACACTGTTTCCGAGTTTCGTTTTACTTCAGCCCAGGCGGACATGAAGCCGCCGCATCTGCCCTGAAGGTTGGCGTTGCCGGGCAATGCGCCGATCGTGATGTCGTAGATGCCGTCACTGAGTTTGCACTGGCCGTGAACCGTTTTGCATGAAGCGATGGAGTCTTTGTTCTTCCTGTCTTTAACCACAAGCGACCAGGGATCCCATTGCCGGGCGCCTTTGTTCCTCATCATTTTCTTTCCGGCCTCGTCATGAGCGCCGACGTACGTGAGAATGACCGCGTCCGCCTTCTCATCACATTCATAGCCTGCCAGTTTGTAGAAGAAGTCTGCGTGAGCGGACGCGGTCGACAGCACGATGACGGCAATTACGAACAGAGATTTCATCGGCATCCTCCAGCGGAACGTTTGCCGGCGAAGCATGGCAAAACGGCATGTTGTTCATTACCATTTCTAGTCGATTATGACAAGCCAAACATCGATAAGACCGGCCTGACGGATATCCGGGTTGAGACCCCGTCAGGAGCCCTTTGAATTCCGCCTGCATGTGAATTGGTTGTTTTATTTCGAGGCTGTAGTAGAAAGGAAGGAAAAGCGCCATCCATGCGAGAACAACGCGGCCTTGAGCCGGATGCTCCGGCGGATCGGCACGGAGGCGCGATCGGGAGACCCGGGTGAATGTGAAGGAGGGTGAGTTATGTTGCGTGCATTGCTTGTCTGTTTGATCATCGTCACAGGTACTTTGGCTTACGGTGAACCGCCTTTGAAACCGGTGCATCCCGATGAACCGGCCAGCCACACATTCGTGGAAAGGCTTTCCACCGGGCGTTCGCTGGAAAGCCTGGCTGCAATTCAATCCGCACTGGACAGTTTCAGAGAACTCACAAAGGCGGCGGCTGACAAAATACCCGAAAAGAAGCTGGCTGAAATCGGAAATACCGGCTGGGAAATGCAGAATCTGGGGTTCGTCAATCATGCGGGAACTGTGAGAGGAACCATACTGAAACAGGACTATCTGATCAAGAAACTGACATACGAGCTGGCGCAGAGAAAATTGCAGTCAGGGGAGATTGATCCAAAGACCCTGCTCGAGGCCCAGGGCGAATACGAGAATGCGGAAAAACGGTTTCAGGAATTCTGGAATGCTTTTGGCATCGCGGACTGAAGTTGCCGTTTCGATGGTCGGACCGACCCAAGTCGATTAAATTATGCGTTCACAACCGTTTTCGATCCGGCTCGTGCCATCGGCGATATTTCGCTTAAAACGCGGTTTTTGACCCCCAAATTGAACGGCTAAGATCATTTTGGCGCTGTATTTTTACGATTTATCCCGTAATGTCAAGAGGTTGCTTGGTCCGACCCCCGATCCGCATATTTTACGATCTGCCAAATATTGCCGCTGCGATCTTTCAGTATTGATCGTGCTATTGTCTTAAAGCAACGGTGTACGCCGCTTCATTATAGCCGTGGATGCCTTCTCCATTTATGACGGCAAAAGGCACGCCCTTTCGGGAATCCAGCCGATCTTTTCGACGTGCGGCTGTTTCGTCTTTTTCAATATCGTATTCAACAAATTCAATACCCCTGGACCGGAAAAAAGATTTGGCCTTCTTGCACCAGGGGCACCAGCTTGTCGTATACAGCTCAACCTTTGGCTTTTTCTTTTCCGGTTGATCCTGAATGGGATCCGCTGGCCTTGAACGGATGTCTTTGCTTTCCGAGGATTCATTTTCTGGTGAATACACGTTGTTTTCATTTGTTTTATGCGTCGGCAACGTTTCGATCCTTAAATTCTCGGCGCCGGCAGGAGGCGTATCTGAAAAATGCGTTACCCCGTTTTTATCAACCCATTTATACATTTCCGCAACCGAACGCTCCGCAAAAACACCGGACAAAAAGGCGGTCACAAGAAGGCCCCAAAAGATGAAAATAAATCGAATTTGTTTTGTCATTAGAATGTTTACTTTTGCAAAGAAGTAGTTAGCGGCACAGGATGAGATACCCCTGCACATTATTAAGGCTCTTATTTATACCGCCCATTCCGACGGCACTTGGGTGGTTCGAAGGGGCCGCTTCGAGCTGCTGGACAGGTTCGACCCGAAATCAGACACAGAAAACCGTTCAAGTTATTGAGATAATTAAGCACGCTCCCAACGTTCGAGTCGGGCGGCGGCCGGCTCATAGCCCAGCCAGATACCCGGGCCCACCCAGGGCTCTGACTGCAGCCTCGATTTCAAAGGCCCGCTTCCGAACGTACTCAGAAGGACGGTGCGCTGACATGCGTTTCGGGCTGGGAAGCACGGCGGCCAGAAGCGCTGCCTCATGGGAGGTGATTCGGCTCGAATGCTTGCCAAAGAACAATCGACTCGCTGCATCAACTCCGTACACTCCCGGGCCGAACTCCACGACGTTGAGATAGACTTCCAGAATGCGGCGCTTCGGCCATGTGAACTCTATGAGCACGGTGAAATAGGCTTCGAGAGCCTTGCGAAGCAGGCTCCGGCCGGGCCAAAGGTACAGGTTCTTGGCAAGCTGCTGGGAGATTGTGCTGGCCCCGCGTGGGTGTTGGCGATCTTCCCGGAGCGCCTCCGAGAGCGACTGAAAGTCGAATCCATGATGGTGCGGGAACTTCTGGTCTTCGGCCGCAACGACGGCGATGGGAAGAGCGAGGGAAATCTCATTCAGGGGAACCCACCGCTGGTGGATACGGCCTTTATGGTGCAACCGGTCCTGAAGGATGAAGGCGGTCGTGGGGGGTGCAAGCCAACGCCAGGGAAGGGTCAGCGCCATGCTGACAAGCATTACGACCCCGAGCGCCGTTGCGGCGTACCGCCGAAAACGCCGCCCTCCCAATCTGTTACGACTTGTCACCATGTATATTGAGTGACGCCCGTTGATATAGCGGCATGAATCATTAGCTCACCCAGACTCCCCATAATGCCCGCCCGCAACAAATTGAGATGGATGTTGCCTTGCCGGCACAAGCAGGCAGGCGTCTTCCCGGCACAGAGCGGCGTGGGGGCTGGAGGAGAAAATCCCCGGCTGCCCGATTGGGCGTCATCTGTCCAGGATAACGCGCACCATCATGCCGGAGCCTATCTCAAACTCTCCCACGGCATGGATAACACCAGGGTGCTGAGGCTCGTAAACAGAGACAGTGACATGATCGCTAGGCAGGTCGGCGGGATGCTGGATCAGCCATGCGCCTGCCGGGACGGGATCGCCACACTTTATTGGGGGCGGTTGTTGGCCGGGAGCACGGTCCGGGAACCAGATGCGGCATTCGCCGGGAGGAGGATAGTGACCGGCTGGGATATCTAGACGTGTATATCCATTCTTGTGGAAGTATGATTCTCCAATGCCCTGGTCCTCTCCATAATGCTTGCCTTCCCATCCTTTCCCTGATTCGTCCTTTCCTTCATCAGCGAATACGGGATTTGCCATTAGGGCTATGAATAGTGCAAGAATAAAAGAAAAATGTTTCATATTGCCTCCAACGAGTCAGAAATTAAAAAGTTTCAAGCCTTAGCCGCAGCATAAAAGGATGTTTGCCAAGCCCAACGAAAAGCTCGGCCGGAGCGACGGGTTGGCCAGCTCTTTTAAGCTCTTTTTTGATTGTCTCTGGATGCATTTTTCACAGTTTTGAGGAAAGAAACGCATCCATTTTTTTACTGTCGGTTGCTATGCCAACCGGTACCGGCTCTTTTTCGAACAAGACATTGGTTGAGCTTCTAAAATGATACGGCTCCGCCTCTTTCGAATCCGTAGTGTAAATCCGTAGTTCCAGACTGTCACCATACTTTCTCTTCATTTCCTCGGCTACACCTATAGCCTTTCTGCAGGACACTCAGGAAGGATTTCCACTATGAAATACAAGTAATTCGGCCATATTAACCCCCTTAATTTTAGTTTGAATCGTTGCGTATCTATATGCCCAACAGGATATTGGGTGGCCGGCCGTATAACACGCCCACATTTTAGTTCATTATCACAATTGATATCGGAAGTTACAAATAATCGCGACGTAAATTCGAACAAATGCATTCATCCTCGATTTCCTTGGCATAACCTTTCATCAAAAATTCGGTTGCCCCGGTCAATTTGTTTTTTTGTGTACGTGCCCATCATGCTTATGTTCTTCAGCTGTACAAAGGAAGCCCACAGTTTTGACACTTCTTTTGCGGGGGGAAACTGATGCTGCTGCATGGTGTATAGTTGTCTTTGGTAACCGTCTGAACAAAGAAGAAAGAATTACATCTAGGACATTTCTGTTTATGCAATCTATTCTGAATAAGCATTCCAAGGAAGAACAGGAAGGCTGGAAGAATGATTGGGAACCAGGTTTTGAACCGCTCTATATATGCCATTGTCAATACCAGAATTGGAAAAAAGGAAAAAAGGATGAATAGAAATATCCGTCTCATCTTCCTGATATCGGCCAAACCGCTGTTTATTTCATGGATTGATGCTTTCATCTAAAGTCCTTTGCCTGGCGCTGCGACTGAGAGGGGATAGTTCGGTACGGCCTCAATAACCAACCATTATTTTGTAAAGCCATATTGTGCATGATTGGCCATCAAAACCCATGCACAACAGCTTGCCCGGGTTTCGGGGGCAAGCTCATGATAACCGGTCGACAAATCTTCCTTACTCGCTTTATACCGGAAAAAGCACTGGTGTTCAATGCCCCGAATTATCGAACGGTGCAGAATTCCGGGCGTATATAGTCTGGCTGATCACGGCATGGGTTTTCAAATGTCAAGGGCAGGAGAATCGTTCAAGTTGTTGAGATATTTAAGGACATCCCCAAAATTCCCCTGTCGCCGATTGCCGCATGCACCGGGAGCAGCGCCGCTGAGACCCGATCAACCACCTTCTGAATGCCTCCCATTTCATTGAAGGCTTCTGTGTGATAAGAATTAAATGACAAATCGGAAAAAGGGCAGCAATGAAACAGCGACGGAATTGGATTGAACAACCAAATAATCGGGGAAAGGAAATATTATGCAAAAGACCTTAGAACCCAAGAGTATCGAGCAATTGCTGGCTGAGGCCGATGAACTCATTCAACAGATTCGTTCCGATGCCATCAAAGACATGGAAGAAGAGCGTCTCCTGGAGTTTGAAAAACAAGCTCAGGAATTGAAAAGAATCAAAGACGAGGTTCAGAGCAGGAAGGAGAAGAAAGAAGCGGCGAAAATAGGCTCCGGCGCCGAGGGTATGCACGAGGCGATCCAGGATATTGTGAAGGCCATGAAAAACTATTTTTCATGATTTGCATCACGCCTGGGAGTATTTAAAATTCTGGGGATAGTGCGGTACGTCCTTAAATAGCTAACTATATTATTGTTTTAGGCTATATTGTGCATGATTGGTCATCAAAACCCATGCATAACAGCTTGCCCGGTTTCGGGGACCAGCCTTGACAACCGGTCGACAAAATTTTCCTTATCTACTTTATCCCGGAAAATGTCCTGGCGTTCAATGCTCCGGATTATCGGGGGGTGCAGAATTCCGCGCATCTAATCC
>Ga0265294_10005791_pt1 | contig 15017 bp, 14 predicted proteins | sample MunlanPumphouse3_FD_192504 | JGI IMG/M metagenome (GOLD analysis project Ga0265294, IMG submission 192504) | Groundwater microbial communities from a municipal landfill in Southern Ontario, Canada - Pumphouse #3 | ecosystem: Environmental > Aquatic > Deep subsurface > Groundwater | place... | reverse complement strand
AGGGTCCAGCCGCATCATACGCTTTGAAACTGAACGCTAGAACGGAGGGGTGAAACTAAAAACAAAGTGCAACCGTTTTGGCCCCCATGTCCAGTGATCTGGCGCCCCAAACGGTCGTGAGTGTATGTTATATCCGGGGTTGAGCCGGAGTAATCCACATTTGTAATCTGACCGGGATCGCCGTAGGTGTAGGTGGTCGTGTACCATCCGTCGCCATATTCACCATAAACGCTGCGACTCGCCACCCTTTCGACAGCAACGGGCCGCTGCCTATGGTCGTATATTCCTGCTGAATACCGTAATGGATATTGCCGTCAATGTCCTTTGTTTCCAGCCAAGTTTTTTTCGGGTTCTGCCCCCAGTCACGCTCAAGCAGATCTCGAACCTTACCCGTAAGGTTGTCGGTTTCCCGCCACCTGCGATCAGCGCGGGTCCAGCTATCAATCCAGAGATCCACATCATAGCTGTATGCCAGATGACGGAGCGGGTTGTTGTTCGCGTCTTTTCCCACAAAGCATACGTCCGCGCCGCCACGGGTGATCTCCCAGCTCCCTTCGAGTTCGGTACCCTGCTCGCTGTTATAGCGGTAGATTGTGAGTTTCACTCCCGTAGGATTGAAAAGGGTGCTCACATCAATGCGCCGTCCGTTGACCGCAGGGTTGTCAACCTGCGTGAGCGCAGTTGCGTTGCTGGTGATGTTCACTGCAGGCAGCGCAGTCACATTGAAGAGCTCCGGCGTTATAGCAACCGGCAGGGTCGCGCACTTAAACCAGATAAAGCCGCCGCTCTGCTCAAAACCGCTCTGCCCTAGCGATAGCCGGAATTTCAGAGAGCCCAGATCCGGACCGTCGTTACCGGTGCAGTCGCCATCCGCGCATCCATCGTCGCAGCCGCAGCGATCCTCATCCGCTGTCACTGAGGTGGCAGGGCCGTCGCCCCAGTATCCCGTGCCGCGGTCAGTCATATCAATCCGTACAAGAGTAGAGTGCCAAAGCGCATCAGAGGAAAGGGTGACTGTGGCATGGGCGGCGGTATCACCATCCTTCCAATTGTAGACAGCTCCCTTCTCGTTATTGATGAATATGTCGAATTTCTCCGCCTCCTCAGCGGAGAGCCCGAGCGTCACCTCAACGCCTTCGTTCCCACCCTCCGAGTAGGCATTAGTGGGATAATAAGAGTAGAGCCACTGTTTTCTAAGGCAGGCAGTATCGAACGGGTAAGCATTGCCACACTCACAGAAATTATTGCTGGAGCTTCCGCTGCTATAATAAGTTATCATCGGGGATATGCGGTAGAGAGTCAGCGGGCCTTGGCTCGCTGTGCCTGGGTTGCCCTGTCCAGCGAGCGCCGCCCTCGCCACCGGCCGCTCCCGCAGCCGGCTCACCACCGGGTGGCGTGAGCGACAGCACATCAATCGTATGGTCCGAGCCATCCGGTATGCCGTTACCCCTGGTATCCCGGTTGTTCGGATCTGTGCCCAGGCGTATCTCATCTGCGTCGCTAAGGCCATCGAGATCTGTATCCGGCATATGCGGGTTAGTGTTATATACCAACACTTCGAGCGCACTTGAGAGGCCGTCATTATCGTGATCTGAAATTGCGGGATCCAAGTAACCGAAGTTTTTAAATAGAAGTTCGGAGTTTTCGAAGACCGCATTCGTGAGCGCAAAGAAATAACTCGATCCACCGGTTTGATTCTGAATGCCAACCATGTAGTTGGTTAGGGCAAAATTATTTGTTGGCAGGCAGTAGCGGCAGAAAATGTCACCGGACTCCATGATTTCAGCCTGCGCAGTGGCCAATGAGTTGTCATTTGTTTCGCGCCCAAGCCGCCCGCCGGGAATGGAAGCCACCATGTATCCCTCCGCAACTCCCATCTTTAACCAACGCTCGCATTCAGCCAGAGTCAGCCCGTTTGTATTGCTTGTCCAGCCTGGTGGAATCTGGCGACACGAGACAACCGCGTAGCCGGAGATAAGCTGATTGCTCGATAAAAATGCGGTTTCCGCCTGGGCCGCCTCTGGAAGATCCAGTGCAAAGCCAGTGCTGGAGTACGAAATAACTGATTCTTGCTGTGGTGGGGTATGCGGAAACTTTGCCCCGCCAGAATTTGTAAACAGACCCAGACAACAGAGAACTAATACCTGCATCATCCTTGTCAGACCTCTGAACTGCAGCCAAAGCTCGCGCATCAACTCAACAATGGGCTTATAAGACTTAACGCACAGGTACAGAATAAAAAGTCCAATGACTAGGCTTTTAAGAAAGGTGGCAGACACAATAGAAAACTCTTTGTCAGCGAATTATAATGGCAGTGCTATCCGCCGCAATGCTTACACGAATTCCATCCAGCGGGTCTTCAACCACCGTAATCCCATCTGCATGACCCAACACAAGCAAGCAAGCAAGCAACAAAACACCCAGTGCAAAGACTTCATGATACACTCCTGCTTCAATTCATGATACACTCCTGCTTCAATTTAATTAAACCTATTAAAACTGATTCTTTATAAACATGCAACATCAAAAAGTTGTTTATCGAACGCTTATAGGCGTTTAGTGTAGTAGTCGCTCTATGAGCGACACATAGGTGAAGCCGAACGTCAGCGACAAAGTTGGCCTATTGCCCGGGGTCGGGGTCGCTATCGGAATCGGTATCGAAAACCGCATAAAAAACACGAAAATTAATGATAGTATTATAGAGCGGCTACTACACTATCGGCCGTCACCGTTACTTGGCCCCAGTTTCAACTTTGTGCAATTGGAGGCGCGGGATATATAGGATGATGGCAGCCCGAATGACTATCCAGGCCGAATTCTCAACTTTTAATCTGCCAGGGAAATATTCGAAGGAGAAATGGGAAGCTGTCAAGCATAATGAAGTTTGTCGCATTTAACGTTGCAATCCAGCGCGAAAAACTGGATGACTTTAAAAACCAGACTATCGACAGCACCGCAGTGAAGGCCAACTTTTATTACCCCCAATTTTCTTACATTAATTCCTGAGGATATTTGCTTGAGCTTATGTAGGATAAAGAGTTATAATGCCAAATATGGAAAAGCTTCATTATTATAATTTGCTTTTCGCGATCATCATCAGCATAATCTTGGTGGCAACCGTGCTGCTATTGGAGTTGATAAGGTCGCAGATGCGCTTTAAAGCGATATGTGACAACTCTGGTAACATGATTGTTATTGGGCGTGCAATCAAGGACAAGACGAAAAAAATAGTTGATGTTAAAATTATAAATTGCAATCAGGTTTATGCGAAGCATCTGAACAAAAGTGTCGCCAAGGTGAGAGGGTTGCGATTCGTCAGAGATTTTTATGCAGGGAGCATGCCTGAGTGGTTCAAGGTGGTTCAGGAGTCAATCAACACGCATGGCTCTCGACAGATCGAATTTGAGTACCTGCCGCTGGGCACTCGTTATACCGGTTCGATATTTTGTTTGGGTGACATTCGCGGACGATGCTGTTTGATCATGGATGAGAATTCGGCAGAGTATAATCAGCAGCAGGAGCTGGAGCGTTCCCGGTATTTCATCGATTCTGTTCTGAGTTTAAGCGGTGTTGGGTTCTGGCGTTGGAATTTTGTAAAAAAAGAGTTCACTATTATTAAGTCTGTTTTCCCTGAGCCAGCGGAAATAAATTTGCAGGTGTTGCCAACTGACGAGGCTCTCGCGCAAGTTCATCCTGATGACTATCTCCTGTTCGCCAGGTTTATGGAGTGCGCGCAGCCACTGGGCGGCGTTATGGAATCAGCCATTTTTCGCTTGCAAAAACCAACTGGGGGGTGGCATTGGGTGCAGACGGTTTCAGTCAAAGCAGAGTATGATTCAAACAACATTCCCGTCTATATGGATGGCACCCTTTTGGATATCGACTCTTTGAAGAGAACACAGCTGAAAATTGAAGAGGTCTCGCGGAAAATTGCCACCAAACAACAACAATTGCTCCACACCATGTATCAGTGCCAAATTGGCTTTTGTAACTGGCATGTTCCCTCTGACCGGGTTTGTTTTGATAACAATTTTTGGGAGGCAGTCGGTGGGGGGCCTCTTGATTCAGAACTCCGTGTCCCGGAAACAATGACTTTTTTACAAACGCTGGTGCTGCCCGAGGACCCTGATGCCGTCGCGAATTGGGTCATGCGGATTCGGGATGGCGGCTCAGCAATGGAAGAGTGTTCTTTTCGTTGTCAGATGACTTTTTTGCCGGATGAGTGGTGGGAGGTGCGCAACTTTGTTGCAGAACGGGATCAGGATGGTCGGCCTTTGGTTATCAATGCGTTTGTGATTAATGTCTCCAAACTGAAAAAACACGAGATGGCTCTAGAGCTCGCCATGTTTGAAGCCAATGCGGCCAGCAGGGCGAAGAGTCGTTTTCTGGGAATTATGAGCCATGAGATCCGTACACCATTGAACGCGATCATAGGGTTCAGTACTATGATCAAAAAAAAGGGTTCACTGCCGCAGATACATTCGTATGCGGATTCAATTCAAAGATCGGGTGAGCGACTTTTAGCTTTGGTTACTGATTTACTGGATATGGTCAAGAAAGAGTCTTTGAATTTGAGCCTTCATCTGGCCCCGCTTAATTTATATGATATGCTGGTTGAGTTGAGTGAGTTGTTTGCTTTAAAAGCGGACGCAAAAGGACTCTATTTGAATTTCGAATGTCCGCAAACGCCAGTGCTGTTTAATCTGGACTCCAATGGGCTTAATCAGGTGCTGGTGAATCTGATCGGCAATGCTGTGAAATTCACCGATGCAGGTGGAATAACGGTCCAAGCGAAAATCACGCCGATTGGAATGACCATGTCAACTGGGGGCGCTATGAGGTTATGTGACTTGAGTATCTCGGTCAAAGATACCGGCATTGGTATAGCAGAGGAGGATTTTTGCTGCATTTTTGAGCCTTTTAAACAAGCGGACACTGGTGGCCACGGCAAAGGTAGTGAGGGCAGTGGACTCGGCCTTGCGATTTGCCATAATCTGATGGGTCTGATGGGGGGAGCGATCACTGTTGAGAGTAAGGTTGGGATGGGGAGTAACTTTGTGGTCACGCTTGAAAAGGTTGAGATGTGCCATGTTGAAACAATTGAAGAGGCCCCAGTAAGCGCGCTTTTACCCAATAAAAATTGTTTACAACCGTTGGATTTTCCCGATATCAATGGGATTGAGAGGGAGCTGCTGGCTGAGTTAGCGGCACACTTTGGCAACTCTTTTAGAACAATGCGTGTTGGAATGCATGTTCAGTCCGCACACTTGATGGTGGAGCAGCTAAAGCAATGGCTGGAGCAGCGTGAGGCACCTCAGCTGCGGATGATGGTGGATTTGCTAGCAGAGGCGGTGGCGGATTTTGATGTGACAGAGGCGCAGATAATCTGTGATTTTTTGATGACGCAAGGAGGTGCCAATGGAGAGTAAAGTTATGATTTCCTCGATCGCTGGGCAGTGGTATTCTGAACATGCGGGTTCATTGCGCAGCGAGATTGAGGAGTTGCGTAATGGGGTGGCTATGGCGCGCAGGCAGCAGGTCTGCGCTGTTGTGGTCCCCCATGCTGGATACAGATACAGTCCTACGGGGGTGTATCGGCGAGATATTCCTGTCGCGCGAAATCTGGAAGGTAATCAGAGAGCAGGCCTACAACGCCGCCTTTCAGGACCCACGGTTCAGTCCGTTGACCAACAGTGAGGCTGACGAGCTTGAGATAGATCAGTCAACCAGATTGCGGTGATCGATCACACGCTTAGCCTTGCCCTCAAAGCGTGTGAGGGTTTTGGGAGAGACAAGGTTGACCTCCATGCGCAGCCCGGTAATGTTCATGATGGCGGCCACAATCTCTTTCTTGATGGCGTGCATCTCTTTCATGCTGTCTGAAAACAGCTCGGGCTTAATCTCAATGTGCACAGTCACTATGTCCATCGCCTCGGGTCGGCTGACCTCAATCATGTAATGCGGCGCCACTGCGTCGATCCGCATCAAAGCAGTTTCGATCTGCGACGGGAAAACATTTACGCCGCGGATGATGAGCATATCGTCGGTGCGTCCCAGAATGCGGCTCATGCGGCGAGTGGTGCGCCCACAGGGGCAATCCCCGTCGTTATAGATATACCCAATGTCACGTGTGCGATAGCGAATCACCGGAAAACCCTCACGACAGAGCGGTGTAACCACAATTTCGCCGCGCTCGCCATCTGGCAGCGGTTCCAGCGTTTCAGGATCAATGACTTCAAAGAGAAAGTGATCCTCCTGGATGTGCATGCCGTTACGATAGGCGCATTCGCCGCTGATCCCAGGCCCTTGCACCTCGGCCAGCCCATAGTTGTTCCAGCATTTGATTTGCAGCCCCTCTTCAATCCGCGTGCGCATACTCTCAGTCCAGGGCTCGCCGCCAAAATAAGCGTGCTCCAGCCGGAGTTGGCTGCGGTCAACATCGCCTGCCTGAATCGTCTCCATCAGTTTAAGCGCATACGATGGGGTGCAAATCAGTATCTCGGGGCTTAGATCCAGCATGCAGGTCAGTTGGCGTTCGGAGTTTCCACTGGAGATCGGGATAATTGCGGCGCCAACCTTCTGGATACCGAAGTGCAGCCCAAAACCGCCGGTGAAGAGACCAAATCCAAAGGCGAGCTGCACGGTGTGCTCTTTTTTCAAACCGCCGGAGACAAGAAAGCGGGCGCAGAGGTTGCTCCAGCTTTCAACATCGTTTTCGGTGTAGGCCACCCAGGTGGGCTTACCGGTGGTGCCGCTGGTGCCCTGATAGCGGGCTATTTCATTGCGCGGCACACCCATGAATCCGAGTGGGTAACTGTCACGCAGATCAGCTTTAGTGGTCAGTGGCAGCCGCCGCAGATCCCCCAGTGACTGTATTTTCGCGGATGTGATTTTAAGGCGCGTGAAGGCCTCCTGATAGAAGGGATTTCTGGATGCGCGGATGACCGCCTCTTGCAGGCGTTTGGCCTGCAAGGCCTCCAGTTCAGGGCGGCCCATACACTCGCACTCAGGGTTCCAGATGCGGTTTTCAATAATTGGTATTGTGTTCATTAGGAAATTTTCAGTTTTGCGCAGGTTGCAAGCGCATAATGCGCGGCGGGTATCTCAGTTAGAAAAAAGGGTTATAAAATCAAGCACGTTGCGGCCCGCAGCCCGCAGCGCACTGATTGCCCGGTCGGGATCATCAAAACGGAAGATCAGCACTGCCTCGGCACCATGCCGGAAGGTGAAGGCGTACATATATTCGATATTGACCCCAGCTTTGCTGATGGTGTCCAGTAACTCCGCCATGCCGCCAGGTTTGTCGCTCACCGTGGCCGCCACCACCTCACGCACATTCACCACATGGCCGGTCTTTTCGAGCACCTCTTGTGCTCGCTGCCACTCTTCGACGATCAGCCTCACAATGCCGAACTGCTGGGTGTCGGCCAATGAGAGCGTCACAATATTGATGTTATTGCTGGCCAGTGTGCGGCAGATGGCATTCAGGTGCCCTGGTTTGTTTTCCAGAAATAGCGATATTTGATTAATTTTCATCTTGTTCTTTCTCCTGTGTGAGGCACTCCCGTGCCAGCGTAAAAACATGCAATGCCGCTCATAGAGCGGCTATTACACCGAACGACAACTCTTGCATTCCGCAGTGCAGCGCACACTCAGCGCTTGTCACAAACGCGATTGAGCTTGCCCTCGCTACGCGGCAGGGTGTTTGGTTCTACCAGTCTAATACTGGCTGATATGTTGATAATGCGCTGCACGGAGTGCGCAATCTCAGAGCGCAAAATCTCCAGCGATCGGATGTCATCCCCGAATGTCTCACGGGTGACCTCCACTTGGATCTCGAGTTTGTCCAGATCGCCGTCGCGTGTGATGTTGATCATATAGTGCGGTAACACCTTATCAACCTGCAGCAGGCCGCTTTCGATCTGCGAGGGAAACACATTGACACCGCGGATGATCAGCATGTCATCGCTGCGGGCACTGACACGCGCAAACGTGCGGATGGTGCGTCCGCACTCACACGCCTTGGTGTTGATCCGTGAGATGTCACGGGTGCGGTAGCGTAGCATCGGAGTTCCGGTGCGGGTCAACGTGGTGAAAACCAATTCGCCCGCGACACCGTCCGGCAGCGGTTCGAGTGTCTCGGGGTCGATGATTTCAGGGTAGAAATGATCTTCGAAGATATGCAGACCATTGTGGTACTGGCAGTCGTTGGCGACACCTGGCCCGCAGATCTCGGTCAGGCCATAGATGTCGTGAGCAATGATGCCGGTGGCATCCTGAATCTTGGTACGCATCTCTTCGCTCCAGGGCTCTGCGCCAAAGATGCCGTGTTTGAGCTTTGTGTCAGTGCGGAAATTGATGCCGCGTTTGTGGCCCTCATCGACCAGATGTAGAAAGTAACTGGGAGTGGAGGCGATGACCGTCACACCCATATCCTGCATCATCATCAGTTGCCGTTCGGTGTTGCCGCCTGAGATGGGCAGCACTGCACAGCCGATGCCCTCACCGCCATAGTGTAATCCAAGGCCCCCGGTAAAGAGCCCATACCCATAGGTGACCTGCATTACATCCGAACTGCGCACCCCGCACATGGCCAGAGCCCGCATGCAGGTCTGCTGCCAGAGTATGATGTCGTTGCGGGTGTTGCCGATCACGATCGGCTTGCCGGTAGTGCCGCTTGAGCAGTGAAAACGCACAATCTCATTCATGGGGCTGGCGAAAAGGCCGTGGGGATATTCATCACGCAGATCGCTTTTCACGGAGAAAGGGAGCAGCGCGATATCCGCCAGGGATTGGATATGCTCGGGTTTGACCCCGCGTTCATCCATGCGTTTGCGTGTCAGCGGCACATTGTCATAGATGCGTCGTACCACCCCTTGCAGGCGGTGGAGCTGGAGCGCACGCAGTTGGCCGATTGGCATGTAGTCCGGAGCACTGACTGGATGCACCGGCGTGTCAATGTCATGGGCGCAATCTTGATAAAACATCGTATGCCTTTACTGTGATTAAAAACAAAAAAGAAATTGGATAAAAGAATAGCATTTTGGATTTATAAGGTGAACAAAAAAACGAAACTATCTGGAATTTAAATGGGTTCAATGGTATCCTGGCTTGTTTCGATTTGAAGAGCCTGGCCAATAATGGATATGTTCAGGAGCACGCGCATTTTACGAGAGACTCTTTTGATGATGCCTTCGGTTCCCATAAACGGACCGCTAATGATCCGAATCAACTGGCCCTCACTCAAAGCTGGGACGATGTTGAGTGTTGGATCGACCCGTAATGCCCGCCGCACCATAATCAACTCACGTAGAAACAGGCGCGGCTTAAAGGGCTCAATGACTTTGACGATTACATTTGACTTGAGAATCTCCATGCGTTTGTTTTCACCGTAGCAGACAAAGGCATAACCAGTGAAAACAGGGAGTTCAATCTCACATTTCCTGCGTTGATAGGTGCGGGTGGTTTTCCGCATGGGTATGTAGCAAGGAATATTGTAGAGTTTACAATACTGCGAAAATTTTTTCTCGGTATTAGGTTTTAAATGTATAACTTTCCAGTTTGACATAAGCGGTTGAATCGTAAGCCTTCGCATCCTTTTGTATGTTTAGTGTGCCGAATTTACTGTTAGTGTTTTTAGTCAGTTGATTTCTTTAATCTCAATTTTTCGGAAATCACAAGGGGCACTCTCAGCTTGGATTGAGATAGTTCCTCCCTCAATTAGAACATTCCCATTGTTCTGTTTGATCAGTAGAGCGGCATCAGCGTCGCTTGGGTCGTACTGCGGTTTATGATACTCCAGCACGGTTTTGCCGTCAATGCGGTGTGTGATGGATTTACTGCCGCGCACCTCTGCCTCAACGGTTACCCATTGATCACCGTGATATGTCTCAGAGGTGGAGTTCAGTCCGTGCGGGGTATAGAGCTTGCCATCCTTTTCAACATGTGTTCCTGGCGAGCACAGATTGGCGGTGCTTCGGTTGCCGCCGCCGAGACCTCCCAGCAACTGGTATTCAATGGAGACAGGGAAGTTTTGGTCAATCCTCATTGACTTTGGTGTCTGTCCGTGCAGCATCACACCGTTGTTGCGTTTGGCCCAGACTGGACCATCGGGGAGCTGCTCGCCCACAAAACGATATTCCACTCTCAGGACGTAATTACTAAAAGGGCGGTGGTAGAAGAGGTGACCAAAACGGCTGTTAAATTTGTTCTCATACCCTTTATCATAGCGGACTTTAAGCAGACCATCCTCAACGCGGAATGTCTCCCCGAAGTTTTCGCCAACAGGATAGCCTTTGATCTTAACGGTCCAGCCGGTCAAATCTTTGCCGTTGAAAAGCTGGGTCCACTCTCCTTCAGCACGGGCAAGGCCAGCGTATATCAAGCCAGTGATCGTTAGAATCGATAGTAAAGTTTTTTTCATAGTTAATCCCTTTTTACGCACTTATTATAAGCGAGTCAGAAAAAAAATCAAAGGGGTATTCTGGAATATTAAAATTCCTCCAGCATTGGCAGAAGCTCATTTTTGCAGATTTCGTGTAGATGTCCATTGGTGGCGAGAAAGGCCATGCGGTGGCCAGAATATTGCTTGAGGATATCTGTGCGTCCGCCAGCGCGCTCTACAATCAGCGCACCGGCTGCCATATCCCAAGTGTAGATCCCTGATTCAAAATAGCCGTCCAGTCGACCAGAGGCCACCATACACAGATCAACCGCCGCTGCTCCCAGAATACGCGGCCGTTGCGCCATCTCTGAGATCTTACGTAGAAACCGGAAGGCGCGATTGTTCAGATCCCACTTGTCAGCGCCAGTCGCCAGCATGGAGAGTGTGACCTCCTTGGTCTCAGAGACCGTGATCACCTTGCCGTTACAGATGGCCGGTGTCTCACAGGTGGCTTCGTACATCAGAGCCATCTCAGGAATAAAGACCGACCCTGCAATTGTTTTGCCACAGTGTCTGACAGCCACACTGCAACACCACCATGGCAGGCCGTGAAAGAAGTTGATCGTGCCGTCGATTGGATCGACAATCCAGAGCCATTCGGTGTTTGCCTGTGGCTGATCAACGCTCTCCTCACCTAGAATCGCATGTCCAGGAAAGATCTCTTTGATGACCGCCTCAGCGCACTCTTGAGCTTCGATATCAAGCTTATGCTTGATATCGGTACGCAGGTTGGAGTTGCAATCGCCGCGGCGGTGCAGGTTGGACATCACATACTCGCCAGCGCGCCGTGCGGCGAGTGTGGTCACAGCTTGAAGTTGGAGCAAGGAAAGATCAATCATTTTTGGTCGTTTCATAAGAGCATATGTTAATCCGCATTGTGTGCGGAAGCAAGCATCCAAATATCATTTCTGACTGAAACATTTGAAGGCCATGGTAACACCCTCCTTAATCGCGGCATTCGACCAGAGGCTCTTCCGCCAGCTGAAGATGTCAAAAAAGTCCAGCGCCGTCTCGCATCTGACGAGAAAAAGGCCTTGAAAAACCCTGACTCTCTGGAGAAATCATGAGAAACCCTGGAAGCGCCGACGTCCTCGTCGGCATAGCATACGTAAAAGCCAACGAGGACGTTGGCACTCCCAGAAATTCCACCGACTACGAAAGATAATTCACATGGCACAAAAAATCCATAAAAAACAGGCGTTGTTGCCGAAGCTGCGTTTCCCTGAGTTTCGGGGGAAGAGGGAGTGGCGCTGCTTAAATGGCAAGTATTCAAATCGAAAGCTTTCATTCGTGAACTGACCAAGAATCTTGAGGGGTTGAGAGATGGTAAAATGATCAGCTACAAACAGTTTTCAGAGGTGTTGATACATCTACCCTCGAAACCCGAACAACAAAAAATCGCCGACTGTCTCAGTTCATTGGATGATCTGCTTGCTTCGCATAGCGCTAAGCTCAACGCCCTTAAAGAGCACAAGAAGGGCTTGATGCAGCAACTCTTCCCCAATCCGGAGCTGAGCAAATGAATGCAAGATGCCCAGAGCCCCGAAGGGGCGTTCGCATACCAGCCCAGGGCAACGCCCTGGGGAAATGGTTGTGTCTATTCCCGCGTTCTGAAGGAACGCCGCATACCCTCGAATTTTTGCGTATGAGCGCGCAATACCTATGCGGCGTTCTTTCAGAACGCATACCGGATGTATTCCTATTACCCGGGGTTCCACCCCGACCCAGGGTTTCACCCTGGGCTGGTATGCGATGCCCCGTTGGGGCAATTATGCCGGAGTTCTGCATCATCGTATTCATTCACATAACCTAATGGGAGTAAATTAAATATGCCGCAATCTCTTTCCAATATTCTTTTGCATCTAATCTTCAGCACAAAAGATCGCCAGCCTTGGCTTAAACCAGGAATTCGCACTGCAACCCATGCGTTTTTTGCCGGCACCGTGCGCCAATGCGGCTGTGAAGCCTATCGGGTCGGCGGTGTGGAGGATCATGTTCATATTGCCATCCGCTTCTCCCGCACGGAGTACTTTTCCGGGGAGGGGTGGAAGCCCGCATCCGCAAAAAGCTTCTGGATGACGGCAACATCGATACCGTTATCGGCTTGCCCGCCAACCTCTTCTACTCCACCGGCATTCCGGTCTGCATTCTTGTGCTTAAAAAGATCAATCGCCCGTCCAGCTTGTTTGAGCCGCGTCCTGCATCACTGGGTAAATATCCGGCGCTCATTCGGCGGGTTGGCTTGGTTAGTAGTGCAATGCAAAAGCACTTTACCAGAGAGTAACAGGCAATGCACAGCTTATGTCCTAAATGAAAAAACCCCCGTTTTATTGGGTTTTCCCATAAAAACGAGGCTGAATTCTGGTAGGCGGTGAGGGACTCGAACCCACGACATCCTGGGTGTAAACCAAACCCGCACATCCTTATAAACAAAGGGTATAAAGCCATATTAAGCCTTTGTTTTTAATGTTTCGGCAATGTTTCGGTTTTCCGCTTGCTATCTATACCTTAATTTCACATAATTGCACACATCAAAGCAAACAGCTTTGAAAGGGAGGTGCGTATGGGATTGGAACTGAAAAAAGGACGTGACGGTCAACTGGTGATGACATGGTACGGGCGGTACACCGAAAACGGCAAGCGTGTGAGTGTTGCCCTTTGTGCCGTTGATGGCACGCCTCCGTCTTCCCTGTCGATTCGGGATAAGGGCGATAACAAATTTGAGGTGTCGCGTGAAAAGGCAGAGGGCTTACTTTCCAGCCACCAGAAAGAAGCTGGTGCGAAGGGGAAGGCTGACCATCTCACAGAGAGGCTGATTGAAGCTAAAACCGGGCGCAAGGTCGAATATGCGAAGCTGGCAGACCTTCCAGCCTTGTGGCGCGGAATTGACCGCGACGGCGGCGCACCGACAGAACGCTATTTGAAATGGTGCGACTCCGTTTTCATACGCTTTGTCGAGAGCACGCCTTGTGAATTTCTCTATGAGGTTCAGAAGGAGCACGTCAAAGCATTCCTCGACGGAATGAGGAAAAACCGCACTCACAAGACCGTCAAGGATATGACTATTTTGTTGCGTGTGGCTTTTAACCGTCTGCTTCCTGTTGGCACGGTTAACCCGTTTGTTGAGAGCATACGCCGCCGAAAGGCACGGGGCGCAGTTACGGGTGGGACGGTGGCCAGGAGGCCTTTGACGTTAGAACAGCTTGAAATCCTTTATGAGACCGCCCGAACTGACCCACTGATTTATGGGTTAACCGTGTGCGCCGCAAGTACCGGGATGCGTATCGGGGATGTTTGTCAGTTGCGCTGGCAATCGGTAGACCTGCGGGCTGGCTGGGTAAAAGTGGCCACCTCAAAGACCGGCGTTAGCATCGAAGTTCCCATTTTTGCCAAGCTGCGAGAAGTGCTGGAGAACGTTCTTTCCGACCGCGATCCCGAAGCCGTTCATGTTTGGCCGGAAGCTGCTCGCATGTATGATGTTAACCGCAACGGCGTTTACTACAGGGGCAAAGTGCTGTTTGCGCAGGCGTTCGCCGACACCCCGCCCAATGCGCTGAAACAAGTCGCTGACAAGTCCGAGCGTGTGACCCTTGCTGATGTGTTGCCCCAAGTGACCGAAGCCGTAAAGGTTCGTTTTGATGGTGTTAAGCGTGATCGTATTTTAGACACCCTCGCGCGTTACGCAAGAGGTCAGTCATACAGGCAGATTGAAGCCGAGACTGGACGGCGACGTTCGCAGACCTCAGAGGACCTGCGGGAAGCAGAAGAGGTGTCGGGGTTGCTCTTTCGCAAGGGCGCTTCGGTAGCGTCAATGCGTGATCTTAAAACGCTTATCGGCAAGACAAGGCAGAAGCGGGAAACGGGATGTTATGCCGCTTCATTGCTTGGCTGGCATAACCTGCGGGGGACCTTCGTAACGCTTGCTCTTGATGCTGGTATCCCGTTTGAGACGGTGTCAAAATGCACGGGGCATACGACGGCAAAGACTGTCCGAGACCACTATTACAACCCGACCCGCGAACATACAAAGCAGGCCATGCGGAAAGTGGGGGCGCAATTGAGTGGTAAACAGCACACCGCCCTCAACGCGGACAAGGCTGACCCAGTAGCAGCGATGGCCGCACAGCTGCAATCATTTACCCCTGAGCAACGTGCGCAACTGTCTGAAATCCTGAAAGGTGGCAAATAATGAAAAACGAAGGAAAAATCACAAGAAGAGAAAAAATGAGCGAAATGGTGCTTGAGCTCCAACGTGCGGCATCAGAAACATCGACTAAAGTCACTGACTTGCTGCTAAAAGCATTGCTTGTAGCGAGAAAGTTAAAAATCATTGACCAGGAGTCTTGGATTCTGTCCGAGTTGAACGGGTATTCTGGCGAAGATCACAATTCTTTCCCTTCATATAGGTTGTTAGGGGACGACATCAAGTGCTACTCTGAGTCATACTCTGGAGTCTTTATCGCTATCCCAAGTATGCTTTCGGAAGCTGGTTGTGATTTCTACGAGAAACAGTTGTTAAGACCGCTGTATGGTATATCTGTTTATGAGATCGAAAGACTTCTTAAATATAGCA
>Ga0265294_10005788_pt1 | contig 15022 bp, 11 predicted proteins | sample MunlanPumphouse3_FD_192504 | JGI IMG/M metagenome (GOLD analysis project Ga0265294, IMG submission 192504) | Groundwater microbial communities from a municipal landfill in Southern Ontario, Canada - Pumphouse #3 | ecosystem: Environmental > Aquatic > Deep subsurface > Groundwater | place... | reverse complement strand
CAGGTCGCTGGGCTTAATCTTACCAAAAAACAAAAACGGAGTTACTTGCTCGTTGCTTAATCATTGTGACTGGTTTTTCATTTTAACTTTACAGTGCCCAAATTGTCCATATGCAAATTGTCCCATGCGCAAGCTAAGGAAATAAGTTATCGTTTCGTAACGATTAATTTTGTTACAATAATCGCTTCGTTTGACGTAAGACCGTCAATGACTTTGCAGCTAAAACCGAAAGGCCGCTTTACTTAGCTACCCGCTTGCGATGAATGTAAACGTCTTTTCCGAAGCTGCCGATATAGTGGATTTCCTCCCAGCCACGGGAGATCAGCTCCGGTTTCGGTTTTAAATCGCGTTCGGAGTCGCCGGGACAGTCAAGAAGCCAGCCGCCTGTTTTGCAGACGCGCGTGATTTCTGAAAGTTCCGCGTCTCAATCATCGCCGACTACATGACCTGACATTACTATATCAAATGTATTATCAGGAAACGGAAGCTCGGTGACAAGGCCGTCAAGCACGCGGACATTTGCGATTCTTTCGCTATTTATCTTGTCACGCATATATTCACGCAGCGTTCCTACCGGCTCGCTCGCGTAAACCCAAGCCGCTTTTTCTGCGGCGGCGAAGGTGAGCCGCCCGGATCCCGCGCCGACGTCAAGCACGGTTTTACCCGATAAGTCAGCAAGTTGATACAATCGCTCTTTACTCCATCCGCGTATGAAATCGCACTTTTCCGCCATGACATGCGGCGTGGTATAAACAATAAAGTCCTCTACCCCCGCCATAGCGTAGAGCTCCGCGGAGCGGATCTGCTCTGTATCGGTAACTGCCGGGGCGTTGAGCGCAAGCTCTGCTATCATCGCCGAACATTCCGGGCAACGTTGCTGCAAATACCATTTGACCGCGGGGTTCGCTTTCAGCGCTATGCCGATGTTTTTTTTCCATTCCTCGCTGTCCACGCGCCATCCGGAGCTGCCCAGCATAATCCGGATTTGAAAACGTTCCAGAAGCAGGAAACAATTAAAGGAATATTCGTTTGGGTTAATCCAACCTAATGGCATAAAATCCTCCTGTTTACAGGAGAGCTAAAGTATAGTCACCCTCCTGTTTTTGTTATTGGGTGCGGATACTGAATTTTTCATATGAAATTATCCCTTCTGTTTGAATTTATTATATCGCCAAGGCGGTATAATCCTTGATTATTTTTGCAATCGGCGGAATTTGCCGCCGAAGCGGTTATATTTCCGCCAACCACTCCTTTTCCCAACGCTCTCTGCGGCCGATAGTTTCAAAACCTATTGATGAATAAAATTCCGGAACCCCGCCGAAACAATATTCTGCGCCAAGTGATTTTGTCTTTTTCATCCCAATAGTCAGTGCCGCGGTGGCAAGCCCCAGTCGGCGGTATTCAGGAATTGTGGCGAGCGGCTCAATATAGGCGTATTTGTTAACTCGATCAAACCACATCCCGGCAAAGCAGGCGTAAGCGCCGTCCGGCGCTTTGATAACAACAGTCAGGTCTTTTCTAAAACTCGGTCCGCTTTGCATATGTATTCTGCAATCAATTTCGTTGTCCGGAATATCTCCGTGGCCAAAACCCTTCCACAAACAGGAATTTATTTTTTCGTAATCGTTTTCGTCTTCAAGCGATATTGCGGTAAACATATCAGGGAGGTTTTTATCCGGGAAGGGTTTGTCATAGGAGAATATCCTTATTGGTTCGGAGTATAATTTTTTATAACCGTTTTTGCTAAGCAGTTCTTGTTTGTTTATCTCTCCGCCGGTAATCCAAACGCTAAGTCTTTTACCGGCGCCGCAGGATATTGAAAGCTCGCTTTCGGCATATCTCAGCATCTCCGGCAACAAGAACTCGTAAGTTTTTCGTGCGCATAGAAAGGCTTCACCGATGTCTATTTCGTATGCCGCTACCCCGACAAGCTCGCCGTTTTCCTCCCATAGTCCCATACGATGGGTAAGCTTATGGTTAAAGGTCGGGTGCGTGTGCGCGTATTCAAAAAACTGCGGCAGCAGATAACCGTTTTGCGTTTCCTTATCATATGTTTCGGTTAGAAACTTTTGGACGCGCCCAAAGTCTTTTAGCAATTTATATCTTTCTTGTGTTATTGTTCTCATAAATACATTGTCCTCCATAAATATAAAGTGAATTTTACGGGGAAATAATTTTGACCGGCTATTTCCTTATCTCTCCGTTTTTCTTTTTTTGTTTGCTCCATTTGGCGAGGGTTTTGTGGCGAAGCTGCTTTTTGCGGAGAAAAGCAATTTTATCGTCAGAAAATCTTGATTCGCGCTTTAGGTTTAAATAGCTGTTCCATCTCTCGGCAGTCAGCTCGCCGTTTTCAATAGCGGCTTTGACGGCGCAGCCCGGCTCGGTCTGGTGGCGGCAGTCGGAAAATCGGCAGGGACGGGACAAAACCTCCTCAATATCGGCGAAGGCCGTCCCCAGCCCATGGCTGACCTCCCACATGCCGAGCTCTCTCATTCCCGGCGTGTCAATAATCATTCCGCCGGACGGGAGCATGAAAAGCTGACGGTGTGTTGTAGTGTGGCGTCCACGACTATCGTCCTCGCGGATTGCCTTAACGTCCATTATATCTTCACCCGCGAGAGCGTTCAGCAGGCTTGACTTGCCAACGCCCGAGGAACCGAGAAACACAGCTGTTTTTTTCGGGCGCAGATATACCGACAGCTTGTCGAGCCCCTGCCCCGTAACCGCGCTGACGGAGATTATGTCAACCCCGGGGAAGGCAGTTTCCGCAATTTCGGCTTTTTCTTGAACGGTTACGCCCTCCGCAAGGTCGGATTTTGTAAGAATGACGACAGGCGTCCCCCCGCTTTGCCACGCGAGCGCGAGGTACCTCTCTAAACGGCTGACGTTAAAATCCTTGTTCAGGGAGGTCATGACAAAAACAGTGTCGAAATTCGCCGCAACCGCTTGCTCTCCCCGCCCCGGCGACGGGTCGCGCCTTGAGAAAAACGACCTGCGGGGAAGCGTTTTTACAATTTGGCTGTCGCCGGAGGGTTCGTATTGCAGCAAAACAAAGTCCCCGATCGTGGGGAATTCCTCCCCCCGCCCGTAATAAACGGCGGTTTTCAGCCTGCCGAACGCCTGACCGTGTCCGCAGATAAGCTCATATCTTTCTTTATGCACCGCCGTCACCCTTGCCGGCAGAAAACCCGCGGCTGCCGGCGGCAAAGGCTTTTCCCAGCCGTAGTCTTCTAAATTAATTATGTTTACCATTAAAACCCCCGTTAACTGTTTATTTTTAATTATCCCTTATTAAGCTTTCCTTTTTATGATTTTATAAATGGGCATAAAAATACCGCGGAAAGCAGCCTTTTAAGCCGCAAAATCCACGGGAACAAGAAAACGCGCCTGCCGTTGAGGGCGTTATTGTTTTATTTGCGAAAGGTTACTTTTCGGCGGCATACAGACAAAGGGCAAAATCCCCCCATAAAACCATATGCCGATATTTAATTTTAAATAAAGACCACCGCCGTATTAAGTTCCATTAAAAACATCTCCTTTCGGTTGAACGCAGATTTTAGATTTAATAAATTGAGCACATTATCAACATGCGGACAGTATATCACTAAAAGGAATAAATTGCAATATATTTTTAAATTTTTGTTAAAAGCTCTGGCGGCGCTGTTTGCGGAAACTCGGGAGATTTTTATCCGCGCCTTAACAGGCACAATATTATAAACCAAAGCGATTTTCCGCTTGAATTGGTTAAGGTTTTCTGTTAAAATAAATTAAGGAATTTTGTTTTTCCGGAATAACGCCAATTTTGCGGCGCATTTATATGGGCTTTTGCTAAACGCCGTGAAACGTGAAGTTTAATAAAAGCGGAAAAGCCAAATAGCCGCGAAACAAACCGAAAGGGGGATATACTTTGCCTTTTGAAGTAAAGAAAACCGAAAACGGATGGAATTTTGATTCTTTGTTTGAAAAGAAAGAACTTTTCGCGCAGATAATAAAATCGTTCCCTTTCCCGCTGCACATCTGCGCGCCCGACGGCACAATGCTCTGGGCAAATGACGAATACCTCAAATTCGCCCGGGTCACAAACCCCGAAAAGCTTTATAAAAAGCATAATATCCTGCAAAACCCCGCGCTTGAGCGCTGGGGTATTAAAGATTTCACGCAGCACGCTTTCCGCGGAGAGGTTATGTTTGCCTATGATGTCAAGGTTCCGCTGCGAGAGATTGTCGAGCGTCTTGGCGACAAGGGCGGGGAAGTGTACGGCAGTATGTTCCAAAACCTCGCGGCGTTCCCAATTCGCGGCGACGACGGCAAGCCGGAACTCATTGTGTTTGTCTTTACAGTTACGCGCCATTATGAGGAAAAGCACGAGATTGTCAAGGGCAAGGAATATATTGACGAAAATTGGCGGGAGCCTTTTGACCTCAAACGGCTGGCGGGGGCTGTTCATATCAGCAAGCACCACTTCACCCGCCAGTTCAAACGCTGCACGGGCGAAACGCCTTACGGCTATTACCAGCGGGTCAAGCTCAGCAAACTTAAGGAGCGGCTTTGCGAAAAAGACTTGTCTGTCGCCGAGGCGTTTTCCCAATGCGGCTTGAATTACAACGGAAACTTCGCCAAGCTCTTTAAAAAGAAGGTGGGGCTGACGCCGTCCGAATATAGAAGACAAATGAGCGCGCGCTGACAAGGCGCGTTTTATTTTGGGTGGTTATTAAATAAATGTTCAAAATCACCGCAAAAACAGCGTTTTTAAGAATATACCAAAGCTTTGTAATTTCGTATTATAACTATTAGGGTTAACGCGAAAGCGCCGCCTCGCAAGGCCCTGCGCTTTTGCTGCTTTGCGTTTGAAATTTTACAGTTAGCCCTACCCCAAACTTAAGAAAGGCATGGTTATAATTATGAAAATAAAGAGTTTATTTTTATTGGCTTTGGCAGCCCTGCTCGCCTTTTCATTTAGCGCCTGCGGCGTAAAACCCACGGAAAGCGGCGCTTCGCAAAGCATATCCGAGCAAAGCGGGGAAAGTCAAAGTCCGCTTGGGGCGGCGGGTAAAAAGATCTATGACTACGAGGGCTTTATCGGCTGCGGCTACGATGTTATAAACAGCCCTTTTTATCAATCCGACTATGTCAAGCTTTGCCCCATTGACGTCGAGCAAATGTCGGAGGACGGCCTTATTTATGAGGATGTGAACGCGTTCCGCAACACGGAGTTCTTCACCGAGAGCGGGGAGGATATTTACTCATATATGAGCAGCCTTTCCGTCAACGCGGGCTTTCAAGCAAAATCCCTGTTCGGCGGGAGTTTAAAGGTTGACTTCGGGCTTGACACCTCGTCTAAGATAGATGAAAAAGTCAGCTTTGTCAAAGGCAGCGCGGTGCTGACAAAGGTCAAGCAGTATGTCCATTTCGCGAAATTGTCTGAAAAAACGCTTCGCGGCAAATATGTTTATGACGGCTTTAGGGAAGATTATCTCCTTAACGAGGACGTTTCCCCCGCCGAGCTGTTTGAGCTGTACGGCACGCATATTATTTTCAGCGTTTCTTTGGGCGGAAAAATGGATATGAATTTTCTTTACACCAACACGGCGAAGGAAAGCTCAAGTAAAATGAAAACAAGCGTGAAGGCGGTGTTTGAGTATGTTTCCGCGTCGTCGAGCACGGCCATGAACGAGGACGTTAAAAGGATAAGCGAGAACAGCACATACAAAATCAATACATACGGCGGCAAGGTCAACGTCGATATGACAAGCCTTGAAAAAGCGCGGGAGAATTACCAAGAATGGGCGACTACAATAGAGGATACAAGCTACCTTCAGCTCGTTAAGGCGGGAAGTCTCGGCAATAAAACCGAGATGTACCCGATTTGGATGCTCATTGACGTGGATGTCCCCGCAGGAGCGACCGAAGCTGAAAAGGCGGCGGCGAAAATTCGTCTTGACAGGCGGAACGAGATATCGGCTGAATTTGACCGACTTCTCGAGGAAGCGGGCAAAAAGCTTGACAATTATATCAAACCGCCGGTTTATATCAAGGACATTTACTTCGGCGCGGGGAATAACGAGGCAAACGCCAAGGCAGATTTAATAAGCAAAACAACCGAGAAGCTCACTATTATCGACAGCGACCTGAATATGGACGCGGGCGGAAAGTGGATTTATCTCGGCTATACAACCACAACAGAAGCCGACGAGGCGATAAAAGATCTGGTGCTTCACTTTCACCGAAATCCGGATACCACAATAAGACTTAATAAAACAGACGGCCTTTATTTCCAAACCGTAACCGGCGCGGAATATACCCTGCGCGCCGAATACGATTTGAACATGGGCGCCGGCGGGGACGATATTTTCCTGTACTACACCAAAGATGAAGAAGCGGGAAGTCCGATTAAGGGATTGTTTGTGCAGATTATCAAGGTGACGGGGGATTTAGTCGATCAAAAAAACTGGTCAAGGGTGTGCGACTGGTATGAGCCGGGAAAAAAGTTCGACCTCAACAGAAACGCGGGCGGAAAAGATATTTACCTCTGGATGCAAAGATAAAAAAACAATATAATAAAAAAACGCGTGCGGCGGGTCTTTGGCGACCCGCCTCAGCGCTTTTTATGGTGAAATAACACGACAAATTGTTACCCGGCCGATTACAGATTAAAAGTAAATCACTTATAAGCTCTGTGCTTTTATCAGCCCCTGTAAATAAAATGTTTTACGCCCTCATTAACTAGCGGCAGCAGTTCCGCGGCTTTGGTCGGATATACTGACAGATTTTTTATTTCAGAGAGCTTCACCCAATGAAACCAAACGGCGCTGTCGCTGTCGCTTTTACTGTCGTCATTTGCCTTATACTCTTTGCTGATAAAGCTCCCCTCAAGCGGGATTTGGGCGCTGATTTTAAGCGTCACCAAAAAGGAAAGGGAAATCTGATGCGCGTCCTTGCTCCCCCAGCTAAACAGATTTTCTTCCACCCATTTCAGCTCCCCGACTTCTATATCCGCCCCGATTTCCTCTCGCCATTCGCGGTAAAGTGTTTCGGCGGCGGTTTCGCCAAGCGCTACATGCCCTCCGGGGAAGGCGTATTCGTTTGTATTTTTCGGGCATTGGAGGAGTACCTTGCCGCAATGGACAAGAATCCCGGCGGCGCGGCAACCGAATATAAAGTTGTCCCGGTGAAAAATAATATCGCTCATATAAGTCTGTAATCCTCCCCGCCGTACGACATATCGTTAAGCCGCATAATAATATGCTTGCCGTGTTCGTCTTCTTTCATAAAAGAAACTCCCCCCGCCGCCCCGTAAAACTCGGCTTTGCAAAGCATTGATATATCCCATTTTTGCCAGACCGCAAACCATAGTGGCAGCACAAAGCCGTGCGCGACTATGACCGTCACCTCATGGACGAGCGGCGAAATTTCGCCGTAAAACGACGAGAGCCGATCCCACACGTCGCGGCCGGACTCGGCGTCCGGGAACGAGCTGTCGTCGATAGTTTTTATCGGCGAGCCGTTCTCGCGCAGCCAGTCGCGGGTCTTTCCGCAGGCTTTGCCGAGGTTGATTTCGCGGAGCTCTTTTCTGTACTCGACGGGCAGCCCAAGAAAGCGCGCCAACGGCTCCGCGGTTTGCTTTGTCCTTGTCAGGTCGGAACAGTATATCTTAACCTGTTTCCCCGTAAGCTCCGCCGCAAGGCGTTTTCCTATGTTTTCGGCGCAAGTTTTACCTTTGTCGGTAAGGCTCCAGTCTGTCCATGAGCCTACCATTCCGTTTGTGTGGTGAATGGCCTGCGTGTGCTGAATGGTGATTATAGTTTTCATATTTATCGCCGGCGCTTTCTGTTGATAAGTAAATTTGTGATGGTTCCGCCTATCGATTGTGTAAATTCAGAGAATCGCAACCTTTTTGTTGGTTTCGGCTTGCCGAAATTGTGGTTTCTAAACCACAAAAACAAAAAGTTGCTCATTGAAAAATTTATTTTTCAATTGTATACGCTTTAGCGTAGTCCCAAGCGTCGGGGAAGTTGGTTTTTATAAAAACCTCTTTTGCGTTAAGAGCCGAGGAAAATTCACCGCCGAAGTTTTTAAGGATATAGTGAACCATCATATCAAAAACCTCTTTTTTTTCGGCGCCTGTCAGGCTTTCATAGCGGTTTATAACAATATCTCCCGCCTTTTCATAGCTTTGGATCTGACTATATACATCCGGAATAAACTCAAAACCCGCGACCTTGACAGGACTTTCTGAAACAACAATCCCCCTTGTTTTACCCGGGGAGAACAATCCGTGCGTTTCGCACTTGTAAAGATAGCCGCTCTTCCCGGCGTAAAGCTTTTGGGTCTGATTTTTAAAGCGCTCGTCATAATGAACGATGCCGTCTTCTTTTACCCCGCAGGTCACCCAGTTGATTTCCTTGTCGATTATGTAAAACAGCGCGTAAGCCCTGTTTGGCGTTAAATACGCCACCGGATTCGCCCGCAGCTCCGTTATGCCGGGGGTTGTTGTTCCGTGATAATAAAAAGGGGTATATGGTTTATTATTACCGCCGAAAAGGGCTTGATTATAATAAATGTTAATATTTTGTCCGCCGCTCATTTTTACCCCTGACTTTAGTTGTTTGTCGGCCGCTTTACTTGAAGCTTTTCTTATTATTTGTATTATAGCAAAACCCCGCTAAAAAAGCAATTAAAGCTTTTTCGGCGGGGTTTGTGTTTTATTCGCGGGGGATTAGCGGCGTTTATTATCTTATAAACTGCTGATTGTTATATTGGCATTTTTTTATGATTTATTTACCTTTCGGGTATAATAATCATGCCTGAATTCGCAAATAAAAAGTTTTTTGATTATTTTTTCATTTTTATATTGACAAAACGTTTGGCAGGGGATATAATAAGTTAACTTAAATAACTAATTGCGAGGGCTTAGGATGGATATTGCGGAATACCTCGGAAAAGCAGTCCCAAAAGTTGATTTAAAGAACAAAAGGCTTGTCCTGCCGGATTGCCGTACTCTTGAATACGCTCCCTTTATCTATGGCAGCGACAACACCGCCGTTGTGGGAATTGACGGCGAAATTCGCCTGCCGTACAACGACACGGAAGTCGCTTTGATTTTGGGGGTTAAAAACACCCAAAGCGGGGAGATTACCACGGGCAAATCAAATGTTTTTGTGACCATACCCGGTATGTATACAGCCGAGGAGGGCGATAACAAAATCCCCGAAACCCTCCCTTCCATAAGAGAATGGAAAGGCAAAAAGGGCAGCCTTACCCTTTCCGACTCGCCTTCGCTTTTATATTCGCCCGAATTTTCTGAAAAAGCGGGGATGTTCGCGGCGTTTTGCGTGGATATGCTTGGAATGCGCCCTCAAACCGGAGGAGGTTCGCCGGAAGTTGAGTTTGTGCTTGATAAAACGCTTGAATTTCTCGGCGACGAGGGCTATACGCTTGAAATTTCCGATAAGGTGATAATAAGCGCCCCCCACCCGAAAGGCGCGTTTTACGGCGGGGTCACCGTGGTGCAGATACTCAGCGCGTCGCCCGACAAACGCTCGATTCCCAAAGGCAAAGCGCGCGATTACCCAAAACACAAAGTGCGCTCGCTTCTCCTTGACGTCGGCAGAGCCTGGACGCCCATGGAATACCTCACCGAAATCACCAAATATATCGCGTACTTTAAAATCAACGATCTTCATCTTCACATTAACGACTGGGGCGGAAAGGGTTACGAGGCGTTTCGCTTGGAAAGCGACTTTGAGGGGCTTGCCGCCGACGACGGGTTTTACACTAAAAAAGAATACCGCGAATATCAGCTCACCGCCCTGAAATACGGCATTGAAATCGCGACCGAAGTCGACACCCCCGCCCACAGCAAGAGTTTTGCCCGCGTAAAGCCGCCTCTCCCCATGATAGGCGACACACTCCTTGACGTGCGCGATAAAAGAGCCGTGGAATTTACGAAAAAGCTGATAGACGAGTATATAAAGGGCGATGAACCCTGTTTCGCGACGCGTATTTTTGATATAGGCACCGACGAATACCCCCGCGAATATTCGGAGGAAATGCGGGTTTACTGCGACGAGCTTATCCGCCATATAAACGACGCCGGCGGCAGGGCGCAGGTGTGGGCGATGTTCGGCGCCCCCGACAGCTACAACGGAACTCACCCCGTATGCGGAAAAGCGAGGGCGAGCTATGCCGCCCCCGGAATGCAAAACTACCGCGCGCTTCTCGAATACGGCTTTGACGTGATCAACGCCATAATGTTCCCGCTTTATATCGTCCCCGGCGGCAACTGGAATTTTGCCGATTATCTCGATTACGAGGGCGTTTACGATTCATGGGAAGCCACTTGGTTTGATAACAGCGGCGTAGACGCCGCTCTGCGGGGAGATCCTCAGTTTTTAGGGGCGAAAGTTTGTCTCTGGAACGATCTCTACACCACCGACAGCGGGTTTTCGGTGTTTGACATCTTTGACCGCTTCAAGGGCGGGGCGGCGCTTATCGCCGAAAAAACCTGGTACGGTGAGGCGCGCGAAGACCAAAGCAAAGCCGAGTTTGGGGACAAAGTTCGGTTTTATACAGCTAAAGTTCCCTGCGTCAACCCCGGGCGGGTAGTGAAGAGCAAAGGTAAAGGCGAAACGCTTTGTAAATATGACTTTGCGTCGGGTACGCGCGACCTCAGCGGAAACGGCCATCACGCCGCGGAGGGCGAGAATATTTCGCTGCCTTTTCTCAGCGTAGGCTTTCCCTATACCGCTTCTTTTAAATTTACGCCCCCCGAAAACATAAAAACCGATTTTACTCTGTTCGGTGGCAGGGACGGCAGGCTGTTTATTCGGGCTTCCGACCGCAAGCTTATCGCCTCGCGCGGGGTTTATGATTTTGAGTTTGACTATATTGTCCCCGCCGGCGGCGAAATCAAGCTGACAATCTCATCTGACAACCGAAAGACGCTGCTTGTGGAGGGGGATAAATATTACTATGACGCTATCAACACCCGCGAGCACGACAGGGAAGATTCGACCACGTTTGTGCTGCCTGCCGAAGAGGTGAGCAAATGTATAAAAACCCTTGAGATTACCGGAAAAGCTTTGGACGGAAACGATTTTTCACTTCTCGCCAACCCGAATTTGGCGTACCGCCGCAAAGCAAGCGCGTCGGGATATTTAGTAAACGACGGCAGATTCACCGCAGATATGGCGGTGGACGGGATTATCAACCGCAGCCGCCAACTGCAATTTTCGCGGCGCGACGACTCATGGCTGGAAATTGATTTGGGGCAAATCCGGTCTTTTAATCGGTTTGAAATTACTTTTTCCGAACATGTTCCGGAATATAAAATTTTAGTGTCTGACGACGGCGAGTGCTGGCGGGAAGTTTATCATCTCAAAGACGGGAGCCAAGGCGACGAGGTGACCGATAAAATTGATATCCCCCGCGTAAGCGCAAGGTTTATTAAATATTGTCAGGTTAAAATGTGGTATTGCGAAGGGCTGGGGGAGAGTTACAGCGGAGGGATTGAAGAGTTCGAGGTGTACGGGCACGATTTTTCGCCGTATTTTGAACTTGCCGAAAGAGCCGAAAAATCGGGTAAATGCCCCGCCGAGGCCGAGTTTTTAAAAACTTATCTCACCCGCGGGCGTGTTTATAAATCAACGCTTAAAAAGCTTTGCGATGAAATTTCTAAAAAAATAACATAAAAGCAGCGCTTCGGTAAACGAAACATAGGTTTTGCATTAGAATTTCAAGCAAGACTAACGAAATTACAGGAACTTTTTTTAGCCGACTTTTGAGTTGCATTGGAGAATAAAATGAAAAAAATGCTTGCCCTGATTATTTTTACGTCGCTTTTGTGCGCCTGCGCTTCAAATCCGGTCAATAACGGCGTTTCGGAAGAAAGCGGCGGCGGATTTTCGGAAACCGAAACAAGCGAAACGCCCGGCGAAACCGTAAAAGACTATCCCGTCGTGACGGGTTCGTTTATCCAGCCGTTTGCCATCCTGTCGTTTGACGAATCGAAAATGACGCGGCACTTGAAGGGGCTTTTGGAAGCGGGCATAGACACCGTTATTCTCCAGTGGTGCTGTATGACGCCTTACGGCAAATATGCCGACGTTTACTTTGATTACGGCGGCGGTGATGAATATAAAAGCGGGACATATTCCGACCGATACTCCGGCATGACGGAAACCCTCCTCGCCTGCGCCGAGGAGCTGGGGATGAAGGTGTTCGTTGGGCTTAACAACGCCGACGAATGGTGGTCAAAAGGGCCTTCGGACAGCGGCTGGAACCAAAAACAAGCGGAGATTGGGGTTTTAACGGCGCAAACAATTTACACGGCGTATAAATCCAAATACCCCGGCGCGCTTTACGGCTGGTATTATGTCTGGGAAATGTCCAACGGCAGTATTATGAGATGGCCTGTGGAAAACGCCGGGCTTCTCAACCTTTATTTAGATACGCTGACCGAAATAGACCCCTCAATGCCGCTGATGCTCTCGCCTTTTATCAGCGAAGCGGACGGCTCCGCCGAACAGCTCGGCGAAAGCTTAAAACAGCTTTTTGCGGCGGCGAATTTTCGGGCGGGGGATATTTATTGCTGTCAGGACAGCGTGGGGGCGGGGTATATGAGCCTTTCCAAGCTCCCGGACTATTTCGCCGCTGTCGGCGAGGCGGTTAAAACCAAAAGCGGGCTTTTGTTCTGGGCAAACGATGAAAACTTTGTTCAGGCGACTTGGACGGCGGCTCCGGTGGCGAGGTTTATCAACCAGATGAAAGCGGCGAAAGACTATGTCAGCGGTTTTGTGACCTTTTCCTACACCCATTACTATTCGCCCGATATGGTCGGCACTTCCGTTTATCACGATATGTATGTTGAATATATGAAAACAGGTCTTCTCCCGAATGACGAAATTCCCGGAAAGCCCGAAATTGAGATTTCCGAGATCACCGGGCGGGACGCGCTGTCGCTGGCTGTGGACGCGGTTCAAAACACCTACGGCGTGGAGGAGGTTAAAGTCACGATAAACGGCCAAGAATATAAAACCGCCGAAAACGGCGACATTCGCGCCGGGAAGGTTTACCGCGCGAGCTTTTATATTGACATTTCCGCCTATTCGCCGGGTGAAACGCTGCTTGTGGAAGTTCGCGCCTTTGACGTCAACGGCACTTCTTCGGAAGTTTCTTCCTTAACATATACGAAAGGGGGGGAAGTCAATTAAAATTAAAAAAAGAATCGCGTGCGCACTGGCTTTTAGTTTGCTTATCTCGCTTTTCCTCTCCTGCTCAGGCGGAAACCATAACGGAGACGATAGTTCGGAAACTTCGTCTCACCCCGGCCATTCAAGTGAAAGCTCGGGCGAAAACAATTACAATTATAACGACAAAGTATACGCCGCGAGCGTCACCTATATTGATATGGAAAACAAAATAACCACCCCCCGCGCTAACTGGGAAGCGCATTTTGACGAACTGAATTCGCTGGGGATCGACCGGGTGATTTGCTCTTGCGCGGCGCTTACGCCTTACGCTGTTTATTCCCGCGCCTATTACCCCACGGGCGCGGAAACAAAGGAAAATAAAAAGTCTTCTTTTACCGAATACATCAACGCGTTGGAAAACCTGCTTGCCGCGGCGGAGACAAAGGGGATAAAGGTTTTTGTCGGGCTCAATTACGCGGAAGAATGGGTAACGGTTCGCGCTTCCAACACCGACTGGAACGCGGCGCAGGCGGAAAGAGCGGCGGAAATAGCCGCGACCCTGTACTCGCTTTATGCGGAAAAATACCCGAACGCGTTTTACGGCTGGTATTTCCCTTGGCGGATGAATAATTCCTATATAGTCCACAAAACCCGGGAGAGCGCCGACCTTTTAAAAAAATACAAAGATATTTTCCGCCTTACCGACCCTTCCATGCCCGTGCTGTTCACCACGGTGCTGGGAAACGACTTTACCGCGGCGAAAACAGCCGAGGCGTTTGCCGAAATGCTGAGTATGGCGGGGCTTGGCGAAAATGATATCTATTGCTGTGTGGACGGCATTGGAACCGGGCAAATGCGGATGGATTCGCTTGACTATTATTACAGGCTTATCATAGCCGAAGCCAAAAAAGCCTCGCTTAACGTCTGGGCCGGCTGCGAAACGACGGTTTACGGCGAACCGAGCCAAACCGCCCTTCTGTCGCGGTTTATAGCTCAGTTGGAAAAGGCCGGAAACCATTCCGAAACCATAGCCGCTCTCAGCTACAGCGACGCTTATTCGGCGAACTTCGGCGCTTCCCCGTCGGTGCGCGGGGTTTACCTCAGTTATGTCCAAAGCGGCGAGATGGAAAAAGAGATCCCGCCCGACGCCCCGCAAATCACCTGCGCCAAAATTTCGGGGCGAAACGCGCTTTCGGTTAAAGTCAGCGTGTTCCAGCAGACCTACGCGGTGGGTACGTTAAGACTGTATATAAACGGCGTTCAGGTCGCCGAATACAAAAACACTTCGCGCCCCAACCCCAAAACAGTCTATGAAGAATCATTTTACCTTAATTTAAGCGATTATCCGGGTGAAATTATTATTAAAGCGACGGCGGAAGACATCGCGGGCAATGTTTCCGAAATCGGCGTTTTTAAGTACAGATGAATATATGAAAGATAAACAGATGAGATGAGATGAAAGGAAGAAAGACCATGAAAAAAATAACGGCTGTGATTTTATTGTTAACCCTGCTGTCGTCGGCGTGCTTTTTGGCCGCCTGCGGCAAGGGCGGCGAGGGAAAATCAGAAGTCAGCTCCGGCCACAGTTCGTCAAACCAAAGCGAAAGCGGCGGAACGGAATCGGACATTTTCGAGTCCATACCCAAGGAAACGCGTTTTGACGGCCAAAAGATAGTGTTTCTCTGCGTCAGCGAGAGCGCTTCGGGTGAGATTTACAGCGAGGATTTAAACGAAAAGCTGATGAACGACGCTGTTTATGCCCGAAATATGCTGGTAGAACAGCGGCTCGGCGTTAAAATAGCGGTTGAGTACGGTTCGGGCGGCGTCTCCTG
>Ga0265294_10005787_pt1 | contig 15027 bp, 17 predicted proteins | sample MunlanPumphouse3_FD_192504 | JGI IMG/M metagenome (GOLD analysis project Ga0265294, IMG submission 192504) | Groundwater microbial communities from a municipal landfill in Southern Ontario, Canada - Pumphouse #3 | ecosystem: Environmental > Aquatic > Deep subsurface > Groundwater | place... | reverse complement strand
ATTTTGGAAAAATATGCGGCAGGGCTTAAAGATCTCGGAGGTTTTTCGCATATTATTTTACTTTATGCCTTCCATAAAAGCCAGGGATTCGATCTTGAAGTCACTCCGTTCATGGACACGGTAACCCATGGACTTTTTTCCACACGGGCCCCCCGACGCCCCAACCCCCTCGGCATGTCTGTGGTCAGACTCCTGGAACACAAAGGCGCCAAGCTGATAATCCAAGGGATTGACGTCCTAGACGGTACCCCGCTTCTAGACATCAAACCCTATGTCCCGGCATTCGACGGACCAGCAGCTGACGCACTCGGCTGGTTGGAAAAAAATGCCGCCAAAGCAGACAACCTGCGTTCGGATGCCCGGTTTACAACCTCATAAAATCCAAGACGATCCGTATACAATATGCTTGGGACTATCTGCGCATACTGATTCTGTCGTATTTTATTGACTTTTCACATGCCAAAAGCTATACAATTTCTCTTATTAAGGATACTAGATATTCCTTTGTGGAAATATATCCAATATCACCATCAACACGGATACCATTCATGGCGAAAGAAGAAGCAATTGAAGTTGAAGGCATCATAGAAGAAGCACTCCCCAATGCCATGTTCCAGGTCAAACTGGACAGTGGGCACAACATACTAGGTCATATTTCAGGTAAAATGCGCAAATATTACATTCGCATCCTTCCCGGCGATCGGGTCAAGATCGAACTTTCTCCCTACGATCTTACACGCGGCAGAATTACCTACCGGTTTAAGTAGCCCCGCACACAGCATGTTCCAAAGGATAGTTCCAACCCAGGGACTATCCTTTTTTCATAGGAAACAATTTACGGGTACTGGTTTGCCAGGGCATTTGTTTGATCCCAATCCCAACCCATCCCGGTTCTGCTGTTCGCATCATCATCTCAACGACCTCGCGGGACCCGGCCGGTGCACATACATGTCTGCAATCGATCTCCACGCCCATTCCACGGCCTCCGACGGGACCTTTACCCCCACGGAACTTGTCCGACATGCCCGGGACCTCGGACTCAAAGCCCTTGCTCTGACCGATCATGACACCACCAACGGACTCGTCGAAGCCATGCAGGCAGGGGAACGCTTCAGCGTGGAAGTCATCCCTGGATGCGAACTCAGTGTAGAATTCCAACCGGGATTCATGCATATTCTGGGACTTTGGGTCCCCGTAGATGCTCCCCATCTCAATGAAGTACTCAAAAATCTCCGGGGAAAACGGGGAACACGTAACCTCAGGATCATCGAAAAACTGAATGCCCTGGGCATCGACATCACCTACCAGGAAGTGCTGGATCTGGCAGGTGACGCAACCGTGGGCCGCCCCCATTTTGCCCAAATACTCATGCGCAAAGGAATCATCTCATCCATCAGCGAGGCCTTTGCGGTTTATCTAGGGGCTACAGGTTCGGCCTACGTGCCCAAGGATAAACTGACACCCGAGCAGGCCATCGCCGCCCTAAAAAAAGAAGGGGCAACCATCATACTGGCCCACCCCTATTCCCTGAACCTTGAAGGCGAGGCTGAAGCAAAAGAAATAGAACATCTCAAAGACCTTGGTATCGACGGCCTGGAAGCCTACTATTCCCTGCACTCCCCCGAGCAGACCCAAAAATACCTGGACCTCTGCGCCCGTTTCGACCTCCTCCCCAGTTCGGCATCGGATTTCCACGGAACCGTCAAGCCAGACATCGAGCTGGGTATCGGCAAAGGAAATCTGGACGCACCGTATGCGATATTGCAGGCGTTTAAGGATCGCCGGAAAAAACAGAGTAATACAGGAGATAAGTACAGGATGTAGGATACAAAATATACGATCCTATACATCCAGCGTCCAATGACCTATTTCGTTTTCCCTGTAGCATTATCTAGGTCTTTTCTTCGAAAATACCGATTCGTTGTCGAGTCCTAAAAAAAGTAGTCACTTTGCGAACGGAATGTATGTTACTTGTCGACATCTCCGGAGACAAGGCACGCCTTGTCTCCACAAAGACTTCCGGTCCTGGACTTCTATACCTCTCGTCAGCTTTGCATAAGGTCTGCTAACCTCGCAAGCTCGCTAAGCATTCACTTTTCCCGCCTTTGATCCTAAAACGTAAAACCTAACACCTAAAACTGTTATCTTTCATCCTATATCCTATATCTTAAAAAAAATATGTCCCTCCCCGAACTCCTCGCCCCTGCCGGCAACCGTGAAAAGCTGGAAACAGCCATAGCCTACGGTGCTGATGCCGTGTATCTTGGCGGCACCAATCTGAATCTGCGAGCCAAGGCCCAAGGCTTTTCTCCTGCTGACCTGCCAAAAGCCCTTGATTTTGCTCACACCCACGGGGTCAAGGTTTACTACTGCCTGAACATCCTGGCCTGGGAAAAACATCTCCCCGGGGTGACCAGAGATCTGGAATATCTGGCAACGCTCCCCGTGGATGGCCTGATCATCGCCGATCCGGGCATTGTGCTCCTGGCCAAAAAAATCGCTCCCCACATCCCCATCCATCTGAGCACCCAGGCCAATACCTCCAACAGCGCAAGTACTCTGTTCTGGCAAGAGATTGGGATTTCCCGTGTCAATCTGGCCAGGGAACTGAGTGCCCGGGGTATCCGGGCCATTGCCGAAAATGCGCCCGGCATGGAATTGGAACTTTTTGTCCACGGGGCCATGTGCATGGCCATTTCCGGACGCTGTCTCCTGAGTGCTTACCTGAACAAACGCTCGGCCAACCAGGGACTGTGTACCCATCCCTGCCGTTTTGACTACAAGCCCGTAGCCATCAAAGTAGACGAGCGTACAAGACCAGGAGAAGCTCTCTGGGAGATCACTGAAGATGAAGATTATTCGCGCATTTTTAGTGCCCAGGATCTCTGCCTGATTAAATATCTCCCCTGGTTCCACAAAAACAGAATCACCGCCCTTAAAATCGAAGGACGCATGAAGACCTCGGCCTATCTCTGCCAGGTTGTGGATACCTACCGTACGGCCCTGAACGACCTGACATCCCGCACATTCCGCCCCAAACTCTATCTCGGAAACCTCTCCCGGGCCGCAAGCCGCCCCCTGAGTTCCGGGTTCTTCTGCCCCACACCCACGACCTTTTTTACCCCCAACGAAGAGCCCGAAAAAACCATCCTCGCCCGGGTCATCAAACAGATTGGCCCCACATCCTGGGAAATCGCCACCAAAAATCCCTGGGACACTCAAGCCCCGGTAGCCATCCTCGCCCCCGGTCTGAACAGACCCGTCCTTTCCCCCGCATCCTACCGCCTGGAAAAGGAAACCGGAGAAGCCATCACCATGGCCCACCCCGGCCTGACCTATTTCCTGCGCACCGAACACCCATCCCTTTTGCCCCACCTGTTTATCGAAAAATCCCAGTCCCAATCCGTATAAGCACCCGTGCAGTGCGACGTTCCCATGAACAAACACAATCCAGACAACACCTGTTCTGCCTCCTGCCTCCTGCCTCCCTGCCTTTCCCCGCCTTCCGATCTCCCGCAGTCATCCTTCGCGGAAAAAACAATTTCGCATCTCTGGTTTTCGTTTTTTGCAGTTACCTAAAACCTAAATCTTAAAACCTAAAACCGTCCTTCCCCTGCCTCCCGTCTCCCGTCTCCCTGCCTCCTGTCTCCCCCCTACTCCTTCCCGACCTCCCTTCCTAAAACGCCTTCAACATCTGCCACTTTTCCCACCAACCGCCCCTGTGCTCCCTTGCGATCGTCCAAGGTAATGGAGGTCAGCACCCGGGGTGCCCGCTGCAGCATCAGATTGTGACACTGCATAATCACTTCCATGACCTTGCCCTGCTCTCCCTCGATGGTCGTCTGCATGGCCCCGAATTTGTAATCCAAACCCGAGGCGTCAATCACCTCCACCACGGCAGCGATATGTTCTTTGAGTTCGTTGCCCACACCAAAAGGTACAACGGTAAAACTTGCCAGCATGATACATCTCCTTTGTTTATAATACCAACGATCATCACACCTTCTCATTGTCAACAATCCTTGAAAATTTTTCCACAACCGCGTCTTGCTGCATCATTTTTTTGTAAAAGGACAGAAAGGTTTTTTCTGTCAGGCTCGGTTGTTTGCCCTTGAGCTGAACCAGAGAAATCCTGTTAATGATCTCTGTACTCGTTGTTGTCACCGGCACAATCGATCCCTTTTGCATAGCATCGTGCACCAGATGCGACGGGATGATGCCCATTCCCAGCCCGTGCTCTATGCCCGAGAGAACCGCGTCCACATTATCCACAGTCATAACGATATTCAACCGTGCCGATGACTTGCCGAAATGATCCCCAAACCAGCTCTTGAGTGCCAGATCGTTGCTGTAATACGAGATGAATTCTCTGGAAACCAGACTCGCAAAGCTGCAGTCGCCACCAAGAACATGCTCATAATAGTTCCGGGAACAGGCCAGGATCAATTCTTCATCCACAACTGGTTCCATCCGGTACATACGCAGATCTGCGGAAAACTGACGCTGGCTAAGAAAGATATCAACCAAGGCAAAATCTAAGAGCCCGTCCCCCAGCATGCCCAGCAGAACGGCAGGGTCACCCAGTTTCAGAACAAAGGTGACCTGGGGATACATTATTCGAAACGATGCAAACATCCCGGGGAAATACGTTTTCCCAAAAACCAGGGGAGCGCCGACGCGCAGTCTGCCTGCGGGAGTCTCCCTGGACTGGTTGATGGCTCGCAGGCCGACCTCCAGGTCATGGAAAAAAGGTTTAATGATGGCCAATAATTTCTCAGCTTCAGGGGTGGGCACCAATCGCTTGTGCTGACGGATAAACAACGCTGTGCCAATCTCCGATTCAAGTTTTTTGAGATGCTGGCTGACGGCTGAGGGGGTAATATTCAACGTTTTTGACGCTGCAACAAGGCTCTGTTCCGCAAAAATATGATAAAAAACCCTGAGGCGGTTGAGATCCGGAAGGATTAGCAAAACTTACTCTCTGAATTAGATTGTTTAATTTTACTAATTATAATTTCCATCATATGTAGTCAACATAAGCATCTGAGAAGACATATTTACGAGCCAACCCCACCACCTCTGACCAGCAAAGGAGTTATGCCATGAGACACAGCATCGCAGACATAGCAATCTATATATTCACCCCGGAAGATTCAGCTCTTGGCCTTTACAATTCCAATATTGCAAAATTTTCATCCCGGTCCGGCCTGTCCGGTTTTCCCCTTCTGAAGACCACCTTCTGGATGGCTGCTTCGGGATTCATTGCCATCTGTATCTCTCTCCCCTGGTAGATAGACAGCCGATCGTTTTTTCGTATTCCAGACCGAGCATACACACCAAAGGCCGCTCTGCATTCAGGTGCAGGACGGCCTTTGGTGTGTATGCTCTGATCTTTTTTTTCGTCCATCGCCCGATAACCTGCATCTCACCCTTGTCATCCTCTCCGCTAATGTATAGTTTTAAGCATCATCAGATCTCCACGATCTATCAGCATTTTAACTAAACCAAACCACGTTTGAGGGGTTGAGTTTTTTTCACCGCAAAGAACGCTAAGGAACGCGAAGAAAAGCAATAAAACAAAGCTCAATCTATCCCAGATTCTTCCCCCTTCGCGTTCCTTCGTGCCCTTCGCGGTGAAAAAAGAATTGAACTGTGATAACCTGTTCGAAAACTATGGTTCTGAAACTGGGTTTGGTTTATCACAACCCTAATCCGAAAAGGAGGCTGTATATGGCGGAAGAAAAACCCATCAGTTGTGCCCGCCCCACAGGCGGAGTGGTTGGAGAAGCACCTAAAGAAGAACACGTCAGCGAACCCACCCAAAAACAAGGAGCCACAATCATGATCCAACCAGGGAAAAAAGCACCTGATTTCAGTGCACCTGCCTTTTTTGAAGGGGCATTTACATCCGTTCAATTGTCCGATTACCTGGGAAAATGGGTGGCCCTCTGTTTTTATCCCGGTGATTTCACCTTTGTCTGAGCCACGGAAATCTCGGCGGTCGCCGAGAAGAATGCCCAATTTGCCAAGCTGGGCGTCCAGGTCCTGTCCATGAGTGTGGACAGCATGTTCGTGCACAAGATGTGGGTGGACCACGAACTGTCCAAAATGGTCACGGCCAAAACAGTGCCCTTTCCCATGCTCTCTGATGGTGGTGGTAATGTGGGCAAGGCCTATGGGGTGTATGATGAAACCGGTGGCGTGGATATCCGGGGACGATTTCTCATTGACCCGGACGGTATTGTTCAGGCCATGGAAATTCTAACCCCGCCCGTGGGCCGGAACGTGAACGAAACCCTGCGTCAGGTACAAGCCTTCCAGCTAGTGCGCGAGAGCAAAGGCACCCAGGCCACACCATCGGGCTGGAGACCTGGCAAACCCACATTGAAACCCAATCCGGATCTTGTCGGCAAGGTATGGGAAGCATGGAAGGTTTCCCAGGCATTTGATTGATCCAGCACCCCTAATGCCATAAACAGCATCATAAAGGCTCCAACTCTTGTCCACGGAAAAGAGTTGGAGCCTTTTCTTGTAAAAAAGTAACTATTCGCCTCACCATTCGCGTAAAATAATCTCAATGTGTTTAACGCAGCATAAAGTGGCCCCCCGCCCTAGTTCAGGGAAGGTTTCAGGATAGAGGAAATGACAGATGACACGACCCGCCCCTAACCCCGCCCTGACCAGGGTGGGGGATTCATGTGTGCCCTCAACGAGGATGATAGTATATGCTGAACTGTTCTCCGAAATGACCTTCCGTTTTGTCCGGGTCTAAGCCGCACCCTTTGCCAGGATTCAACCTCCAGATAGACAAGAAGGATGTGCTAACCGGATGAATCGAAATTAAACAAATTGGAATCATTTTACGCGAATGGTAAGTCTCCTCCTGTGTCAGGAAAAACGAAAACTCACGTTTCCTTGTGGGCTTGAACTAACCGCTTGCGATCCTCCTTTTTTCTTGTTTCGCAAGAAGTCCTGAGGTATGCGTGTATCAAACGTCAGAAACACTCATTGCCATACATTTTTAGCCCAGGAGAATGTTCCACACCCCTAAAAATATATCCAGGCACATCCTTTGCTTTTCATCCTTATGCTCCCCATCACCATGGCCATGGTCACCGCCCCGTCCGAACAATCCCTGGTGCAAGCATCCTGTCAAAGCTGCCATTCTCTAAAAAAAGTATATAAAAAAATGGGGCAGAACGAAACCGTCTGGGAAAATACACTCAACCGGATGCAGAGCAAGGGATCAGGATTGAACACAAAGCAGAATACCCTGTTGGCCACCTACTTAGCCACAACCGATGCCAAGACATTCGGATTATGCAACTAACCAAAAACACTTGCTCGTCCTCCACACAAGGGCTGGCCCATGACGCATACAATTCCACATTTGAACTCTGGGGACAACAACACGGATTCTTTCGAGTGGCCGTCCCTTTGTGCATTGCATTATCCGCTTCCCGCACTCCAAATCCATACATACACTTCATCTCCAAACCAACGGAAAATCCATCCCATGGAGCAGACAACCCGCCTCATCACCCACATCGAAGCCATTGCCGCAGGTGATTACTCCAATGACATCATGGAACTGACCAAGGACAACCAACCCGAGAACATCCGCAGAATTGCCGAAGCCGTGGGCATGATGATGGTCCGCATTGAGGCCAGAGAAATGCGCCTGGAACAATTGTATGCACAGATCAAACAAAACAGTCTGCGTACGGTGCAAAGCATTGCCGATGCCCTGGGCACCCGTGACTCATACACCCAGGGCCATGGCCAGCGTGTCGGTGATATGGCCTCGCGTACGGCAATGCGGGCAGGCCTCTCCGACCAGGATGTGGAATCCATACGGTTGGCAGGCATCTTACACGATATCGGAAAAATCGGATTTACAGACGATATTTTCAGCAACGAAGATACCCGGCCCAGCGATGCCATGCTGGAACAGATCCGCAAACATCCCACATGGGGCCACGATATTCTGACAAACCTCAATTTTCTGGGCAATGTTCCCGAACTCGTCTTCTGCCACCACGAACGGCTGGACGGCCAAGGCTATCCCCGAGGACTTAAAGGGGAGGAGATCCCCTTTGCGGCTCGGTTTATCAGCGTTGCCGATTGCTATGACGCCATGACAACCCAACGTATCTACCAGGACGCCATGCCCCAAAAAAAAGCCTGCACCATCCTCAAAAGACTGGCAGGGCCAAGCCTCGACCCCGATATCGTAACCATATTCATCACCGAACTGGAGAATCCATCCCAGCCAGAATTCCACCCTACGGAGAAAACCTTATGAAAAGTCATGAAGTGGATTACAAGATCATTGGCCATGATATGCAGATCGTCGAGGTGGAGCTTGATCCCGGAGAAACGGTGGTGGCCGAAGCCGGAGCCATGAACTGGATGGAGGACGGCATCACCTTTGAAGCCAAGATGGGAGATGGCTCTGAAGCCGAAGGGGGATTTTTCGGCAAACTGATGGGCGCGGGCAAACGAGCCCTTAGCGGTGAATCCATATTTCTGACCCACTTTACCAACACCGGATCAGAAAAAACACACGTGGCCTTTGCTGCTCCCTATCCAGGACATGTCCTGCCCATCGACCTGAGTACCACCCAGGGGGAAGAACTTCTCTGCCAGAAAGACGCCTTCCTCTGTGCGGCCCTGGGAACCAAAATAGGCATCGCTTTTAACAAACGCCTTGGTGCCGGTTTTTTTGGTGGGGAGGGATTCATTCTCCAGCGACTGCAGGGTGACGGCATGGCCTTTGTTCATGCGGGGGGAACCGTGGTAAAAAAAGAACTCAAAGGCGAAACACTGCGCGTGGACACCGGATGTCTTGTAGCCTTCACCAAGGGAGTGGACTATGATATCCAGCGCGCCGGTTCCCTGAAATCCATGTTTTTCGGCGGCGAGGGCATGGTTCTGGCAACTCTGCAGGGAACCGGAACCGTCTATCTCCAAAGCCTGCCTTTCTCGCGCCTGGCCGACCGGATCATTGCCCAGGCCCCCAAGACGGGGGGAAAACAAAAGGGCGAAGGCTCCGTCCTTGGGGGATTGTTTGACGGGGATAATAACTAGCATCTTCCCCACTGGTTTTTTTGCAGCATGGAGGCCTCCATGTTTCACCGCCCGATGTACACTACAAAAATAATTTGATCCAAACTAAAAAGCTGGGACAGTCCAATGGACCATCCCAGCTTTTTGTCATTTTCCCACCCACAATACACAGGGCAATTCTTACATCTGAAGGCCCCAAAATGCACAGGCCGTATCCCGGACAAGCTTTGTGTGCAGTTCACAGGAAATCTCCCAAGCATCATCTTGCGCAACAAATCTTTGATAGTCAGATGCAATTTCCAGGGCCGAATCACTGTTGATCATGATCCGGTCTTCCAGGTCAGGATATTTTTCGAGTATCCCGAGCAACATGGTTACCGTCATTTTGCCCTCCTGCATGGTCATACCCATCATCATCCCGGAATCCATAACCATTTCCAGATTTTCACCGCATACATGGTCAATCACAATCCGCGGCTGCAAGGCGGGTACTTCCTTCAGCAGATCCAAAATCACAGCGGTTATCCGGGCCTTATCTGCACGTGGCGTGTGGATACCGATCCGTTTATCCAAGGGTAAAAACGAAGCCGCCCAAACAAGCTGTTCTTTAAGAATGGATACCTCCCTCGGACTTCCTGTCTCCAACCCCAATTCACCGAGGCCCCGGCATAAAGGATTTGTCACATGCGTTGCCAGGCTGGACCACAAGAACGACTTGGCACCACCACGAGGAGAATTCTTCGGGGGCAGTGATCGGGGGTGCACCCCCACCAGATAGTACAGAGGGAAATCTTTTCTGGTCGTTGACTGGGCCAAAGCCCCCAACGCATCAAAATAGGAAGGATATACATCCCAGGCATCCGGCTCATGCACATAGGACCATGAAATTCCGGCCCCAGCCCGTTCATAAAACCCAAAATCTTTAGGGGCTACATGATGCAGGATGTCCGCATGAAAATGCGAATCCACAAAACCAACCTTTTTTTCCCTCTCTACAGGATATTCCATAATTCTTCCCCTGAACGCCTCTTGGCCTCGGTCTTTTCCGTTGCACTGGCCGTATTCGAGACGACGTCATTCAGATATCTTCTTTTCAATCAATAAAAATTAGGTTAGACAAACCTCAAAAAAAATCACGTGGCATGCACGGCACACCATTTCAACCCCAAGGAGTCATCCATGACAAAAATAGGGATTATTCGTTGTGACAACAATCTTGACTCATGCCCAATGACCGGATGTTTCACCTGCCTGCAGGATAAAAAACAGGGATTTTCCGGGTACGAGCACACCACGCTCACCGGTGTCATGACCTGCCATTGCCCGGGAGACGATGTCGTAGCCAAGGCAAAAATCCTCAAGGCAAAAGGGGCCGATGTCATCCATTTGTGCACCTGCCTGTTTTCCAAACGGACAGAGGGAAAGGCATGGTCCCTGGGAAACGGTTTCTGTAACCATGCCGACGAAATGGCCCGACGCATTGCCCAAGAAGCCGGAATTACCTGTATCAAAGGCTCTGCACATCTTCCCAAAGGATACACCCCCGAGACATTCTCGCCCGCAACAGCACAGGCATGATCCCAAACAGGCACTCCCCCGCAGACTGTCCGTCAATCATAGATTCGAAGCCCTGATTATCCTTATATGCGGACAAAGAATCCAGCCTGGTCAACCTGATATCCGGCCATGCCGAGACGAGGGATAGGCACTTCATCAAAAGCCTGCAGGACATGGTTGCTATTGTCCTCAGGCCTCATTTTATTCAAAAAAAATAGAGGACGGAGCAGATTGATTTCCGCCAGTTTGTCCCTGATGCGCAGTAACTCGGCAAAGGCCAGCTTATCCGGATTCATGACCACGTTCAGATGCATATCCGAGCTTATAAACAATGCCAGCAGTTTGCAATAATCAGTATTGCTCCCATCCAGATATAAAGAAATCCTCAAGGGACCCCAAAAATTTGGGCTGGTGTTTAAGCTACGTTTAGGTCCAGATTCAGGAGGGAGCATATGAACATGAAAAGTTTACACACCAGAGACTAAGGTTAACGTCGCAGGCGAGGCTCTCAAGGGAGGGCCAGGCAATCCCGGAAAATATGACCATGGAACCATGCAAAGCAGGTGTTATGTACAGATATTCCCTATATCCCCTCGCTAGAGGATTCATGTACTTGGCCGCTGTCATGGATTGGCATACCACAAAAACATACGTGCCTGGCAGATTTTCACGATAATGACTACAGGCTTCAGTGTTTCAACGTTGGAAGGAAAAGGATCTGTTGCGGTCTCAAAAATTTGCTTCCGATCTTAAAGCTCCAAAACATCAAAGACCATGCTCGCGAGATCAGCAACCAGCAATCTGCCTGCAAGCGCAGGCTGCTTTCCCGTCAGAAAACGCATAATCTCAGTGCATTGTACCGATGCGACCAAAGCCGCCACCGGAGCCAGACTACCCAGCACTTTCTCAGCATCCTCCCCGTCCTGCCCCTGCCACAAAAGTTCTGGGCCCGGACTTCCTGGAAGCACCGTTGCAGCGATCCCCGTCCAACCGGCCACGGAACCTGTAACCAGGGGAAGACCTGCCTGCCTGCAGGCATGGAACAATGCCAGATGCGAAGCCAGCCCTCCCAGGGCATCGGCAACCAGATGAACATCTGTGCAATGGGCAAAAAACGTCTCTTCACTCAAAAATTCAGGGACCAGTGAACACTGTATCCGGTTATTGATAGCCCGGACACGCTCACCTGCGATCTCTGCCTTGGATCGTCCCAAAGTGGTTTCCAGAGCGAGGATCTGACGATTGAGATTGGAGAGTTCGAAACAATCTCCGTCGACAATGGTCAGCCTGCCGATACCCGCACGGGCGAGCATTTCAATCAGGAAACCGCCCAATCCTCCGGCTCCTGCTACCAATACATGAGCATCCCAAAGCATCTCCTGTTCTTCGAGAGTGATACTTTCCTGATTCTTCATGTACCGGGATACATCGGTGTCTTGAAAAGACGTATTCATCACCCGCCTCCCACAGGAGGAAAAATCCCGATCCTGTCATCAGCCTGCACCTCACGGGACCAATGGGATTCATTTTTTCCATTCACAAAGACAAGGCGGACCTCTTTTTCAGGCACCCCCAGCTTTTCCAGCAGACCAGACAATGTCAAGGGAGGGACAACATCCATTTGTCCCCCATCCGGGGTGAAGCCCCTCAATGTGGCAAAACATTTCACGTCTATACGCATACCATCCTCGCGATGTTCTTTCCCAAAAGAAAAGGCGACTCAAAGCCGCCTTTTCTGCAATACCTTACTCCACAGAGTACTAAATACCTAAACGTGATTACGCTTTGGCCTTCTGCAGGTCATCGATGGAGTACTCCCATCTGGTATTATGAGGCGGGAATATTTCCTTGCTGAAAAACTCTGGCAACTGGTCATCGGCCTTGGTAAAACCGGCAGCTTCGTTAAAGGCATATTCATCCCTGAGGATATTGACACCTACGGGAGCTACATCCGAGGCCTTGAAATCAATGCCATACTTGGCACTGATCATCTTGGCAATAACGTCCAGAGAGTCTTCCGTATCCAGAACGGCAAAGGCCACAAAGAGACACAAACCGGTGGCGTCCACCGCAGCCGTAGCAATCTGAAGATTTTTGGATATCTCGATATTCTCGTCAGAACTCTTCAGCGGATCAACGTCACCCCCCACTTTGAGAATATTCTGACACACCGCGTAACCTGCAGTATGATCAGCACCCATAGGGGTCGTGGCATAGGTAACACCGACGCCCTTCACACTTCTGGGGTCATAGGCAGGAATAGCCTGGCGTTTGACAACCGGAATCCGGTCAATACCAAAGGCCTCTCCTGCAAAAGCAGTCCCATTGCCTATAATCTGTCCCAGGGGGTCCTTTTTATCGTACATACGGTTCAAAAGTTCGATGGCGGCCTTACTGTCACCCCAGGGGATCATCCCCCCATCCATGGCCATGACAACAGCATTGGCAATATCAATGGTATCCACACCAATGTCATCACAAAGGCGGTCCATTCTGGCAATATCATCTATATCATGGACCAAACTGTTGGAACCAAAAGCCCAGACCGTTTCATATTCCATACCGGAGGTGATATATTTTCCGTCCTTATCATTATAAGACTGGGAACACTGGATGACACAACCGGGATGACATCCTTCCTTAACCCGACCACCCCGGGCTTCCATGTGCTCGACCATCTTTTCACCGGAAATCTCTGCCACTTCGTCGAATCGTCCCTGACGAAAATTCTTCGTTGGCAACGCACCTGCTTCATTGAGAATATTAATTAGAATACATGTGCCAAAGGCAGGCAGTCCCTGGCCCGTTACAGGATGGTTACGCAGAATTTCAACCCAGCGCTTGGACGCGACCTTAAAAGCATCTTTGTCAGCATATTCAGAGCCGGCACCACCGGCATCGTCTATGACCAATGCCTTGACGCGCTTGGACCCCATGACTGCACCAAGACCACCACGTCCGGCTGCCCTGGCAGGATGGCCTTTGGGATCGGTAAACTGGATGGAAGAAGCAAGGCGCAATGTTTCTCCGGCAGGACCAATAACCATAACCGCGGTTTTCTTGCCATGAGTTTCAAGAAGCTGTTCAGCGACAGGGTAAGTCCCCATGCCTTCAAAACTGCTTGCGTCCTCAAAGGTCACACCATCTTTGGTAATTTTGATGGTACACAGGGGGGTATCTTTGGCAGGTTTATCTTCCAAGACGACAGCCAGCAGATCAAGTTTGGCCATTTTCAAGGCCATCATGCCCCCAGAATTGGATTCCTTGATGCCTCCGGTCAGGGGAGATTTAGCTCCCAAAGAGATACGTCCGGAGTTAGCAGCCAAAGTACCCGCCAAAAGACCCGTGGCCATCACGATTTTGTTGTCCGGGCCGATGGGATTACAAGTTGCTGGAACCTCATTGAGGACCATCCTGGAAGTCAGGGCTCTACCGCCAAGGCCGGCATATTCTCCAAGTTCTTCATAGCGAAATGACCGTTCCCGAGTGTTAATACGTAAAATTTTTGTCATGTCCTGCTCCTTTGTTACAATCCCCAATTCACAAGGAATCTCACTGTGTTTGTTTGAACAATAAGTATCTCCTGTTATGTCTAAAAAGATACTATCAGCCCGTATTTATTGACTTTTTTTTATAAAGCTAGCTCTTTTTTATATTTGTAAAGCTTTTCAAGATAATTTGCCATAGGGTTTATTGATATATATCATCCAGGATAGATAGAATAACTTTGCAAATAACATTAAACCAAAACTAGTTTGAAAGTCGTAGTTTTTCCTCAGCCCCTTCCGGGGTTGTCGTTCGCCATAGTCTGTCTGCGATAAATTTAGGATTTTGATTGATGTCGAATTCAAAATCTCGAACACGATCAACAAGTTCTTTTTCAGATTTATGGCAATAGTTCTTGGTCACTTCTGCTCGTAACCATTGCCACAATGCTTCTACCGGCATGAAATCTGGGCTATAAGCAGGGAGCTGAATGAGTTCTATGCCTAGGTTACCCGCAGCTGAATAGACGTTTTTCGCTCTATGATAAGAGGCTCCGTCCCAGATTATTTTTATGTTTTGGAATGGGAGTTTTTTCCTAATTCGTTTTAGCACTTCAATAGTATTATCTTGGTTCCCTTTATCGAAATCTAATATTTCGACTTGGCCAGCATTATAGTAATATATTCCATAAAAAGATCTTTTTGCTGATAAACCAGGAGATGTTGAAATAGAATATAAACGTTGGTTACGTAGAGCCCAGCCATATCCAAGTTCTGTTGTCATTTACAGCCCTGTGTTGTTCCTTTTGCCTCTAGGACGCAGAAAAGCCCTCATATCTTTCGATATGAGGGCTTTTCTTAAAAGAATGTCCTGGCGACGACCTACTTTCCCGCGGTTAAAACCGGAGTATCATCG
>Ga0265294_10005786_pt1 | contig 15028 bp, 10 predicted proteins | sample MunlanPumphouse3_FD_192504 | JGI IMG/M metagenome (GOLD analysis project Ga0265294, IMG submission 192504) | Groundwater microbial communities from a municipal landfill in Southern Ontario, Canada - Pumphouse #3 | ecosystem: Environmental > Aquatic > Deep subsurface > Groundwater | place... | reverse complement strand
TGATGAAAGAGGCCTGCGAAACGGCTTTATCATATGTCAAGTCCATTGGACCTGAATTAGGAATCAATCCGGAATTCTTCTCTACCCATGATATCCATATTCATTTCCCTGAATCAGCTACTCCTAAGGATGGACCTTCTGCCGGTGTCGCTACCGTTATGTGCATAATCTCTGCTGTCTGCGGAGTTAGAATTCGTAATGATGTAGCTATGACCGGTGAAGTCGATCTCCGTGGAAATTCCATGCCAATTGGCGGCTTAAGAGAAAAATGCAATGCTGCTTCTAGGGAACATATCAAGACGGTTTTCATTCCTTTTGAGAACCACAAGGATATGCTTGAACTCCCGAAAGAGATTTCTTCAGCTCTCAATATCGTTGAAGTTAAGAAAGTACCTGATCTTTTCAAAGGTGTCTTCCTTGACGATATCACTAAGATGAAGAAAGATATCGAAAAGAGAACTACTCCTAAGAAACCTTCCAAAGCTTCCAAGAAAGATTAATTACCATGCCTAAAAAGATGTTTTACTCCGTTAAGTTCATCAAAAGCGCGACCGGCGCAAAGGAATTCCTTTACGACCGGCCGGTTTTTACGTTTATCGGCAGATCCAATGTCGGAAAAAGCTCCCTAATCAACGCTCTTCTTCGTATGAAAGGCTTTATGAAGACAAGTAAGACTCCGGGATTGACAAGGCTTGTCAACTACTGTCTTGTCGACAACAAATTCTATTTGGCTGATGTTCCTGGCTATGGTTTTGCCACCTTTGAAAGAAAATCTTTTACGGGCTTGATGAAGGACTTCATTGAAGACAATAGAGCCTTAAAGAAAGTCTATATTTTGGTGGATTCAAGAAGATTATTAATGCCCGCTGATGACCAGTTTGCCGATTATCTTGAAAGCATCGGAACGGATTATGCTTTTGTCTTCACTAAATGCGACAAGCTTAATACTTCCGATAAGCATTACTTGAAACTTCAGGAAGGAAAACTTGAAGGGGCTCAATTCTTTGAAACCTCAGCTAAGGAAGATAAAAGCCTTTTGCAGCTGAAAAATGACATCTACGCCAATGTCTAGTTTCCGTTGTTTATTTCTAAGAAAGTTCTATAATCATTTTGTAACGTTGATGGGAAGGGGAGAAAGTACTTTCTAAAAGCGAGCCCTGACGGTGATGAAAACGGGTTAGAAAAGTATTCTTCTGTCAGCCCGGAGTTAGGGAGGAATCCCCTGAGTGGCAGCTTAGCAAGTTTCTGCCTAAATAAGAGCGGCAATTCCGAAGAGGGGTGGTACCGCGCACACTGTGCGTCCCTTCAAAGTCATTCTTTGAATGGAGGCATTTTTTTATGAATGAAATGCAAAAAGCCTACGACCATAATGAAGTCGAAAAAGGCAAAGAAGAGTTTTGGGAGAAAACCGGTTATTTCGAGGCTGGAAGGAAGGAAAATCTCGCTAAGAAACCTTTCTCCATGATTGTTCCACCTCCTAATGTCACTGGTATTCTTCACATTGGCCATGCTACCAATACCACAATTCTTGATATTATTGCTAGATATAAGAAATTGTCGGGATATGATGTCCTCTTTTTGGCTGATATGGATCATGCCGGTATTGCCACTCAAGCTAAAGTTGAAGCTAAACTTAAAGAAGAAGGTAAGAACAAGTATGAGTTAGGCCGGGAAGGCTTTTTAGCCGAAGCCTGGAAATGGAAAGAAGAACACGCTGATTATATTACCAAGCAATGGAAGGCTTTAGGACTTTCCATGGATTATTCCAAAGAGAGGTTTACCCTTGATCCGGGAATGTGCAAAGCAGTCAATCACGTCTTTAAAACCCTTTATGATGAAGGCTTGATCTATAGGGGAGAAAGAATCATTAACTGGGATCCTGAATTACGTACCGCTTTAAGCGATATTGAAGTTGTCTATAGTCAGGATAACGGCAAATTCTATTATTTCAAATACTGGTTCAAAGATCATTCCAAGTATCTAGAAGTCGCAACCACCCGTCCAGAAACCATGTTTGGTGATCAGGCAGTGGTCTTTAATCCGGAAGATAAACGGTATAAGGGACTGGAAGGACAGGAAGTAATCAATCCGGCAAACGGAGAGCTTCTTCCTTTAATCTCCGATAGGTACGTTGATCCGACTTTTGGAACTGGTGTCATGAAATGCACTCCGGCACACGATCCAAACGATTTTGCTATTGCTCAAAGACATAACTTAAAGCTGGTTAAGACTATGAACGAAGATGGCACTATGAACAGCAACTGCCCGAAAGAATATGTCGGACTTGATCGCTTTGCCTGCCGAAAAGCCGTTCTCAAACATATTCAGGACAATGGGGATGTAATCAAAATTGAGGATATCGTCCACAATGTCGGCCATTCTGAAAGAAGTCATGCGGTTGTTGAACCGATGCTCTCTAAACAGTGGTTTGTGAAGATGCAGCCTTTAAGCGAAGCCGTAATTAAGGAACAGGAAGGAAAAGGCCAGACCACCTTCTTCCCCGAAAGATATGCCAATATTTTTTCTCAATGGCTTTCTAAGACCAATGATTGGTGTATTTCCCGTCAACTTTGGTGGGGGCATCGAATACCTGTTTATACCAACAAGAAGACTAAGGAAGTGGTTTGCTCTGAGACGCCTCTTGATCCCAACATCTATGATCAGGATCCCGATGTTTTAGATACTTGGTTTAGTTCGGCTTTAGCTCCCTTTGCCTTTTTGGGCTGGCCTAATACTTCTGACCCTCTCTATAAGCGTTACTATCCTCTTGATGTGATGGTCACCGCTTACGATATTATTTTCTTCTGGGTTGAGAGAATGGCTTTTGATGGCCTACATTTCACTGGTGTCATGCCTTTCAAGAAAGTCTATATTCATGGCTTAGTCCGCGACAGTCAAGGGCGAAAGATGTCTAAATCCCTAGGAAATGGCATTGATCCCTTTGATGTCATCAAGCAATACGGAACTGATTCGCTAAGGTATTCCTTAGCTACCGGTTCTACTCCCGGACTTGATATCAACTTCTCGATGAGCAAAGTCGAAAACGCCCATAATTTCCTGAACAAAGTCTGGAACGCTTCTCGATATATTCTTTCTTTGCTTCCGGAAGGCTTCAAGCCTAGAAAGCCAGAGCTTTCTGAATTATCATTTGTTGATAAATGGATTTACAGCGAGCTAGACAAGCTATTAGATTCTGTAAAGTCCAATATGGATAAATATGAACTAGGCCAGGCTGCCAACTATGTTTACGACTTTGTCTATGGAAAGTTCTGCTCCGATTATCTTGAATACACGAAGGTTACCTTCCAAGGCAATGATGAAAAACAGAAGACTGTCACTATCAATGTTCTTTACGATATCCTTAAACAGATTCTTATTGCTCTATTCCCTTTTGCCCCGTTCATTACCGAAGAAATCTATTCATACTTGCCAATGCATAAGAAATCCATCTATGAGGAAAATTATCCTTTAAGTTCCGGTATTTCTTATCCCTCTTCTGATATTCAGTTAGCGGAATCCTTAAATGACGCCATTAGGGCTATCCGAAATCACAAATCCGAGAACGGCTTAGCCCCCAATGCTCCGATCGACCTTGTCTTCTTCGGAAAAGAAGATTTCTTTGATAAAACCAGTCCTTACCTTACTAGATTCGGTTTCTGCAAGAACCTGACCATGACTAAGGAGAAGAGCTCGGATTTAATCTATTTTTCTAGCTTTGCATTAACTATCAAAGATGAAGACAATAACGAAACCAAGAAAGCTATCGAAAAACGAATTGAGTACCTTAAGAATGAGATTGAGCGTTCCAAGAAAATGCTCGCCAATCCCAATTTCATTTCTAAAGCCAAACCTGAAAAGGTTGCTGCCGAGAAGGATAAATACGAAAAGAATGTCGCTGAATTAAAGAAATATCAGAAATAGATCCTTCTATTGTAAAAAGTCTCTCTTCCGGACAAATAGTCTTTGAAGGGAGATTTTATTTTATGGAAATCACACCATTAGACGATGAAGAGATGAAAAAAATCAAAGGAGGAGAAGCCTTAACTCTGACAGCCGTTATGGCCTTGTTAGCAATTGGGCTAGTAACTATAATCTGCTATAAATTTTTCTTCTCTAAGGCAGGCAAAGCTACCCTGCCAGGTGGATTCACCTTCCAATGGTCATAAAGATCCACTATTTCAAAGATACCCTCCTAGAAAAGCCTCGAGAGAAAGCCAGCCGTTTAGGCATGTCCTCTTTAAGTGATGTCGAACTGTTAGCACTTCTTTTAGAAACAGGTGATAAACATGAGAATGTTCTCGAACTCTCCAATCGTTATCTTAAAGAAAAAGGGGGCTTGAGTGGTGTCTTCAGCAAAGAAGAAAAAGAGCTTTTAGCCTTTGGCGTAAAAAAGGCTAAAGTCTTTAGACTTTTAGCCGTAAAGGAGGTTTTAGTTAGGCTTCCTCTTTCAAAAGGAAATAAAATCCCTGATTCTGATACCGCTTTTGAAAAATCGAAGTATTTTTTCCTTGGCAGAAAAACCGAATCCCTTTTGGTTTTCTATCTATCGGCCAATAAGAATTTAATCAAGCAAGAAAGCTTCAATTTTTGTGAAATCAGTCAAGTATATATTCCGATAAAGGCAATCATTAAAGAAGCCATGAAAGAAGAAGCAAATAGCGTAATTCTCTTACATAATCATACTTCAGGCTCATTAGTTCCTTCTCGTGATGATGAAAAAAACACCAAAGAAATTTCTTTTAAATTGAAGGGCTTAGGCATTCTATTACTTGATAGTTTAATAGTTTTTGAAAACGAATATGCTTCTCTTAGAAAGCTTCAGCCAAGTTTATTTGATCAGTAAAAGGATTTTATCTTGTTTTTTGCCTTGAAACTTACTTTCACGACCTATATAATATAATTTAGTTTTAATGGGGGAATACTAGTTATGTCTTATTCCATAGATAAAAATCTTGAAGCTGGTATGAATTTGCTTGCCGAAGGCAAAAAAATCGATACGGCCTTAAAGCTTGTTAATAAGTCTGCCCGTAAGGGAACAACTAAAGGCAAATCCTTTTTTGAAGTAGGCAAGATCATTCGTGAAGGTGTTCCGGGACTTGAACCTAATGTTGAAGAAAGCCGTAAGTATTATGATGCGGCTTTAAGTCATTTCTTTCGTGAGCCTTGCGATAGCCTAGATCATCGTGAAATGGGCGATTATTTCTATTATGGCTTAGGAACTGAAGCCGTCAATAAAAATCGTGCTTTAGAATACTACGATATGGGCGCTAGTGAAGGCGATGAAGTTTCCAAAGAACGTGCTGAACAGATCCGTAAGGAATTAGCTACCGGTTCTGCTAATACCGCTCCTGTTTTAAGTCCGACTACTATTGCTCAGGAAGAAAAGCCTGTCGAAGAGGCTAAACCTGTTGAAGAGGCTAAGCCTGTCGAAGAAGTTAAGCCCGTTGAGGAAGTTAAACCTGTTGAAGAGGCTAAGCCTGTCGAAGAAGTTAAGCCCGTTGAGGAAGTTAAACCTGTTGAAGAAGCTAAGCCTGTCGAAGAAGCTAAACCTGTCGAAGAAGCTAAACCTGTTGAAGAAGCCAAGCCTGTTGAAGAAGCCAAGCCTGTTGAAGAAGCTAAGCCTGTTGAAGAAAAGGCCGCTGATGAGGCTAAACCTATCATTGCTGTAGTACCAGTAGTAGAAAAAGCCCCGGTTGTTTCCGAGATTGAGAAACCGGCGGTTATTACCAATAGTAATGTTAAGGCTGCCGTTGACGCTGATCAGCTTTTGCTTAAAGCTATTCGACTATTGGATTCTCCTGCTTCTTCTCAGCAAGACAAAATGGATGGCATCGAATATGCCAAGGCTAGTTGTGATGCTGGTTCAATGAGAGCTGCAACTTTATTGGGCTATTTGAATGAAGGCGACAATGAATTGCTTCCCTGCAACTATGAGGAAGCTAGGAAATATTATCAGTTGGGAGTTGATAGAGGTTCTTCCGTTTCTGAATATGGTTTAGGACGCCTCTATCTAAACCAGAATGTTGCTTTTTCCGATGAGAACAAAGGCAAGACTTTAATTCTTTCTTCTGCTAAGAAGGGCTGCACGCATGCTTTGGTATATTTAGGTGATTGCTTTAGAGAAAAGGTAACTGATCCTAAAAATCTTGATATTGCTTACCAATATTATTGCTTAGCTGGTGAAAGAGGCTATGGTTTAGGTTATCACTATATGGGTGAAATCGATGCTAGCCGTCAAGATGTTGAGTTAGCTCAAAAGCATGAAACTGCCGCTTCTATTAATGGCTACGATCCTGATTCTTCTTCCCAGAACGAACTTTTCAGCAATTTACATATCTAATTAGTACTTATATATATTTAGGCCCTGGCAAAATTTGCTAGGGCTTTTTTTGTTCCTGATTTTATTATCTATATAAATTTAATGATAAAAACTAACTTTTTCCTTGAATTAGACATTGATAAAGGTTATAATTCTTTTGCTTTCGACAAAGCTGGAAAATAACCTAGAAATAAGTTTCCTAAGTCTTAGCTAGCTGAATCCAAAGTAGCCATGAAATTGTCAGCAAATAGATTAATAAATCTGTTGACACTGACACTTGGTCATGGTATATTCTTACTCGCGCCTAAAAGCGCATCTGAAAACAATACGGTCGCTCTTTGAAAACTGAACGGGATGACCAGTTATACACAAGGTAAATCGTCAATTGCCTAGTTAAATAGGTTTTTGAATGTAGGACAGTAATTAACCGGAAAATCACAAGGAAGTCGGCACTGAATAAGGCCGGACTCCTCAATACTAACATTGAGAGTTCGATCCTGGCTCAGGATAAACGCCGGCGGCGTGCCTAATACATGCAAGTCGAACGAGTGCAGCAATGCACGAGTGGCGTACGGGTGAGTAACGCGTTGGGAACCTGCCCCCTCGACCGGAATACCAGGATGAAAATCCTGCTAATGCCGGATACTGGCTCTGGACCGCAAGGTCCTCAGCTGAAAGGCGGCTTCGGCCGCGCAAGGGGATGGTCCTGCGTCGCATTAGCTAGTTGGCGGGATAAAGGCCCACCAAGGCCGGGATGCGTAGCCGAGCTGAGAGGCTAAACGGCCACATTGGGACTGAGACACGGCCCAGACTCCTACGGGAGGCAGCAGTAGGGAGTATTTGGCAATGGGGGAAACCCTGACCGAGCAACGCCGCGTGCGCGATGGAGCCCTTCGGGGTGTAAAGCGCTGTGATGGGACTGGAACCGCCGCCGGAGGAAATGCCGGCGGCCTGACGGCCCCTTTAGAAAGCAACTGCTAACTACGTGCCAGCAGCAGCGGTAATACGTAGGTTGCAAGCGTTATCCGGAATTATTGGGCGTAAAGAGTGAGCAGGCGGCTCTGCAAGCCGGGGGTCAAATGCACGGGCTCAACCCGTGTTCGTCCCCGGAACTGCAGGGCTAGAGTACTGGAGAGGCAAGCGGAACTCCTCATGTAGCGGTGAAATGCGCAGATATGAGGAAGAACACCGGCGGCGAAGGCGGCTTGCTAGACAGCGACTGACGCTCAGTCACGAAAGCGTGGGCAGTAAATAGGCTTAGATACCCTAGTAATCCACGCCGTAAACGTTGGGGACCAGGTGGTCGGGGCATACCCGGCCGCCGAAGCAAACGCAATGAGTTCCCCGCCTGGGTACTACGTTCGCAAGAATAAAACTTAAAGGAATTGACGGGGGCCCGCACAAGCAGTGGAGCATGTGGTTTAATTCGTGGCTACGCGGAAAACCTTACCTGGGTTTGACATCCCGCTAAAGGCCCAAGAGATTGGGAGATAGTTATAGCGGTGAACGGTGGTGCATGGCTGTCGTCAGCTCGTGTCGTGAGATGTTGGGTTAAGTCCCGCAACGAGCGCAACCCCCGCCTTCAGTTGCCATCATCAAGTTGGGCACTCTGGAGGGACCGCCGGCGCAAGTCGGAGGAAGATGGGGATGACGTCAAGTCATCACGCCCCTTATGCCCAGGGCGACACACGTGCTACAATGGCAGGCACAACGCGATGCGACCGTGCAAGCGGAAGCGGATCGCTCAAAGCCTGTCTCAGTTCGGATCGGGGTCTGCAATTCGACCCCGTGAAGCCGGAATTGCTAGTAATCGCGGATCAGCATTGCCGCGGTGAATACGTTCTCGGGCCTTGTACACACTGCCCGTCACACCATGAGAGCCGGAAAGGCCCAAAAGCGTCTGCCCAACCTTACGGGGGGCGGCGTCTAAGGCAGGTCCGGTGATTGGGGTTAAGTCGAAACAAGGTATCCCTTCGAGAACGAGGGGATGGATCACCTCCTTTCTATGGAGAAGGAAAAAAGCCTCCGGCATCAGCGTGTCCGGAGCAAACATAAAATACCAGGGGTCGGCGGCTTAGGCCGCCGCTTCCCCGGCGTTACAGTCTTACTTGGTTTACTGTGCGTATCCGATCATCCCGTCCGGTTCTGAGGGGGCGACCCTCATGCCGCGCAGCACTTTGCGCGTGCACGCTCTTTGAAAACTGAATGCCATAGTTCTTTCTGAGATAGAAGCGGGCAGGGACAAGTTCTCTGTCTGTTATTATTTCTTATCAGCCAAGATAGAAGCAAAGCGAGAACCGAATGCAGCGCCGCCCATTTTGGGGCGGAAGTTGTTAAGGCGCGCGGCGGATGCCTTGGAGCCGGATGGCGAAGAAGGACGCGACAACCTGCGATAAGCCTGGGGGAGCTGGACGTGAGCTTGGATCCCGGGATTTCCGAATGGGGCAACCCAGCATGCTACATGCATGCTACCGCACCGATGAATTCATAGTCGGGCGGGGGCAACCCAGGGAACTGAAACATCAAAGTACCTGGAGGAATAGAAAGAGAGATCGATTCCGTTAGTAGTGGCGAGCGAAAGCGGAGAAGCCCAAACCTGCGCAAGCAGGGGTTTTGGACGGACATACGGACGCTATAGGCGAGGGGAAGCACGTCGAAACGTGCGCCATAGGGGGTGAGAGCCCCGTACCCGAAGCCTTGGGCGCCCCGTCCGTATCCAGAGTAAGACGGGACACGTGAGATCCTGTCCGAAGACGCGGGGACCGCCCCGCAAGGCTAAATACGGTCCGGCTACCGATAGCGAACAAGTACCGTGAGGGAAAGGTGAAAAGCACCCCGTGAGGGGAGTGAAAGAGATCCTGAAACCGCGTGCCGACGAGAAGGCAGAGGGCGTTAAAGCCTGATGCCGTGCCTATTGAAGAATGAGCCTGCGAGTCAGTGCACCCGCGCGAGGCTAAGCCGAAGAGGCGGAGCCGAAGCGAAAGCGAGCCCGAACAGGGCGAACAAGTGCGAGTGTCTGCACCCGAAACCCGGCGATCTAGCCATGACCAGGATGAAGCAGGGGCGAAACCCTGTGGAGGTCCGAACCGACGTTCGTTGAAACGCCCGCGGATGAGTTGTGGCTCGTAGTGAAATTCCAATCGAGCCGGGTAATAGCTGGTTCTCCCCGAAACATCTTTAGGGATGGCCTCATGCATTTGCGGCGGAGGTAGAGCACTGGATGGCAGGGGCCCGAGCGATCGGGTTCCCTGCCGACCAAACTCCGAATGCCGCCGCTATCGAGCGTGGGAGCCAGTCGGTGGGAGACAAGTTTCACCGACGAGAGGGCAACAGCCCAGACCGCCGAATAAGGCCCCTGAATGTACGCTGAGTGTGTAAGGATGTAGGAACGCTAAGACAGCCAGGATGTTGGCTCAGAGGCAGCCACCATTCAAAGAATGCGTAACAGCTCACTGGTCAAGCGTCCCCGCGCCGAAAATTTACCGGGGCTAAGCGTACTGCCGAATTCGCGGATTTCATACAGTGATGTATCAAGTGGTAGGGGAGCGTCGCCTGCGGGGCGAAGCCGGACCGTGAGGACCGGTGGACCGCTGGCGAGCGAGAATGCAGGTGTGAGTAGCGATGACGGGAGGGTATCCCGTCCGCCGAATGACTAAGGTCTCCAGGGCAAGGTTCGTCCTCCCTGGGTCAGCCGGGGGCTAAGGCGAGGCCGAGAGGCGCAGCCGATGCACAGCGGGTCAAGATTCCCGCGCCCGGGGGATGAAGCGTAGCAGTGACGGATCGCCGTTTGCGTCCCAGCTGTCGGACATGCTGGGCCGGACCGGACGCCTGCGCGGGCAGCACCCGCGCACAGGGCGCCCCTTCCGGGGAGGAAAGCCGAGAGGCGAGTACCAAGCGCGTTTAGGCGGTCCCGGGAAAAGCTGCGAGGCGTTGTATCATCCCTCGGCCCGTACCGAGAACGGACACACGTGGTCTGGTGGAGTACACCAAGGCGAGCGAGCGAACTGTTGTTAAGGAACTCTGCAAAATTGCTTCGCAAGTTAGCGATAAGAGGCACTCATCTATGATGAGTCGCAGTGAAGAGGCCCAGGTAACTGTTTACCAAAAACACAGCTCTATGCGAAGGCGCAAGCCGATGTATATGGGGTGAAGCCTGCCCGGTGCCGGAAGGTCAAGGGGAGGGGTCAGCCGCAAGGCGAAGCCCCGAGCCGAAGCCCCGGTGAACGGCGGCCGTAACTATAACGGTCCTAAGGTAGCGAAATTCCTTGTCAGGCAAGTTCTGACGCGCATGAATGGTATAATAATCTGGGCGCTGTCTCGACAGCAGACTCGGCGAAATCTTAAGTCCTGTGAAGATGCAGGATGCCCGCGACTAGACGGAGAGACCCCATGGAGCTTCACTGCAGTTTGGCATTGGGCGGCCGCGCGCCGCGCACAGGATAGGTGGGAGTCTATGAAACGGGGGTCGCGGCCCCCGCGGAGACGCCGTTCGGATACCACCCCCGGAGTGCGTCCGTCCTAACCGGAGACCTCAATGGTCCCCGGGACAGTGCCTGACGGGCAGTTTGACTGGGGCGGTCGCCTCCCAAAGAGTAACGGAGGCGCTCGAAGGTACCCTTGGGCCGGTTGGAAACCGGTCTGTACGCGCAAACGCAAAAGGGTGCCCGACTGCGAGAGGTACATCTCGAGCAGGCTCGAAAGAGGGAGTTAGTGACCCGGCGTCTCGGTGCGGATCGGACGTCGCTTAACGGATAAAAGCTACCCTGGGGATAACAGGCTGATCGATTCCAAGAGTTCACTTCGACGAGTCGGTTTGGCACCTCGATGTCGGCTCATCGCATCCTGGAGGGGCAGTCCCTTCCAAGGGTTTGGCTGTTCGCCAATCAAAGCGGTACGCGAGCTGGGTTCAAAACGTCGTGAGACAGTTTGGTCCCTATCTGTCGTGGGCGCAGGAGGCCTGAGGGAATCCCCCCTTAGTACGCAAGGACCAGGGGGGACGCGGCTACGGTCGTCCGGTTGTCACGCCAGTGGCATCGCCGGAAAGCCGCCCGCGGCCCGGATAAACGCTGAGAGCATCTAAGCGCGAAGCCGTTCCCGAGATTTGGCCTCCCATCACGCAAGTGGGTAAGGGCACGGGTAAGTCACCCGTTTGATGGACGTCCGCTGCAGGCATGGCGACATGCAGAGGCAGGACGCACCAATCGCCCGAGGACTCCGTCTCTTTTTCACCCTAACGGGTGTTGAAGGGCCGGTGTTGCATTGCGGTTACATGTAAAGCGCCGTCTTCTCTCTCGGTTGATAAAACAGGAGCTATGGCATTCGGTTTCCAGGGTCCGTGCATTCCCTGCACCTTCCTCGTCCTTTCCGGTACGGTACTAGACTAGGCGGCTGCGACGGCCCGGCGGACACACCCGATCCCATCCCGAACTCGGAAGTTAAGCGCCGCGGCGGCGAAAATACCCCTCGGGGGAAGATAGCCTGCAGCCGCTACTTAGTAAATCAAGCCTTAGGTTCAAATCTAAGGCTTTTTTAGTGCTTATTTAAAAGACTTTCAACTCTTATATTTGGTTTGAAAATTGTTTTTTCAAAAACAATAAAAAAAGTTGATTATTTACTTACAATAAGGTATAATTCTTCCTGTTGTATGGCCTCCAAAAGCCTACAACCGCTTAGAAGTGGCATTAACTCCGTAAATGGGGCCACCATAGCGAGTATTCAGACAAAATTCTGAAAGGAGGCAAGCTAATGTACGCTATTATCTTAACTGGCGGTAAACAGCTTAAAGCCGAGGTCGGTCAGACTATCTACACTGAGAAGATCAAGGGTGAAGTCGGTAACGAAATCACTTTTGATAAGGTTCTCTATGTTGAAGGTGACAAGACTGTGGTTGGAAAGCCGTTTGTCGATGGCGCTACTGTGAAGGCTAAGATCGTAAAGATCGGCCGTGAACCTAAGATTCGTGTTCTTCGCTACAAGGCCAAGAGCAACTTAAGAGTTCAGCGTGGTCACAGACAGCCCTATACAGCTTTAACTGTTGAAGCTATCAATCTGTAGGTGATGGTATGATTGAAGCAGTCGTAGATTATGGCAAAGATGGTAAGATTGTCTCATTAGTGATTAAAGGTCATGGTTTAGCTGGGTGGGGTAAGGACCTCGTCTGTGCTGGAGTATCTTCTTGTTTCACTGGTGCGATGAATGCTTTGACTGATAATGATCATAAGATCAAGTTATTGGCCGGTGATTCTTCCATTTATGTCAGTCCTAACTGCTCTAAGCATGATGAGATTGTCCTGGAGACCCTCATCATTCAGTTAGAAACGATTAAAGAATCGTATCCTAACGAAATTAGTCTAAAGGTCTCCGGAAAAGAAGGTTAACATGAAATTGAGATTTAAACTTGATATCCAGCTCTTCGCTTCCCATAAAGGTGTCACTTCCACTAAAAACGGCCGTGATTCCAATTCCCAGCGTTTAGGAGCTAAACTCTGTGATGGACAGTTCTGCCATTCTGGCTCAATCATCTATCGTCAGAGAGGAACTAAGATTCATGCTGGCAACAACGTAAAGCGTGCTGGCGATGATTCCTTGTTCGCTATGATCGATGGCTACGTCAAGTATGAAAGACTTGATCGCCAGCGTAAAAAGGTTTCAGTCTATCCGACTAAACCTGAAGTCATTAGTAAGTAATTCTAAGACCTAGGAAAAAACGGCTTCGGGCTCATCCCGAAGCCTTTATTTTCATCCGAAGGAGTAAAAACATGAACGATAAAGTTAAAATCACCTTATGCTCTGGTAAGGGTGGCGATGGTGCCATTGCTTTTAGAAGAGAAAAATGTGTGGAAGCTGGTGGACCGTATGGTGGAAATGGCGGCAAAGGCGGTTCCATTTATTTAAAAGCCGATGAAGGCATGAATTCCCTTTCTAATTACCGTTTTGGAAAGACCTTTAAGGCAGAAGAAGGAGAACATGGTTTCTCCAAGCTTTGCTTTGGAAAAGATGCTAAGGATATTACTTTACTGGTACCAGTTGGCACAGTTGTCGAAGATGAAAACGGGGAGATGCTTGCTGACCTTTACCATGATAAAGACACTTATTTAGCTGTTAAAGGCGGTCGAGGCGGTCGAGGCAATGCTTGCTTTAAGAGCTCCGTAAAAAGAACTCCTAATATTGCTGAAAACGGTATGCCTGGAGAAGAGAAAGTTTTCTATCTTGAACTGAAGCTTATTGCTGATGTGGGCTTGGTTGGTTTTCCTAATGTCGGAAAATCGACTTTCTTAGCTGCTACAACTAGGGCACATCCGGCTATTGCTGATTATCCTTTTACGACTTTAGAACCCCAGCTCGGCGTTTGCTACTATAAGCCTGATAAGACCTTCGTTATTGCCGATATTCCAGGCCTTATTGAAGGAGCTAGCCAAGGAAAAGGTTTAGGCTTTAGTTTCTTAAGGCATATTGAAAGATGCCGTGTTTTACTTCATATTATTGATGCCTCAAGAGATTCCGATCCTTTAGCTGATTTTAATACTATCAACAAAGAATTGTTTGACTATAAACCTGAACTCGCTAAGAGAAAGATGGTCATTGCTCTTAATAAAATCGATTTAGTAAAAGATCCTGCCAAGATTGAAAAATTCAAGAAAGAAATCGGCGATAAATATCCTCTCTTTGAAATCTCCGCTAAGGACAAAGATGGTCTCAATCCTTTGATTAGAAAACTTTATGAACTAGTTGATGATTCTAAGAAGAACGACAAGAATCTGAACCAGCCTGCTGATAATGAAGAAAAGGTCTATAAGGCTAGTTCCTTAGATAACGGAACTACTCCGCTTTACAAGATCGTCAAACGTGAAGATGGCTATTATGAAATTCTTGGCGAAAGAGTTGTTAGAACTAAGAAGCTAATCAATTTGAAGACTGATGAAGGCATCGATAGGCTTTCTGAATACTTAGATAGGATTGGCGTTAATGACCGTCTTAAAGAATTAGGCGTTAAAACCGGTTCAACTATTGTTCTTGATGGCTTTGAATTTGAATACTACGAATAATTTGTAACTATTTTTGTAAAAAAGCGGGACTAAAGCTAAAATATCAGTGAGGGAATATTAAATGTACTATTATCTTCATGGAATGATAACCATGCATACGGCTACTAGTATTGTGGTTGAATGTCATGGCGTAGGCTATGATTGCTTAGTCTCGCACCCCGAGGATTACCCTATTGGGGAAAGTCTTTTTGTTTTCGTTTCCTATTACTGCCATGAAGACGATCAGTTTTTTGTTGGGTTTAAGACTATGGAAGAAAAAGACCTCTATCAGAAGCTAATCTCTGTTAAAGGTATTGGCCCTAAAACGGCTTTGGCTGCTCTTTCCGCTTCTTCTGTTAACCGTCTTCAGGATGCTATTAACAATTCTGAGGAGAATTATCTTATTAGGCTTCCCGGGATTGGAAGAAAGAATGCTTCTCAGATCATTTTAGATTTGAAAGGAAAGCTTACTCTCCCTTCAACTATCACTAACACCGGAGAAAAGAACCTTGATCTTGCTTATGATGGCTTAAAAGGTCTTGGCTTCAAGGACAAAGAGATTCAAGAAGCTTTTGATTCAATCACTGAAAGGGGCCTATCTGTTCAGGAATATATGTCTCTGTCTTTGAAGGCTTTTAACCGTAAATGATCAATAACTCCAACTCTGCCTTAGATGAGAAAGAAG